>Ga0105243_10000720_pt1 | contig 31769 bp, 24 predicted proteins | sample KBSM34metaG_FD_81525 | JGI IMG/M metagenome (GOLD analysis project Ga0105243, IMG submission 81525) | Miscanthus rhizosphere microbial communities from Kellogg Biological Station, Michigan, USA - KBS M3-4 metaG | ecosystem: Host-associated > Plants > Roots > Rhizosphere > Soil | place... | reverse complement strand
ATGGACAAGGACGACGGCCCCAAGTACCTGAACTCGCCGGAGACCGCGCTGTTCCACAAGGGCCGCGAGCTGTACGGCCTGTGGCAGGTGCGCCAGGCCAACCAGAAGATCGAGCGCTTGATCGTGGTCGAGGGCTACATGGACGTGGTCTCGCTGTTCCAGTTCGGCGTCACCCAGGCGGTGGCGACGCTGGGCACCGCGACCACCTCCGAACACGCCGAGCTGCTGTTCCGCAACGCGCCGGACGTGTTCTTCTGCTTCGACGGCGATGCCGCCGGCCGCCGCGCCGGCTGGAAAGCGCTGGAATCGGTGTTGCCGCGGATGAAGGACGGGCGCCAGGCGTTCTTCCTGTTCCTGCCCGACGGCGAGGACCCGGACAGCATCGTGCGCAAGGAAGGCGCCGACGGCTTCGCCGCGCGCCTGCAGCAGGCCACGCCGCTGTCGCAGTTCTTCTTCGACGAACTCTCGCGCGAGGTCAACCTGGCCACGCTCGACGGCAAGGCGCGGCTGGCCGAGCGCGCGCGGCCGATGCTGGCGCAGATTCCCGATGGCGCGTTCGGCGACCTGATGCGCCAGCGCCTGGCCGAGATCACCGGCATCGGCGGCCCCGCGCCCGCCGCCGCGCAGCTGGCCAAGCCGCCGCCGCGCGCAGCGGCACGGCCGACGCAGAAGCGCAGCCTGGTGCGCGAGGCGATCGTGCGCCTGCTGCACACGCCCTCGCTGGCGCTGGACCTGCCCCCGCCCTACCCGTTCGCCGGCCTGCGCCTGCCCGGCATCGAACTGATGATCGAACTGCTGGAGATCGTGCACACGCGCCCGGACATCTCCACCGGCGCCCTGCTCGAGCATTTCCACGAACGCGAGGAACTGCCCGCGCTGCAGAAGCTGGCGGTGCAGGAGATTCCCGGCGAGACCGCCAGCTGGCGCCAGGAACTGCACGACGTGGTGGTGCAACTGGAACGGCAGACGTTGCAGCAGCGGCTGGAGGAACTGCAGGCCAAGCAGCGCGCGCAAGGCCTGGACGAGACCGACAAGTACGAACTGCGCGAGTTGTTCAAGGCGCGCGCGGCGCTGCATTGAGGGCGGCAGGCGGGATCACGCTGGCCATGGCCCGATCCCGCGAGCGGCGGCGGCGATCATTCCCCGAGTGCGGCGCGCTCCTCGGCCTCCAATGCCTTCACCGTGTCGCTGCCCGCATCCAGACGCCTGGCCAGTTCGGCCAGCAGGGCATCCATGTCCACCTCGGCGGTCTGCAACGCGCGCCCGAGCAGCACCACCGGCTGCAACCAGTCCGCGATGAGCGCTTCATAGGCCGTGCCGTGCTGGATCCGCATCTGCTCAAGGAAGGCCAGCGTGGTGGTCGGCGGATCGCCGCTGCGCGTCCCCTGCAGCGGTTGATTGGCGATCTGGCTGTAGATGACCCCTGAGGCGCGCGCATTGGCCCTGGCGAAAGAGACCAGGGCATCGACACCCCCGATCGGCTTGTTGCCGTAGAGCGATTTGATCTGCCGCAGCATCGCCAACACCCATGCATGCGGCACCGCGTCGAGCGTGTTCCACAGATCGCGATTCCAAGTCTGGTACGGCTTGTTCCCGATGACCGGCGGCAGCGTCGCCTGAAAGAGCGCCGCGAAATCGGTGTTTCCTGGCGTGGCGCCTGCTGTCGGATAGCAGTACACCGCTTTGCAGCCATCGAGCCTGCCGGTGCGCTCGAACCAGGTCGCCATGGTCGGCGCCAGCGCGCCGCCCAGGCTGTGGCCGGCGAAGATCACGGTCGCGTTTTCGCTCGCGGCGGTTTGCAGAAAGCTGGCCAGGGTCGTGCCTGGCGCCGATGCCGACGCCGGGCTGACCATGTCGAGCAGATGCCATACCCCCAGCGCGGTTCCCATCGAAATGACGACCGTCCCCGGCGCCACCGGCTTCGGGGTCCTGACCGGGGCGGTGCCGGCCAACGGATCGTAAGTGGCGAAATCGACCACCACGGACACATCGAAATCCTCCACCAACCAGTCGTAGAGAGAATTCGGATTGGTGGCGCAGATCGCCACGACATAGACATCGCCTTCGATGCCCGGCACCGTACCCGCCTTGGCCACGAACATCGCATTGTCCGACCGCTGCGAGTCCGGCGCCTGCCAGACCTGCGGTCCCCAGACGAGCTCCCAGGTGCCGATGGCGTTCTGCGCCGCCGCCGAGGCCAGCGTCGCATGCAGCACATGTTGGTAGTCGGCCTGCAGCGCCTGCGCGGTTCCCTTGCGCGTGCTGACCCAGTTGGACAGGCTCGAGAGCGCGAACACGGTCTGGTATTGATCGTATTGCATGGCTTGCTCCTTCTCCGTTGCGATCCTTGGAAAGGCAAGCGCCGACGATCGCGTGACCCAACGCTCGCTCGCCGCGCTCATCGACGGGGTGTGGGCAATCTAGCAAGCACGCGATCGCCGGTTGTGGCCGGAGCGGCGTACGCAGCAACATGTCTGCGAGTTGTCTACGGCTTGCTGACGGATTCGCATCCGCGCGCAGCGCTTCCTAGAATGAGCCTCCCCTCGCCCACCTCCCCGCCATGATCAGACACTGGCTCGCCCGCCTGCGCATCGAACCGTTCACCCTGGCCTTGCTCGGTACCGTGCTGCTGGCCTCGCTGTTGCCGGTGCAAGGGCAGGCCGCGGCGATCATGGACGACGTCACCGACATCGCCATCGCCGCGCTGTTCTTCCTGCACGGCGCGCGCCTGTCGCGCGAGGCGATCGTCGCCGGCGCGCTGCACTGGCGCCTGCACCTGACCATCCTCGCCGCCACCTTCGTGCTGTTCCCGCTGCTGGGGCTGCTGCTCAAGCCGCTGTCGCACTGGCTGCTGACCCCGGAGCTGTACATCGGCGTGCTGTTCCTGTGCGCGCTGCCGTCCACGGTGCAGTCGTCGATCGCGTTCACCTCGATGGCCGGCGGCAACGTGCCGGCGGCGGTGTGCAGCGCCTCGCTGTCGAGCCTGCTCGGGGTGTTCCTGACGCCGCTGCTGATGGGCCTGCTGGCCGGCGCGCAGAGCGCGATGGCCAACCCGCTGGAGGCGATGGGCAAGATCATGCTGCAGCTGCTGGTGCCGTTCGTCGCCGGCCACCTGCTGCGGCCCTGGGTCGGCGGCTGGGTCGAGCGGCGCCGCGCAGTGCTGCGCTACACCGATCAGGGCGTGATCCTGCTGGTGGTGTACACCGCCTTCAGCGCCGCGGTGATCGAGGGCCTGTGGCGCAAGACGCCGCTGCCGGCGCTGCTCGGCGTGGCGCTGGTCGCCGCGCTGCTGCTGGCGCTGGCGATGGGGCTGATCACCTTCGCCGCGCGGCGGCTGGGCTTCAGCCGCCGCGACGAGATCCCGATCGTGTTCTGCGGCTCGAAGAAGAGCCTGGCCACCGGCGTGCCGATGGCCAAGGTGCTGTTCGCCGGCGGCAGCCTGGGCGCGATCGTGCTGCCGGTGATGATCTATCACCAGATCCAGCTGATCGTCTGCGCCTTCGTCGCGCAACGCTATGCGCGCGATGCGAAGACGGCCAAGCACAACTAGCGACCGCGGCCCGTCGCGGCGGCAGCGGCCCGGCGCGGCCTGTCCCAGTTCAAGCCGCGGCCGCTGCCCGCGCTCGGGCGCCACACGCCGATCGATCAGGTCTGCGCTGGCGAGAACGCTGCGCAATGGCGCTCGCCCGGCGCCGCGCCATCGCCATCGCCATCGCCATCGCCGGTGCCGCGAGCCGCGAGCCGCAAGCGCGCTGGCCGCCGCTGCTGAGTCGCGGCATATGCAAATGCGCAACCGCCATGTCCGCCAGGTACCCGCAGCGCGATCGGCTAGGTAGAGTGCGCGATTGGCGCCATGGCCTGCACGGCATCCGCCGTTGCCGCCCTCCCCTCTTCGCCCGGTGACCGACGTATGCGCCGTACGCTCCGCCTTTCCGTCATGACCTCCGCCAGCCTTGCCGCACTGCTGGCGCTGGGCGGCTGCGACAAGCCGCCCGCTCCCGCCAAGCCGCAGGCCATCGCGCCGGCCAGGGCGCCCGACAGCGCCGGCATCGCCTGGCGCGAGGGCGACGTCGACGACGCCTTCGCCGAAGCGCGCGAGCAGAACAAGCCGGTGCTGCTGTACTGGGGCGCGGCCTGGTGCCCGCCGTGCAACCGGCTCAAGGCCACGCTGTTCAAGGACCCGGCCTTCATCGCCCGTACCCGCGCCTTCGTCGCGGTGCATCTGGACGGCGATTCCGAAGGCGCGCAGGCCTGGGGCGAACGCTTCGGCATCAAGGGCTACCCGACCATCATCGTGCTGCGCCCGGATCGCAGCGAGATCACCCGCCTGGCCGGCGACAGCGACACCGGGCGCCTGGCCGAGGCCTTGCGCGTGGCCGCGACCCGCACCACCACCTCGGCGCAATTGCTGCAGAAGGCACTGCAGGCGCCGGCCACGCTCAGCGCCGACGATTGGACCCTGCTCGGCGAATACGGCTGGGCGGTGGATGCGAGCCGGCTGGTCAAGCCGGAGCAGGCCGCCGGCGTGCTCGCGCAACTGGCCGCCGCCGCGCCGCAGCCGGCGCTGCAGCGCCGCTTCGCGCTGCTGGCGCTGGCCGCACGGGAACCGGACAAGGCAGGCGCCACCGACGCCAAGCGCCGCGCCGCCGATCGCAGTCTGCTGCAGGCGGTGCTTGCCGATCCGGCCGAGGCGCGCGCCAACCGCAGCACCCTGACCTATTCGGCGCGCGAACTGGTGCAGGCCGCGGCGGCCGATGCCAGCGAACAGACCACACTGTCCAATGCGCTGACCGGCGCGCTGGACCGGGTCTACGCCGACAGCAGCCTGCCGATCAGCGATCGCCTGGATACCGCGTACGCCGACATCCAGCTGGCGCGGCTGGCGCAGGGCCAGCCGGCCGACGCCGGCGACGCGCCGCATCCGCCGCTGCCGGCCGCGGTGGTCGCCAAGGTGCAACAGCGCGTGCAGTGGGCCGAGCAGGCGGCCAAGACCGATTACGAACGCCAGTCCACGATCAGCAATGCCGCCGGCCTGCTCGACGACGCCGGCGACAGCGCCGGCGCCGAACAGCTGCTGCTGGCCGAGCTGGGACGCAGCAAGACGCCGTACTACTACATGCCGGAACTGGCCGGTCTGGCCGAGGCGCGCGGCGACAAGCAGACCGCGCTGTACTGGCTGAAGAAGGCCTACGAGAGCGCCGAAGGCCCCGCTACCCGGGTGCAGTGGGGCGTGCTCTATGTCGACGGCCTGATCCGGCTGCAGCCGGACAATGCGGCCGCGATCGAGGCCGCCGCCGGCCAGGTCATCGGCGAACTGGCCGGGCAGCCCGGCGGCTACCACCAGCGCACCAGGCAGCGCTTCGACACCCTGGCCAAGACCCTGCAGGGCTGGAGCAAGGACCATGGTGGCAGCGCCGTGCTCGCACGCCTGCAGCAAAAGATGCAGCAAAGCTGCGGCAGCCAGGACCGCGACAGCTGCCAGCACTGGCTGAGCTGAGCGCCCGGGTCATCGCGGCATGCGTCGGTGCTGGCGCACGCGCCTGCCGAGCAGCGCGCGCGCCGCACCGGGCGCCATCGAACGAAGGCCGTGCACCATCGGAGCCGCTCCGGCCTGCACCGGCTGCGGCGCCAGCGCCCGCACGCCGCGGTCGATCGGCGCGGCTCAGTCGGCCGCAGTTTCCGGCCACAGCGTCGCCACCACCTTCAGCCTGACCCGCGGCGGGCCGAGCGTGGAGGCCACGCGCCAGCCGTCCGGCGCGGGCTGCTGCTGCAGCGTATAGCGCACCCGCTCGCTGCCGCCATGCGGATGCGGCATCAGTTGCCATGCCGCCGGCAGGGCCAGCGTGTCGGCGTATTCGAACAGCACCACGACCTCGCAACGCGCGGGATGGTCGCAGCGCACCGCGCCGCGCTGCCAGCCGCGCACCGCGTGCAGCACGTCCCAGCCCGGTTCGTCGTAGCCGCGCGGCGCCACGATGTAGCGCGCGAACGGCCAGGCCTGCAGCCGCCCGCCGTCCAGCTCGAAGGCCAGGTAGGCGTCGATCGCCTGTTCCGGCGTGTCCCACGCCGATGCCGGCAACGGCAGCGCCGCCAGCGCCAGCAACCCGGCGTGGCGCAGGCGGCTCACGCGCCGGTCGGCATCGGCAGTGCCGGCAGCAACCAGTGATCCACCAGCAGGAACGCGAACAGCGCCATCAGGTACATGATCGAATAGCCGAACATGCGCATCGAGAACATCTCGTCCGGCGGGTCGAGCATGCGCCAGGCGTACCAGACGAACACCGCGTTCAGCACCAGCGCGCCGCCGAGGTAGAACACGCCGCTCATGCCCACCGCCGCCGGCAGCAGCGTCGCCACCACCAGCAGCAGCGTGTACACCAGGATCTGCTTGCGCGTATGCGCCACGCCGTGGGTGACCGGTAACATGGGCACCGACGCCTTGGCGTAGTCGGCGCGGCGGAAGATCGCCAGCGCCCAGAAGTGCGGCGGCGTCCACACGAAGATGATCAGCACCAGCAGCGACGCGTAGGCCCAGTCCCACTGCCCCTGCATGCCGGTGATCGCGGCCCAGCCCAGCAGCGGCGGCGCCGCGCCGGCCAGGCCGCCGATGACGATGTTCTGCGGCGTGGTGCGCTTGAGGAACACGGTATAGATCACCGCATAGCCGATCAGCGAGGCGAAGGTCAGCACCGCGGTGATGGTGTTGACCCAGATCACCAGGATCGCCATCGACAGCGCGGTCAGCGCGGTGGCGAACAGCAGCACCTGCCACGGCAGCACCTTGCCCACCACCAGCGGCCGCCACGAGGTGCGCGCCATCTGCGCGTCGATGCGCGCGTCCAGCAACTGGTTGATCGCCGCCGCGGCCGATGCCGCCAGCCAGATGCCGAAGAAGCCGATCAAGCCGGTGCGCACCTGCGCCCAGGTCGGCACGCCCGGAATCGCCAGGCACATCCCGACCAGCGCGGTGAACACGATCAGCGCCACCACCTTGGGCTTGGTCAGGTCCCAGTAGTCGCGCCAGTGGAGGCCCTTGGCGCTCATTGCGGCGCCCGCAGGCGTGCCAGCAGCGACACCAGCACGAACAGCAGCGCCACCGCGCCGGCGTTGTGCAGCACCGCCACCGGCAACGGCAGCGCCAGCTTGACGTTGAGGATGCCCAGGCTGATCTGCGCCACCAGCAGCAGCGCCAGCGCCGCGGCCCAGCCGCGCATGCCCGGCGAGCGGCTCAGCCGCCAGCCCAGCCACAGCAGGTAGGCGGCCACCAGCAGCGCCATCATGCGGTGCGCCATCTGGATCGCGATGCGCGCCGCGCCGTCGAGCACGCCGCCTTCGTAGTCCACACCGATGCCGCGCCACAGAGTGAAGCCTTCGCGGAAATCGTGCGGCGGCCACCACTGGCTGACGCAGCGCGGGAAGTTGTCGGCCGACCAGCTGCCGCCGCCGCACGCCAGCGCCGCATAGTTGGCGCTGACCCAGCCGCCGAGCGCGATCTGCAGCGCCAGCAGCGCCACGCCGATGCGCAGCAGCCACTTCAGCCGCGACGCGTCGGCCAGGGTGATCGGCAGGTGGGTGGCGCGCCAGGCCATCCACACCAGCAGCGAAAACATCAGCAGGCCGCCGAGCAGATGCCCCATCACCACGATCGGCTTGAGCAGCAGGGTCACCGTCCACATGCCGAGCAGCGCCTGGAAGATCACCACCGCCAGGGTCAGCACCGCCGCGCGCGCCAGGTCGGTATTGGACCAGCGCAGCGCCGCCAGCAGCAGGATCGCTTCGCCGGCAGCGGCCAGCGCCATCGCCAGCGACGGCCAGCCGGACATGTACAGCGGGATCGACAGCGCCACCAGCAGCGCCGCGCCGACGATCTGGACGATGCCCAGGCGCCGCCGGCGCGCGGCCAGCAGCGACAGCACCAGCACTTCCACGCCCAGCGCACCGGCCAGGAAACGGTGCACCTGCTCGCGCCAGGCCTTGTGCGTCTCCAGCGGGCGGATCTTGCTGGCCGCGTGCGCGTTGGCCTCGGCGTTGCTCTGCGGCCAGGTCACCCGGCCATAGCAGGTCGGCCAGTCCGGGCAGCTCATGCCCGCATCGGACAGGCGCACGAACGAACCGAACATGATCGTGCTGGCGGTGAACAGCGCCGCCAGCCAGGCCATGCGGTGGAAGTGCCGAAACAGCGCCGGTGGCGCGAACAGGTTCATAGGGGGACGGCTCACAGGAGTTTCAGCAGCTTCGACAGGTCCGCGCGCAACCCGGCCGGGTCGAAGCCCGGCGCGTAGCGCAGCACCACGAAGCCGTTCGGATCGATCACGTAGACCGGCACCCCGGCCGCGTCGTGCACGCGCGGCAGACCGTCCAGCAATGCGGCGTCGGCACGCAGCACGCGTACCTGCGGCAGCGCGCGCACCGCCGCCGGCGGCGTGCCGATCCACAGGATCTGCACGTGGTCGGCGTCGTGGCCGAACAACTGCCAGACCTTGTCCAGGTCGCGCGCCAGCGCCTCGCAGGCGCTGCTGCAGTCGCGCGGCGGCGCCAGCGCGATGCGCCACAGGCGCTGCTGCGGTTGCCAGGCGTAGACGCTGCCGTCGTCGAGCCGCGGCTGCAGCGCGCGCAGGTCGGCCGGCGGCTTCAGCAACTCGCCATGGTTGCGGCTGCCGGGCGGTTGCCAGCCGGAAAACCGCAGCGCGCCGGCGACCAGCATCGAGCCGAAGAACAGGGCGAACAGCGCGATCAACGTCCAGCGACCGCGTGCGGTCGCCTGGCGTGGAGCCGAAGGGGAGGCATTCATGCCGGGGATTTTCTCATGCGCGCGCGCTCAGCGCCCGCCTCGCCCCTTGCGCGCGCGCCAGCTGAGCAGGCCCGCGGTGATCAGCACGGCCAGCGCCAGGCCGAACCATTGCACCGCGTAACCCAAGTGGCGCTCGGGCGGCAGCGTGTTCGGCAGCATGTCCAGGTCGCGCGGATAGCCCAGCGGCAGGGCCGGATCCAGGCGCAGCACCTGCGACAAAATGTCGCGGCGGCCGAGCGCCTGGCCGATCGCCGCCGGCTCGATGCGCATCGCCAGCCACAGCTGCGGCGCCGGCGCGGCGACCAGCGCCGGCCCCAGGGTTAGCCCGTGCGACGGCACCGGCCCGAGCAGGCCGACCAGCGTGTATCGCCCTTGCAACGGCAGCGGCCTGGGCAGCGCGCGGTCGGCCGGCAGCGGCAACCAGCCCAGTTCGACCAGCAGCGGCGCGGAGGCGCCATCGGCCAGGAACGGCTGGTAGACCTTGACCCCGCTGCGGCCCTCGCGCAGCTGGTTGTCGAGCAGGATCTGCCCGGGCAGGAAACGGCCAGCGCCGTGCACCCAGGCCAGCTGCGTCGGCCGCGCCGCGCGCAGCGCAGCGGCCAAGGCCTGCGGACGATCGCGGATGTGCGCGGCCTGCGCGAGCAGCGCCTGTTTCTCGTGCATGCGCAGCAATTGCCAGCGGCCCAGCGCGCAGAATCCCAGCGCCACCGCCAAGGCGATGCTCCAGCCCAGCCACAGCGGCATGCGCGTGCGCGCGGCGACGCGCGAAGACGCGGCGAGGGTCATAATGCGGCGATACCGTGCACCGAGACGCCCATGAACGACTCGCTGAAAACCCTGCTGATCGTCGCGTTCCTGCTGGTCATTCTGTGGAACCTCGGCGCCGGCCTGTACTACCTGTTGGTGGACCGCGGCCAGAGCAAGCGCACGGTGAACGCACTGACCTGGCGCATCGGCCTATCGGTATGCCTGATCCTGCTGGTGATCCTGGGCATCTACACCGGCGTGATCAAGCCGCACGGGCTAGGCCGCTGACGCAGCCTAGCCGGGAATGGAGAATCGGGAATAGGGAATCGCAAGAGCAGCGCCCTGCTTTGCCGAATCCCCAATCCCGAATCCCTAATCCCAGCCGTCAAAGTACATAGACGAACAGGAACAGCGCCAGCCACACCACGTCGACGAAGTGCCAGTACCACGCCGCCGCTTCGAAGGCGAAGTGGTTGTCGCGGCTGAAATGGCCGCGCGCCGAGCGCAGCCACATCACCAGCAGCATGATCGTGCCCAGCAGCACGTGCACGCCGTGGAAGCCGGTGAGCATGAAGAAGGTCGAGCCGTAGATGCCCGAGCCCAACGTGAGGTTGAGCTCCTTGTAGGCGTGGATGTATTCCTCGGCCTGGAAGTACAGGAAGGTGCAGCCCAGCAGCACGGTCAGCCCCTGGAACACCAGCAGGCGCGTGCGATGGCCGGCTTTCAGCGCATGGTGGGCGATGGTCAGGGTCACGCCGGAGCTGAGCAGGATCAGCGTATTGATCAGCGGCAGGCCCCACGCCGGAATGGTCTGGAACTGGCCGCCGATCGCGCCCGGGCCGTTGGTCGGCCAGGCCGCCGAATAGCCGTCCCACAGCAGCGCGTTGGTCATCACCCCGTCGCCGGAGCCGCCCAGCCACGGCAGGATGAAGGTGCGGGTGTAGAACAGCGCGCCGAAGAACGCGCCGAAGAACATCACTTCGGAAAAGATGAACCAGACCATGCCCATGCGGAACGACACGTCGACCTGGCGGTTGTAATGGCCGGCGATCGATTCGCGGATCACGTCGCCGAACCACATGAACAAGGTCGCCACCAGCATCGCGATGCCGATGAAGAAGGTCCACTTGCCCCAGGCCGCGTCGTTGAGCCAACTGGCCACGCCGATCATGGTCACGAACATCGCGATCGAGCCGATGAACGGCCAGCGGCTCTGGCTGGGCACGTAATAGGCAGTGGCGTCGGTGCTGGGCTGGGCCATGGCGGGCGTTCCGGGTGAGGTCAAGGGGCCGCGCGCGCGGAACCGGCCAGTTTCGGCGATCCCAGTTCCGCGCTCAGCGCATCGTTCTTGAAGAAGGTGTACGACAGGGTGATGGTGGTGATGTCGCCGGGCAGGTTCGGATCGACGATGAAGCGCACCGGCATGTCGCGCTTCTCGCCGGCCTGCAGTGTCTGCGCGGTGAAGCAGAAGCACTCGGTCTTGGTGAAGTAGCCGGAGGCGCGCGCCGGCGCCACCGACGGCACCGCGCTGCCGACGATCGCGCGTTCGCCGTCGTTGCGCGCGTAGTACAGCGCTTCGTTGAGTTCGCCGGGCACCACCTGCATGGTCAGCTGCTCGGGATGGAACGACCACGGCAGCTTGGAATTCACCCCGCCGTCGAACTCGACCTTGACCGTGCGCTTGTCGAGCAGCGGCTTGCCGGCCTGCGGGCCTTCGCCCGGGCCGCGCTCCAGGCGCACGCCGAACACCTTCTCGCAGGCGATGCGGTACAGCGGCACCAGCGAGAAGGTCAGCACGAACACCGCCAGCGCCACGCCGACCAGCTTGAACAGCCCGGCGCTGCTGTGCACGCGCGGCGCCGGCGCGCTCATCGGCCGATCACCCCGGACAGGATGAAGCCGGCATAGATCAGCACCGCGACCGCGCCCACCACCAGCGCGGTACGCACGGCGCGCTTGCGGCGCAGGGCCAGATCGTCGAGCGGCGTCTGCGCGGTCATCAGTGGCTGATGTCGTCGTGGGCCAGGTCGCCGGGCTTGAGCACCGGCGGCAGGGTGAAGGTGTGCGCCGGCGCCGGCGACGGCACCGTCCATTCCAGGCCGCGCGCGCCTTCCCACGCCCGCGCCTCGGCGCGTGCGCCGTTGCGCAGCGACGCCAGCAGGATGCCGGCCATCAGGAACGGGGTGACGAACATGCCGAACGCACCGATCGAGCTGACCAGGTTCCAGTCGGCGAACACCACGTTGTAGTCGGGAATGCGCCGCGGCATGCCGGCCAGGCCGAGGAAGTGCTGCGGGAAGAACAGCAGGTTGACGAACAGCATCGTCCACCAGAAATGGAACTTGCCCCAGGCCTCGCTGTACATGCGCCCGGTCCACTTCGGCCACCAGTAGTAAACCGCGGCGATCAGCCCGAACACCGCGCCGGTGACCAGCACGTAGTGGAAGTGCGCGACCACGAAGTAGGTGTCGTGGTACTGGAAGTCGGCCGGCACGATCGCCAGCATCAGCCCGGAGAAGCCGCCGATGGTGAACAGGATGACGAACGACACCGCCCACAGCATCGGCGCCTCGAAGGTCAGCGAGCCCTGCCACATGGTGCTGACCCAGTTGAACACCTTCACCCCGGTGGGGATGGAGATCAGCATGGTGGCGAACATGAAGTAGATCTCGCCGCCCAGCGGCATGCCCACGGTGAACATGTGGTGCGCCCAGACGATGAAGCTCAGGAACGCGATCGCGGCGATCGCGTACACCATCGCCTGGTAGCCGAACAGCGGCTTGCGGCTGAAGGTCGGGATGATCTCGCTGACCACGCCGAACGCCGGCAGGATCATGATGTAGACCTCCGGGTGCCCGAAGAACCAGAAGATGTGCTGGTACATCACCGGGTCGCCGCCGCCGGCCGCATTGAAGAAACTGGTGCCGAAGAACTTGTCGGTCAGCAGCATGGTCACCGCGCCGGCCAGCACCGGCATCACCGCGATCAGCAGGAACGCGGTGATCAGCCAGGCCCAGCAGAAGATCGGCATCTTCAGCAGGTCGATGCCGGGCGCGCGCATGTTCAGCACGGTGGCGATGATGTTGATCGCGCCCATGATCGAACTGATGCCGGCGACGTGGATCGCGAACACGCTGAAGGCGACGTTGTAGCCGCCCTGCAGCGACAGCGGCGGGTACAGGGTCCAGCCGCCGGCCGGTGCGCCGCCGGGCAGGAAAAAGGTCAGCAGCAGCAGGGTGAACGCCACCGGCAGCAGCCAGAACGACCAGTTGTTCATGCGCGGCAGGGCCATGTCCGGCGCGCCGATCTGCAGCGGGATCATCCAGTTGGCCAGGCCGACGAAGGCCGGCATCACCCCGCCGAAGATCATCACCAGCGCGTGCACGGTGGTCATCTGGTTGAAGAATTCGGGCTTGACGAACTGCAGGCCCGGTTGCGCCAGCTCCGCACGGATCACCACGCTCATCGCCGCGCCGACGATGAACATCGTGAAGCTGAAAAGCAGGTACAGCGTGCCGATGTCCTTGTGGTTGGTGGAGAAGAACCACCGTTCCACGAAGCTCTGCTGATGCCCGTGCTCGTCGTGGTGATCGACTGCGGAATGGGCCATGGCGGCTACCTCAAAAAAGAATGCAGGAGATCAGGCGGCTTGCACGGTCAGGTGCGAACCGGAACGAAGACGGGGCAGCAGCGCCTGCGGCGGCGCGGCCGGCGCAGTGGCCTCGGGCGCGGGCGCAGCGGGAGCCGCCGGCGCGGCGGGCGCTTCGGCAGGTGCGGCGGCCGGCGCGGCCGGGGCCGCCGCCGGTGCCGGCTTGCGCGCCGCCAGCCACTTCTGGAAGTCCTGCTTGGACACCGCCTCGACCACGATCGGCATGAAGCCGTGCTCCTTGCCGCACAGTTCGGCGCACTGGCCGCGGTACACGCCGGGGGTGTCGATGTCGGTCCAGGCTTCGTTGATGATCCCGGGGATGGCGTCCTGCTTCCAGCCCAGCGCCGGCACCCACCAGGCGTGGATCACGTCGTCGGAGGTGATCACGAAGCGCACCTTGGTGTTCACCGGCAGCACCAGCCGGTTGTCCACGTCGAGCAGGTAGTGCGGATTGCTCTCCAGGCTCGGCACCTGGCCGCTCTGGCGCATGCGGTCCGAGTCGCGCGCCAGGCGGCTGGTGAAGGAGACGTTCTCGCCCAGGTATTCGTAGCGCCACATCCACTGGTAGCCGGTGACCTTGACCGTCAGCTCGGCGTCGCGGGTGTCGTACATGGCGATCAGCTTGGCCGTGGCCGGCCACGCCATCGCGATCAGGATCAGCACCGGGATCACCGTCCAGATCACCTCGGCCTTGGTGTTGTGGCTGAACTGCGCCGCGACCGCGCCCTTGGACTTGCGGAACTTGAACATCGCATAGCCCATCGCGCCGAACACCAGCACGCCGATGACCGCGCAGATCCACAGCGACAGCATGTTCGAATCGTAGGCGTTGCGCGCGCTCTGGGTGACGCCGCGGCCCATGTTCAACTGCCAGGGTTTCGGATCGGCCGATTGTGCCCACGCCATCGGGACGGCCAGCGCCGCCGCCAATGCCATCCCGCCCCTGACCGCCTGTTGCTTCCATCTGCCGCTTTGCTTCATTGCCTAGACCCCTTGGAGCGTCATCGGTTGCGGCCGGTCGCGGCCGCCAGCAAGCCTTCCAGGGTCTGCGCCAGCTCGCGGCGCTCGCCCGGGCCGAGAAACTCGCCGACCCGGACCTGCTTGCCGCTGCACGCCAGCACCACCCTGTCGTCGCCTTCGATCCGCAACCGCACCCAATGCGGGTGGGCGCGGAACGCCGGCGTTCCTGCATTCGTGCGGGTCACTTCCACGCAGCCCGGACCCACCCGGATGTCCTCTTCGCGCTCGCCGCTGCGCCATGACCAGCGCAGCGCGAGCGCCACCACGATGCTGTGCAACAAGGCGAACGCCGGCGCGAACACGTTGCCGGCGAACCACCCCAGCACCGCCACCGCCCACATCGCCCCGGCCAGCGCCGCGAACAACATCACGAATTGCCGGGCACTGAGCGCCCGCGGCGGCCGCAGCCGCAGCTGCGTACCCGCTCCCTCCGCAGAAAACGGACACATTTCGATCATGTCGAACCGCGCTTCCGAGCCGCCGCGCTGTGCCAGCCGCGAGCAACGATTCGATGGTAGCCCCGGGCCTGCGCGCCGGCAAGCGCGCGTTCATCATAAAAAATGCTGCATTGCAACCAAATTCTCGCCGCAGGCGTTCAGCCATCGGTGCCCGCCGCCGGCAACCGTGCACCGCGCCGACGCGCTGCACGAGCGGGCGCTGGCATAAAATGCGCGCATCTTCCCTGGTCCTCCCTGCATGAACGCTCTGTCTGGCGCCGGTTCCTCACCGGCGATGCCGTCCGCGTCTCCTTCGCCGTTGCTTGCCCCCGAACTGCCCCCCGCCTCCCACGCGCTGCGCGCCGCGATCACCGCCGCATGGCTGAAGGACGAGGCCGACCACGTGCGCGAACTGCTCGAGCAGGCGCGCCTGCCCGCCGCCGACCAGGCCAAGGTGCAGGCGCTGGCCGCCGACCTGGTCACCCGGGTGCGCGCCCGCGCCCAGAACCAGGGCGCGATCGAGGCCTTCATGCGCCAGTACGACCTGGGCAGCGAAGAGGGCGTGCTGTTGATGTGCGTGGCCGAAGCGCTGCTGCGCATCCCCGACCAGGAAACCGCCGACAAGCTGATCCGCGACAAGCTCGGCGACGCGGACTGGAAGAAGCACATGGGCGAAAGCGACTCGGTGCTGGTCAACGCCTCCACCTGGGGGCTGATGCTCACCGGCAAGCTGGTGCAGATCAACGACCTGACCCGCGCCGACGTGGCCGGCGCGTTCAAGCGCCTGATCGGCCGCGTCGGCGAGCCGGTGATCCGCCTGGCGGTGCGCCAGGCGATGAAGATCATGGGCCACCAGTTCGTGATGGGCCGTACCATCGGCGAGGCGCTGTCGCGCTCGAAGAAGGGCGACAACGCGCATTACCGCTACTCGTTCGACATGCTCGGCGAAGGCGCGCTGACCATGAAGGACGCGCACCGCTACCTCGACGCCTACCGCCAGGCGATCCACGCGATCGGCCGCAGCGGCCCCAACGGCTCGTACAAGGGCAGCGACGTGTTCGCCGCGCCCAGCATCTCGATCAAGCTGTCCGCGCTGTATCCGCGCTACGAGCACGCCAAGCGCGCGCGGGTGATGGCCGAACTGGTGCCGGGCGTGCTGGAACTGGCGCAGCTGGCCCGGTCCTACGGCATCGGCTACACGGTGGATGCCGAAGAGGCCGACCGCCTGGAACTGTCGCTGGACATCATCGAGGCCACCTTCTCCGATCCGTCGCTGGACGGCTGGGAAGGCTACGGCCTGGCGGTGCAGGCGTACCAGAAGCGTACCCCGTACACGATCGACTTCCTCGCCGACCTGGCGCGCCGCGTCGGCCGCCGCATCCCGGTGCGCCTGGTCAAGGGCGCGTACTGGGACGCGGAGATCAAGCGCGCGCAGGTCGAGGGCCATCCGGGCTACCCGGTGTTCACCCGCAAGCAAAACACCGACGTGTCGTACCTGGCCTGCGCCAAGCGCATGTTCGCGCACAGCGACGCGCTGTACCCGATGTTCGCCACCCACAACGCGCAGACCATCGCCGCGGTGCGCGCCATCGCCGGCAGCAAGGACTACGAACACCAGAAGCTGCACGGCATGGGCGACGACCTGTACGCCGAGGTGATTCCCGCCGACCGCCTGGGCGTGCCGTGCCGGGTGTACGCGCCGGTCGGCTCGCACGAGGACCTGCTGCCATACCTGGTGCGGCGCCTGCTCGAAAACGGCGCCAACTCCAGCTTCGTCAACCGCATCACCGACGAGGACGTGGCCATCGAGGACCTGATCCGCGATCCGGTCGAAGCCGTGTCCGCATTCGCCTCCATCCCGCATCCGAAGATTCCGCTGCCGGCCGATCTGCTGCGCAGCCAGAACCACAACAGGAAGAATTCCATGGGCGCCAACCTCGCCAACGACAACGACCTGCGCGCGCTGGCCGACCAGCTCAACGCCGCGATCAAGCCCTGGCAGGCCGTGCCGCTGGTGCCGGACGCGGTGATCGCCAGCGCGCCGCTGGACGTGACCAACCCCGCCGACCGCCGCCAGGTGGTGGGCCGCTGGCAACCGGCCGACGCCGCCACCGTGGAGAAGGCGCTGGCCAACGCGGTCGCCGCGCAGCCGGGCTGGAACCGCACCCCGGCCGCCAGCCGCGCCACCATCCTCGAGCACGCCGCCGATCTGCTGGAAGCGCGCATGCCCGAGTTCATCGCGCTGTGCGTCAAGGAAGCCGGCAAGACCCTGCCCGACGGCGTCGCCGAAGTGCGCGAGGCGGTGGATTTCCTGCGCTACTACGCCGGCCAGGCGCGCGCCCAGTTCGGCGCGCCCGAGCGCCTGCCCGGGCCGACCGGCGAGTCCAACGAACTGCAGCTGCACGGCCGCGGCGTGTTCGTGTGCATCAGTCCCTGGAACTTCCCGCTGGCGATCTTCCTCGGCCAGGTCGCCGCGGCACTGGCCGCCGGCAACAGCGTCATCGCCAAGCCGGCCGAGCAGACCAACCTGGTCGGCCATGCCGCGGTGAGGCTGCTGCACGAGGCCGGCGTGCCGGAAGCGGCGGTGCAGTTCCTGCCCGGCGACGGCGCCACCGTCGGCGCCGCACTGACCCGCGATGCGCGCGTGGCCGGCGTCGCCTTCACCGGCTCGACCGAGACCGCGCGCGCGATCAACCGCGCGCTGGCCGCGCGCGACGCCGCGATCGGCGTGCTGATCGCCGAGACCGGCGGCCAGAACGCGTTCATCGCCGACTCCTCGTCGCTGCCCGAGGCGGTGGTCAAGGACGCGATCTCCAGCGCCTTCATCTCCGCCGGCCAGCGCTGCTCGGCCGCGCGCGTGCTGTTCGTGCAGGACGACATCGCCGACAAGGTGATGACCATGCTCGCCGGCGCGATGGCCGAACTGAAGATCGGCGACCCGGGCCTGCTGTCCACCGACGTCGGCCCGGTGATCGATGCCGACGCGTTGCAACTCCTCACCGACCACGCCGCGCGCATGGACCGCGAAGCGCGCCTGATCGCGGTGGCCGCCAGCGACGACGGCACCGCGCACGGCAGCTTCTTCGCCCCGCGCGCCTACGAACTGCAGTCGCTGGCGCAGCTGCAGCGCGAGATCTTCGGCCCGGTGCTGCATGTGATCCGCTGGAAGGCCGACCAGCTCGACGCGGTGATCGAGCAGATCAACGCCACCGGCTACGGCCTGACCCTGGGTGTGCATTCACGCATCGACGAGACCATCGAGCGCATCGCCGCCCGCGTGCAGGTCGGCAACGTCTACGTCAACCGCAACCAGATCGGCGCGGTGGTCGGGGTACAGCCGTTCGGCGGCCAGGGCCTGTCCGGCACCGGCCCCAAGGCCGGCGGTCCGCACTACCTGTTGCGCTTCGCCACCGAGAAGGTGGTGACGGTCAACACCACCGCGGCCGGCGGCAATGCGTCGCTGCTGACCCTGGGCGACTGATCGGCGCAAGAGTTCCCTGCGGCATTCTGTAGGAGCGGCTTCAGCCGCGACAGGCACTCTCCGGTAAGCCAATGTCGCGGCTGAAGCCGCTCCTACACGACAGCGAAGCGCAATTGGCGGCGGATCAACGGCTCCGCCGCCACGTCCTCATGCCACCCATCAGCCATGCCAGTGCATCGGTCCCTGGCACAGGCACTGGCCGTCGTCGCTGAGATGCCCGAACAGGCTCTCCAGCAAATCGTGCGACGGCGTCCATTCGCCGATCGCCGGATGGATCAGCATCGCCTTGCGCGCGGTCAGGCGGCTGCCCGACAGCACCGCCTCGATCGCCGCGCGCTCGTAGGCCTTCACCGCGCGGATCAGGCCATGCACCGCATCCGGCAGCGGCGCGGTCGGGCACGGCACGATGCGGTCGCGGTCGATGTGCGAGGAAATCTCCACGATGTCGTCGTCGGGCAGATCGGCGATCGCGCCCTGGTTGCGCACGTTGACCACGATCTTCGCCGGCACCGCGCCGGTCAGCGCGCTCATCACGTCGATGGCGATGCGGTGGTAGCCGGTGCTGACCCGGAACGGATCGGCCTGCAGGCTGACCCCGGCATCGAACGCCGAACCGCCTTCGGCCTCGAGCTTCATGTACGAGCCCGAGCGCTGGTTCAGATACGCCGCATAGGTCTGCACCGCACCGTGGCCGTCGCCGGCCTGCAGGCGGCTGCCCAGCGTGGCGATCAGGGCATGGTTCAAGGTCTCGATCTCGGCGCCGCGGCTGCCGCCCTGCGTGCGCTGGTTGGCCAGCGCGCGGCGCCGCTCGTAGTAGAAGAACAGGTATTCGCTGGGAATCAGCCGCAGCTCGCGGATCATGTCGAAGTCGAACAGCGGCGCCAGGTACAGCTGGCGCAACAGCGCGTCGTCCTGCAGCAGCCGGTCGATGACCTCTTCGCCGTGCAGGCGCACGCCACGCACCCAGCCCAGGTGATTGAGGCCGACGTAATCGCATTCCACCGCGTCGTGGTGCGCGCCCAGCGCATGCGCGATGTTGTGGAACAGTTCGGTCGGGGTGTCGCAGATGCCGACGATCTTGGCGCGGGTATGCGTGGTCACCGCCTGAGTGATCAGCCCGGCCGGATTGGTGAAGTTGACCAGCCACGCGTCCGGGCTCAACTGCTCGACCAGACGCGCCTGCGCGATCGACACCGGCACGGTGCGCAAGGCCATGGCCACGCCCGCCGGGCCGGTGGTCTCCTGCCCCGGATAGCCCTGGTCGATGCTCACCCGCTCGTCGGCGGCGCGCTGCGCGATGCCGCCGATGCGGATGCTGTTGAGCACGAAGTCCGCGCCTTCGATCGCATCCTCCAGCGAATCGGCCGCGCGCAGGCGCAAGTCGCCGCCGAACTCGCTCACCACCGCGCGGCCCATCGCGACCATCAGCTGCACGCGCTCCGGATCCGGGTCGTACAGCACCATCTCCTCCACGCCCAGTGCCGCGGCCGCCTCGTTGACCCCATACACGACCAGTGGCGAGCGCACCCCGCCACCGCCGATCAAGGCGATCTTACGATTCGTTGCTGTCATTGCGGTTCCTCAGTTGGTCGAAATCGGGGAGGCCGTCCAGCGCGCCGAGCGCGGCGCAGCAGGACGCGCCGCAGAAGCAGGCGCGGCGCAGGCAGTCGTCGAGTCCTGCGCCGTCGAGCAGCGCATCGATGAAGCCCGCGTCGAAGGCGTCGCCGGCGCCGGTGGTGTCGCGCACCTGCACCGCGGGCGCGGCCACTAGGCGCGCGCCGGCCGCATCGACCGCCATCGCGCCGGCGCCGCCGAGCTTGATCGCCGCATGGCGCAAGCCCAGCGTCTGCGCCCACTGGCGGCACGCCTCGGCGCCGTCGCCGCAGCCGAGCAGCGCGGCCTCTTTCTGGTTGGGCAGGAAATAGTCCACCTCGCGGCAGGTGGCCAGGTTGTGCGGCGCGCTCAGCCAGTCCGGGCTGAAGCCCACGTCCAGCGACGTCGTGCAGCCGGCCGCAGCCAGCGCCGGCAGCAGCGTCTGCGCCAGCGCGCGCGACAGCGGCATCGCGAAATGCACGTGGCGCGCCGCGCACAGTTCGTCCAGCAGCTCGGCGCGTGCGAGCAGCGCGTCGAGCTTGGCGTTGGCGCCCAGGTAGGTAAAGAACGCACGGTCGTCGGGCATCGACACGCTGACCGTGATCCCGGTGCCGGCCGGGTCGCTGCGCAAGCCGTCGCTGCGCACCTGGAACTGGCCCAGGCGCTGTTCGAACCACGGCCGGTCGCTCTCGCCGATCAGGCCGATCAGCCGCGTGCTGCGCCCCAGCCGCGCCAACCCGCAGGCGGTGTTGACGGTGCCGCCGCCGAGTTCGCGCAGATAGGCGCTGGCCAGGGCTTCCTCGCCCGGCTGCGGCCAGCGCTGGAACCCGCTGAGGATGTGATCGGCGTAGATCTCGCCGACCACGGCGACGTCGCATGCGCTCATCGCGCTACCCAAGGCCATGTGCCCTGCCTCCTGGCTTGAATCAAGAACAGCGCCGTGCCCACACACAACGCCACGACCGCCGCGAGCAGGTGGCGGCCCTGGCTGGTGGCCAGGATGTACAGCCAGCCGGCCACGCTCACCCATAGCGGCCACGGATACAGCGGCATCGAGAACGCTTCCGGCGGACGCTGCGCCTGCCGCCGCAGCAACACCACCGCCAGGCACTGCGCCATGAACTGGAACATGATCTGGATGACCATCAGCGTGGCGATCAAGTCGTCCAGCGACAACAGGCAGGCCAGCGCCGAGGTCGCGCCGACGAACAGCAGCGACACGGTCGGAAAGCGCCCGCGCGGATGCAGCCGCGCGAACACCCGGAAGAACTGCCCCTCGGCCGCCGCCGCGTACGGCACCCGCGAATAGCCCAGCAATACCACCAGCGCCGAGCCCCAGCTGGCCAGCATGATCAGCGCGACCGCGATGGTGCTGCCGACATGCCCGTAGATCGCCTGCATGAAGTCGGCCACCACCGCCTTGGACTGCGCCGCCTGCTGCCACGGCAGCACGCCGAGGATGGCCACGTTCAAGCCCAGGTACAGCGCCGCCACGATCGGAATCGAACACAGCACCGCCAGCGGGATGTTGCGCCGCGGCTGGCGGATCTCGCCGCCGAGCATGCACACGTTGTTGTAGCCGCCGTAGTCGTACACCGCGATCAGCGCCACCGCGCCGAAGCCGAGCCAGAAGCCGTGCGGCGAGACCGCACCGGCATGCAGGAAACGCCGCGCGATCGCCATGTCGAAATGCAGCAGGCCGCTGGCCACGATCCACACCACCGCCGCCACCACCGCGGCGGTGACTAGCAGCGACAGCACCTGCACCGAGCGCACTTCGCGGTACAGCAAGGCGGTGTTGAACAGGCACAGCGCCGCGGCGATCGCGGTCAGTTGCCATGGCGCCAGGCCCGGCGCCAGAAAGGCCAGGTACTGGGTGAAGCCGACCGCCGCCGCGCCGATCGACAACGGCGCGGTCAGCAGCGTCTGCCACAGGTAGAGAAAACCGAAAAGGCTGCCCAGGCGGTCGCGGCCATAAGCCTCGCGCAGGTAGTGGTACGGCCCGCCGGATTTGGGAATCGCCGAGCCCAGTTCGGCCCAGACCAGGCCGTCGCACAGGCACAGCAGCGCGCCGGCCACCCAGCCCAGCAGCACCATCGGTCCGGCCAGCGCCGACAACGCCAACGGGATGGTGATGAACGGGCCGATGCCGACCATGTTCAGCAGGTTCGCGGACAGCCCGCCCCAGAATCCGATCGCGCGCGGCGGCACGTGCTCGGCATCGTGGCGCGTCGCATCGGGCGTGGTCAGCAGCATGCAGACTCCCTTGTCGCCGGCGCGACGCAGTGGATCGGATGGAGACGGTCGGTGTGTACGCGGCGCAGGCTCATGCGTGTGTTCCCCGCAGCGAGTCCGCGCAATGGATCGCGGCGGCGCGGCGGCGATGCAGATCGAGCACCAGCACCTCGTTGCGGCCTGGACGCAGCCACGGCCCGGGGCAGTACAGGCCTTGCTGCGGCCCGATCCGCCAGTAGCGGCCGAGCAACCGGCCATTGACCCACAGATAGCCCTTGTCCCACTCGCGCATGTCCAGGTAGGCGTCGCCGGGCGTCTCGACCACGATCTCCGCACGGAAGAACAGCCCCGGCCGCGACGCCGCCGCGCGCAGCGGCTGCAGCGTCTTGATCCAGGCGTCGTCCAGCGCGATCGGATACGCCTGCCACTCCTGCAGCGGCGCGCCTTGCAACTGCACCTCGCCGACCAGCCCCTTGGCATCGCCCAGCGCCGGACCGAAGTTCACATGGCCGAAGCTGTCGACCAGGATCTCCAGCGTACGCTCGGCCTGCTGCGCCCGCGGCAGCGTCAGCTGCGGCGAGGACAGCAACGTGCGATGCCGCACCCGCGACACGTGCCCCACTTCCTCGCCATCCACCTGCACCACCGCGTAGTCGTGCACGCCGTCCACGCGCAACTGCGCGCCGGGACCGATGCGGCGGCGATACAGCACCAGTCCCTGGTCCTGGCCGAACAGGAGCTCGTTGCCGGCCGGCGCCACGGTCGCGACCGGTGCCGCGGGCAGGTTGTCCCACAAGGACGCATAGGGCAGCGCCAGGGTCGGCGCGAACGTCGTGCGTGGCGGCGCCGCCGGCGGCAGCGGCAAGCGCTGTGGCACAGACGCGGCGATCGCGTCGCGCATCGCCCAGTACGCCGGCGTCGCCGCGCCGCGCTCGTCGATCGGCGCGCCGTAGTCGTAGCTGGTCAACGCCGGCTGGAAGTTGGAGCCGTCGTCGTCGGCATTGGCGCCGGCGCTCAGGCCGAAGTTGCTGCCGCCATGCACCACGTACAGGTTGAACGAATGGCCATGCGCGAGCAGCCGGCGCAGCGTCGGCAGGTAGTCGCGTCGCGCGAAGTCTGCCTCACCCCAGTGCGTCAGCCAGCCCGGATAGCCCTCGGCCACCCACACCGGCGCGTCGCCGGCGAACACGCGGCCGTGCTCCAGATCGGCCAGGTCGGCACCGTCCAGGCCCAGCGCCGCGCCGGGCAGGTACGCCTTGCGCCGGCGCAGGTCCTTCATGCCGTCGGCGACCGCGAACGGCCCGTCGATGCCGTGCTCCTGCCACAGCGCGCGCAACGCCTGCAGGTAACCGACGTCGTCGCCGAACATCGAATACTCGTTCTCGATCTGCAGCATCAGCACCGGCCCGCCGGCCGCCGCCAGCAACGGCGCGATGCGTGGCGCCACCGCCGCGATGTAGCGCTGCACTGCGGCCATGTAGCGCGCATCGCCGGCGTCGCGCAGGCGCATGCCGGGTTCGCGCAACAGATAGGCGGGCAGGCCGCCGAGCGTCCACTCGGCGCAGACGTAGGGACCCGGCCGCAGATAGACCCACATGCCTTCCTGCGCGCACAGGCGGATGAAGGCGACGAAATCGCGGCGATCGCTGTCCAGGTCGAACACGCCCGGTGCCGATTCCAGCGCGTTCCACATCAGATACAGGGCGATGGTGTTCAGGCCCATCGCCTTGGCCATGCGGATCCGCTGCAACCAGTACTCGCGCGGAATGCGCAACGGATGCATCTCGCCGCTGCGGATCTGCCACGGCCGGCCGTCGAGCACGAACTGCCCTTGCGCGAAACCGAACGCGTGCGGGCGTCCATCCGGTTCGGGCGCGACGGCCGCGGCGACGGCACCCGCTGGCGCGGCCGCCATCCCGAGCGGCGCCAGCACGCTCAGCAAACAAAAATGGCGACGTTTCATCGAAGTCTCCGTGGGCAGCGCGGCACGGGGCGATGCCGGCCTGCATCGCCCCGATCCCGCGGAGAACTGGCTAGAACGCGTACTTGGCGGTCAGCAACGTGGTCATGCCGGCATCGACGATGTCCGAGACCGCCAGATCGCTGCGGCCCACGTGCGCCCAGTAGCTGTACTCCTTGGTCAGGTTGGAGATCGACAGATCCAGGCTCAGGCCGTTGTCGAAGTGGTAGCCGGCATGCAGGTCCACGCGCCGGGTCGGACGCGCCCACAGGTCGTCCCAGGTCGCGCCCTGGTGCAGATAGTCGTAACTGAGCAGATACGAGCTGCTGAAGTGGTAGCTCAGGTTCACCGAGAACCGCTCGCGTTCGTAGAACAGCTCGACGTTGGCCATGGCATTGGGCGCCGACTGCATGTGCTCGTTCTCGAAACCGTCCATGCCCAGGTCGGCGCGCGCATGCTGACGGGTGGCGTTGAAGCTCACGCCCAGGCCGTTCAGCGGTTCGGGCAGATCCTGGAAGCGCTGGCGCGCGCTGACCTCCAGGCCATAGACGCGGCCGTCGCCGCCATTGGTCGGCATCGAATAGAACACCGTGCCGCTGCCGCTGGTGCCGGGATTGGCCTGGCCGGAGCCGGCGTCGTAGATGTAGTTGCGCAGGCGCTTGTAGAAGCCGGCGACCGAGAAGAAGCCGCCATGCTCGGTCGACCATTCCCCGGACAGGTCCAGGTTGGTCGCTTCGATCGGCTTCAGGTCCGGGTTGCCCTGGGTGATCGTGGTATTTCCATTGGAGACGCTGATATTGCTGCCGCCGCCCAACTGCACGAACGCGGGCCGGGTATAGCTGGTCCACAGCGAGGCGCGGTAGGCGGTGCGCGCGTCGGGGCGCCAGGTCAGGAACACGCTCGGCAACGGTTCGTCATAGGCGGTGTGGTTGCTGTCGAAATAGCCGACTGTTTCGTTGCCGTCGGCGTCGGACGGCGTCACCCAGAACGTGTTGTGGATGCTGCTGTGCTCGAAGCGCACGCCCGGCACGATTTCCAGGTTACCGAGCGAGAAGGTCGCCATCGCATAGGCCGCGGCGACCGCCTCGGTGCCGCGCATCGTGTTGCAGTTCCAGTTGTTGACGTAATACGCCTTGCCGCAGCTGTCCAGGTCGTCGTCGCGCAGATGGCTGTAGATGACGTTGCTGACCGCGGTCTCGCTGACCTTGGGCGTGACCCAGGGATACTTGCCGGGAAAGATCGCGCTGTAGTTGCCGTTGAAGATGCCCAGGTCGCCGAGCGTACTGGTGTCGTCGACGCCGCCGGTCCACCAGTCGCGGTTGCTGAAATTGCGCGAGCTCTTGCTGTACTTCACCCCGAACTGCAGCGCCGACAGCGCGCCGTCCTCGAAGTCGTAGCGCACGTCGAACTTGGCGCCGCCCTTCTTCTGCCCGGAATAGATCTTGGTCAGTTCGCCGTAGCTGCTGGCGTACAGCGACGGGATATTGTTGACCTGCGCCAGCAACGCCGGAGTCAGTTGCGGATACGGGAAGGCGCCGCTGCCGTAGTTGACCAGGCTGCTGCCGGAGTAGGCGTAATTGGTCTGCGAGAACTTGTCCTCGCGGCCGTCGATCTCGACATGGTTGGGACGGTCGTTGTCGCCGAAGCTGTAGAACAGATTCGGCATGAAGGTCCAGCCGCCGGAGGTCTTGCGCGCGCCGATCTGGAACGTCGCCAGGTCGGCGATTTCCGGATTGGTCTCGTACCAGAAGCGCGAGGCGATGCGGCCGATGTTGGGCGTGTAGACGCCTGCGGTCGCGCTCGGCACATAGGTCACGTCCTGCGGCAGCAGCTGCACGAAGGTGGTGCCCTGGTCGGTCTTGGCGTAGGCGTAGGTGGCGCGCGCGTACAGCGACAGGCTGTCGTCGACCTGCCAGTCGAACGAGGCGTTGCCGCCGTAGCGGCGTTCCCAGCCGGCGACCACGCCGACGTTCATGCCGGTGCTGGTCAGGTTGTGCTGCGGATCGTAACCGGCGGCGTTGCCGCCGTCGGCATCGGCATGCAGGAACGCCCACGAATGGTCGTTCAGCGCGCTGGTCGCCGCGGCGACCTCGCTGTTGGTCGAAGTGCGGTAGTCGTAATAGGCGCTGGCATAGAAGCCGAACTGCTGTTCGTCGCCGAACTTGTGCTGGAACTCGCCGGCCAGGCCGCCGCCCAGGCCGTCGCCGCCGTAGTCGCGCGCACGGCTCTCCAGCCGGCCGCTGCCGGTCACGCTGCCGCTGGTGGTCTGCTTGAAATCGAACGCGGTGGGCGTGCGGAAGTCGATGGTGCCGCCGATCGCATCGCCGTCCATGTCGGCGGTGGAGGTCTTGTTGACCACGATGGTCTGCAATCCCGACGGCGGCAGCAGGCTGAGCTGCACGCTGCGGCTGTAGGGCATGCCCTGCGCGACGGTGACACCGTCGATCAGGTTGACGTTGTACTCCGACGGCAATCCGCGCACCGAGGCGAACATGCCCTCGCCGCGCGCCGCGCCATCCACGCCGCCGAAATAGCCCGAGCCGGTGGTGGTGATGTTGATGCCCGAGATCAGCCCCAGCGCCTCGGCGACGTTGTGCACCGCGGTGTGCTGCAGGTCGTTGGCGGACAGCACGTCCACCGTGTTCACGGCATTCATCTTCAGGTTGCTGGCGTCGTAGCGGTTGGCGACGACGGTGATGTTCTTCAGTTGCTTGACCTCGTCCAGCGCGACGGTGAGCGCGGTGGTGCCGGTGTCGCACACCTCAAAGCTGGTCTGCGCCGCGCTGAAGCCCGGATAGCTCGATTCCAGCGCGTATTGCCCGGCCGGCACATCGGCGATGGCGAAATGCCCATTGGCATCGGTCACCGCGCTGTACGCGGTCCCGGCGATGCCGACCCGCGCGTTCGCGGCGGGTTTGCCGCCTTGCACGCTGACCTGACCGGTCACCGTCCCCGCCACCGCCGTCAATGCGGCGCTCGCCCCCAGTACCGCCAGGATCGCCTCAACCAGGATCTTGCCGTTCGAACGCTTGCCACTGCACATGATGCTTCCCCTCGCCAAAAGTGCCATGCACCGGGCGCGACGCATGTCGGCAACCCGGATGTCGTTGGGACCGACCGGACGCACGGCGAATGCATGGCGCGCACGCTGCGGCGCTGCGCGCAAAAACGGGCGCGCACGGGCAACGGGACACGGGAAACAAACGCGACGGCGTCGGTCAGATCAGACCGCGATGCACGATTAGCGTCGAGGCGGCGAGTAGCCGGCGACGCACTTGTCGCGTGAGCGCAGGGCACTCAGCTTGTGGCGAACGGTCATGCCGGCTCGCCTCGGGAAACGCGGACGGCAGCCAGTGCCGAAGGCGCGGTACAGGAAAACAGCGGCGTTGCAGCGCAGGACGAAGGAGTCGATTCGCGGTGGTGCATTGCCAACCTCTCCCATTCGACGACCGCAGGCCGGATGGCGACGGCATGACTGCCGTGGCCGCATGCCGATGTCACATCCCCATCGGCTTCACAAGCCTTCTACGCCCGGGTGGGATGTCTGTCAAGCATTCGCGGCGATATGCGCGAAGCCGCGTCAGGGGAAGGGAAACACGCACAAAAAAGCCCCGCCGAAGCGGGGCTTTGGTGGCTCGCGGCCTGCGCCGCGAGACTGTCGCGCAAGCGCTCGATCAGAACTTGTAGTTGACCGACGCCGCCAGCACGTTGCCGCTGACGTCGTAGCTGCCGATCAGGGTGTTGCCGGTGGCAGTGGTCGAGTTGATGCTCGGATCGCTGGTGAACAGGTGGGTATAGCCGAAGCTGTACTCGGCCTGCTCGGACGGACGCCAGCTCAGACCCAGCGAGACCCACTTGCGGCTCGCGTCGGGCACGCGCACGTCGCGGTGCTCGTTGCTGGTCGGGGTTTCGTCGTAGGCCAGGCCGCCACGCAGGGTCAGCGTGTCGCTCATGCGGTAGTCGGCACCGATCGAGACGAAGGTGGTGTCGTTGTAGGCGAAGTTCAGCACGCTGTCGGGCTGGTTGTTGGCGAAGTCCACCGTCACCTGGTCGAACTTGCTCCAGGCGGTGCGGCTGACGTCGGCCATCACCGTCCACTGCTCGTTGATGGTGTGGGTGAAGCTGGCGGTCGCGCTGGCCGGCAGCGTGACCGTGGCGCGGCCCTTGGTGTCGACGAAGGTGCCCGGCGCAGCGACGGCCAGCACGGTGGCGGCGTTGGCCGGCGTGGTGAAGTCGGCGGTGCCGTCGGTGATCTTATGCTCGACCTTCGACCGGTAGCTGAAGCCGATGTGGGTGTTCTCGTCGATGCTGAACAGGCCGCCCAGGGTGTAGCCGATATCGGTGCTGTTGCCCTTGATGCGCGAGTAGCCGTCGGCGCTGCCCGGCGCGAAGCCCGGCACGCGGCGCGCGGCCAGGACCGAACCCAGATCGATCGCGTTGGACAGATCGATGTCCAGGCGCTCGGCGAACACCGACGCGCCGAACGACACGTACGGGTTCACGTCGTAGGAGAAGGCGAGGTTGAGGTCGATCGCCTGCAACTCGGTCTTGACGCCGTTGTAGCGGCCTTTCCAGTCGCGGTCGTATTCGGTCTTGAAGCCGTACGGCACGGTCAGCGAGGTGCCGAAGTGCATGTTGTTGTTTTCGCCGAACGGCAGGTGGAAGTAGACCGCCGGGACCGGCGCGATCGTGCCGGCATCGCCGCCGTTGCCGCCGGAGATCGCCGAGCCGGTGGCGTAGGTGCCGGTGCCCTCGTACTTGGCCGCGAACTGGATCGCGCTGACGTCGGCCTGGAACACCTTGCCGTCGAGCTGGCGCATGCCGGCCGGGTTGTTGGCGATGATCGAGGCGTCGCCGGGGGCGCTGCCGGAGCCGGCGAAGGCGCGGCCCAGGCCCTTGGCGCTGTTTTCCTTGAGCTGGAACGCGGCGCCGTGCGCCTGACCGATGGTCAGGGCGCCGACGATGCCGACGGCCAGGGCGGTGAAGCGGACGAACTGGGTTGCGTTTTGCATGGCTTGTTACTCTCCGGAAGACGAAAATGTCTGTGTTCGCGTCTGCGCATCCCCGCTAGCAAGCCGGAAATGCGCGCCGGAGTCCCCTCCCGACATACGACGCCGTATGCAGTATACCCCTCTGCGTTAACCGAACAATAACAATACCGCCCGTTCAGTTTCGCGCGGAGTAGGCGTGCGTTCAGCCGGAGGGAGCCGGTATCGTTACGGGCCGCGTTCCCCGGTACTGGCATGTTCGTCTCCATTCCCTCCCGCGACCGGACCACGCTGCGCTGGGCCACGCCGTTGCTGTTCGCGGCGATGTGGCTGGCGTTCCTGTGGTCGATCAGCCGCCCCAACCAGGCCCGCGCCACGTTGTGGCTGGACTGGGGCGCGCTGTCGGCCGGCGTCGCCAGCCCGCGCGACTGGCTGGCGACGGTGCAGGACGGCAGCGTGCTGCGGCTGTTCACCGCGTTGTTCCTGCATGCGGACTGGTCGCACCTGCTCGGCAACCTGGTGTTCCTGCTGATCTTCGGCCTGCCCGCCGAGCGCGTGCTCGGGCCGTGGCGCTTCCTGCTGCTGTTCCTGGGCGGCGGCGCCCTCTCCAACCTGGCCGCGGTGTTCGCGATCGGCACCCCGGACCGGGTCATCATCGGCGCCAGCGGCGCGGTCTCGGCGCTGATCGGCACCTACCTGGCGCTGTTCCCACGGGCCAAGCTCGGCGTGGTGCTGCCGCTGGGGCTGTTCCTGGAATTCGTGCGCGCGCCGGCCTCGCTGCTGATCGGCACCTGGGCGGCGCTGCAGGTGGTGTTCGCCTATATCGGCCCGGCCTTCGGCATGGTCGCCTGGTCCGCGCACCTGACCGGCTTCACCTTGGGCATGGCGTACGGGCTGTACGTGCGCGCGGCGATCGCGCGGCGCCTGCGCAAGCGCAAGGGCTTTTGATCCGCCACGCCATCGCGTTACGGCGCTCTATACTTCGCGCATGGCCAAGTCCCTGTACAAAGTGACGTTCCTCAACCACGGCAAGGTGTACGAGCTGTACGCGCAGCACGTGGGCAGCAGTCACCTGTGGGGCTTCAGCGAGATCGGCGGGCTGGTGTTCGACCTGCACGACGGCCTGGTCGTCGACCCCACCGAAGAACGCCTGCGCGAGGAATTCTGCGACACCAAGATGCTGCACCTGCCGATGCAGAGCATCGTGCGCATCGAGGAAGTGGAGAAAAAAGGCCAGTCCGCGATCCGCGATGCGGCCACCGGCGAAAAGGTGATCACCCCGTTCCCGATGCCGGGCAAACCGCGCTGAGCGCATGCGGGGTGAAGTGCCGCCAGCGCCACGCCGCTGTCGGCATCCGGTGATTTTGTAGGAGCGGCTTCAGCCGCGACCGGGCGTTGCCGGTAACGCGCGGTCGCGGCTGAAGCCGCTCCTGCAAGAGCATCATGCGGATCGCAATGCGCTCGATCGCATGTGGCGCGCCATGCACGGCGCACCACGCCGCGCACCCTGCCGGCGCGGCGAACGGCAAGCACCGCGTCAGTCGCCCGAAGGCGGCGTCGGCGTGTCGGTCTTGGGCGGATCGACCTTCGGCGTCTCTGCGGCCGGCGCATCGGCCTTCGGCGCCACGCTCTTGGGCGCGAGCGTCGCCGGCTTGGCCGTCGGCGCGGCCGCCTTCGGCTTGGCCTTGGCCTGCTTGGCCGCAGCGGCCCTGGCCACCGCGCCGGGCTGTTTCAGTTCGGCCAGCGCCTGCGCGATCGGCGCGTCGCCGGGCAGCACGTCGCCGGCGCTATAGCCCTCGGCGCCTTCGTCGTCGCCGTGCAGGTGGCCGGGCAGCGTCGCTTCGCTGTAGTCGGCCAGCACCGCCGGCTTGTCCGCGTCTTCCTTGCTCTCTTCCGGGCGCAGTATCACCTCCGGCACGATGCCGCTGGCCTGGATCGACTTGCCGCTGGGCGTGTAGTAGCGCGCCGTGGTCAGCTTGACCGAATCGCCGTTGTCCAGCGGCAGCACGGTCTGCACCGAACCCTTGCCGAAGGTGCGGCTGCCGACGATGCGCGCGCGCTTGTTGTCGCGCAGCGCACCGGCCAGCACTTCCGAGGCGCTGGCCGATCCGGCATCGACCAGCGCGACCATCGGCGCACCGTTGAGCAGATCGCCGGGCGTGGCGTCGAACTTGGAATCGCTGACCGAGATGCGCCCGCGCGTGGTCACGATGGTGCCCTTGTCGAGCAGGTCGTCGGCCACCTGCACCGCCGCGGTCAACAGGCCGCCGGGATTGCTGCGCAGGTCCAGCACCAGGCCGCGCAGCTTGCCGCCGGACTGCGCCTGCAACTGCTGCAGCTGCTTGTGGAAGTCCGCGCCGGTATCGGCCTGGAACGTGCTGATGCGGATGTAGCCGTAGCCCGGCTCGAGCATGCGGCTGCGCACGCTGGCCACGCGGATGGTCTGCCGGGTCAGGGTCACGTCGAACGGCTTGTCCACCTTCTCGCGAACGATGGTCAGCACCACCTTGCTGCCCGACTCGCCGCGCAACGGCTCCATCGCCTTGACCGCGCTGATCGGCTTGCCGTCGATGGCGACGATGATGTCGCCCGAGCGCACGCCGGCGCGCGCGGCCGGCGTGTCGTCGATCGGCGACACCACCTTGAGCGTGTTGTCCGGCAGCTGCAGCAGTTCCACGCCGATGCCATCGTAGGCGCCGGTGGCCTGTTCGTCGAAGGCCTCGGCGTCTTCCTTGCTGAAATAGGTGCTGTGCGGATCCAGGTCGAGCAGCAGGCCGCGGATCGCCGACTGCATCAGTTTCTTGTCGTCGACCGGATCGACGTAGGCTTCCTTCACCGCGTTGTACACCGCCACGTAGCGGCGGATCT
>Ga0105243_10000718_pt1 | contig 31800 bp, 25 predicted proteins | sample KBSM34metaG_FD_81525 | JGI IMG/M metagenome (GOLD analysis project Ga0105243, IMG submission 81525) | Miscanthus rhizosphere microbial communities from Kellogg Biological Station, Michigan, USA - KBS M3-4 metaG | ecosystem: Host-associated > Plants > Roots > Rhizosphere > Soil | place... | reverse complement strand
GGCTTCCTTGAGGATCGCCACGATCTGGCTCTCCGTGAATCGGCTCTTCTTCATCGTTCGGTGTCGTTGGATTCAACCCGAAACCTCTGGTTTTGTCCGGCGGCTTTTCAGGGGAAGTTTACAGAAGGAAATAAGGAAAGCAGGAAGTAAGGAAGGTTTTCAAATCCATCTCCTTCCTGAAATTCCTGCTTTCCTCATTCCTCAAAGAGATTCGCGAGATTCGCGGTTCGGCATTTCTCCCCACCTCTCAGCGCGCCGGTTTTTTCCAGCGGGCGATCGCCTCCAGAAACGGCTCGAGGTAGCGCTGCGCCTTGACCACGCCGACGCCGGGCAGACGGATCGCCTCCTCCAGCGTGCGCGGCTGGTAGCGGACGAAGGCCTCCAGCGTCTTGTTGCCGAACACGACGTAGGGCGGCGCGTTCTCCCGCTTGGCGATCTTCGCCCGCAGGTCGCGCAGCATCGAGTAAAGCGCGCCGTCGAAGCCGTGCTCCTTCAGCCCCGGATCGTTCCGCCCGCCCTCGCCATCCGGCCACACCAGCGCGTAGCCGCCCTCGCCGCGCATCACCTGCTCGCCCTTCGGCGTCAGCGTCAGCAGCGGGTATTCGCCCGTCTGGGTGACGAGCAGCCCGGCGTCGGAAAGCGCGCGCAGCAGCCCGTTGAGGTAGCCCGCGCCCTTGTCCTTGAGCAAACCGTAGGTCGTCAGTTGGTCGAGCCCGGCGCCGAGCACCTCCTGCGACCGGCTGCCGGTGAGCATCTGGACGATCCGGCCGCGGCCGTAGCGGCCTTCCCAGCCGTTCGCCGCGCGACGCGACATGCGGGCGACGCCGCTGAGCGCCTTGCGCACGACCAGCGCCTCCTCGGCCGTCGGCGGCCGGGCCTCGCCCGCGCCGGCGTCGCGGCAGACGTCGCAGTTCCCGCACGCCGCCGCGTCCGCCTCGCCGAAATACTGCAAAATCCACCGCTGGCGGCAGATCCGCGAGTAGCACAGCTCGACCATCGCCTTGAGCTTGTCGCGGTCGCGCCGGTCCTTTTCCTCGATCGCCGACTCGTCGAGCTGGAGCGCGCGCGTCAGCACGTCCGGCTTGAGGAGGCGCGTCCCGCGCGTCCGCTTGCCCGCCACGTCGAAGCGCTCGATCACGCCCGCGCGCACCAGCACGCCGAGCGCGCTGCCGACGCACATCGGGTTTTTCACGTCCGCGCCGTCGGCGATCTCGTCGAGCGTCCGGTGCACCTCGTAGTCGCGGTCCGCCTCGTTGAGCAGGTATTGATAGACGCCGCGGATGATGGCGGTCGTCGGATTCGCCCCTTCGAGGAAGAACTCCTGCGTGCGGGTGTCGGCGTAGTTGAAAAGCAGCTCGCACACCGCGCTCTCGCCGTCGCGGCCGGCGCGGCCGGCCTCCTGGTAGTAGGCCTCGACGCTGCCCGGGATCTCGTAGTGGATGACGAAACGCACGTCCGAGCGGTCGATCCCCATGCCGAAGGCGTTGGTCGCCACCGCTACGTCGGCCTCGCGGCGGATGAAGACGTCCTGCACGCGCTCGCGCTCCGTGTCGCTCATCCCGCCGTGGTAGGCGACACAGCGCACGCCCCAGCTCGCTAGCGTTTCCGAGACCGCCTCGACCTTTTTCCGCGTCGCACAGTAGACGATGCCGGTCTTGTGCGCGGCGATCACCGCGCGCATCCGCTCGTCCTTCTGCGCCGCCTTGTCGACCGCCGTGATCGCCAGCGCCAGGTTCGGCCGGGCGAAACCACTGACCGTCTCGAACGGCTCGCGCAGCTTCAGCACCGAAAGGATGTCCTCGCGCACGACCGGCGTCGCGGTCGCCGTCAGCGCCACGCACTGCGGCCGGCCGATCTTGTCGAGCACCTTGCCGAGCCGCAGGTAGTCCGGCCGGAAATCGTGGCCCCACTGGCTGAGGCAGTGCGCCTCGTCGATGGCGAACAGCGAGACGTCCACGCCCCGCAGCGCGTTGAGGAAACTTTCCGCCCGGAAGCGTTCCGGCGCGACGTAGACCAGCTTCCACCGGCCGTCGCGCATGCCGTCGAGCCGCTCCTTCTGCTCGGACCACGGCACGGTCGAATTGATCATTGTCGCCGCCACGCCCTTCGCCACCAGCGCGTCGACCTGGTCCTTCATCAGCGCGATCAGCGGTGAGATCACCAGCGTCACGCCGCCGAAGCACAGCGCGGGAAGCTGGTAGCACAGCGACTTGCCGCCGCCGGTCGGCATCACCACCAGCCCGTCGCGCCCGGCGACGATCTGCGAGACAACCTCTTCCTGGCCGTCGAGGAACCCGCTGAAGCCGAAATACCGCTTCAACGCCTCGTGCGGCGTCATCACCAGCGGTTTTCCTGCGGTTTCCGGCGTTTCCATTGGGCCCGGCCAATGAACAAGCCCGCAAAAACAGGGTCAAGCCCTGTAATATTGGAAATCAAAAAACAACATAAATAAACACACAAACAATAAACACATCAAAACTTATCCCTAATCGCGCACCACGCCCGCCGCAGCATCGCCCTGCATGAGCCAACAGGACAGCACAGCACCATAATCAACGCGACATGAAAAGTTAAAACAAAACGACAACCACCCCACATCACTGCCGAATTCCTCAAGCCAAACAAAATTATTTCCGCCGTCGCCGCGGAAACACAAAGAAACCCGACCAACAACCAGACCCATTTACTTGAAAACGAGCGCCCACGCGGGCCAGCAAAAAAGACCCAGCAATTCAATCCATACAAAACAAGCGCAAGCAAGAAATAAAGATACACATCAACCCCATCAAACTGAAACCCAACCCCCATCAGAGACATTCTCAAAACATCTTTAGAGTCCGGCCCAACGTCATTAACATCCATAGGCTCCAATTCTGCAATTCTAGCATCCCACTTAACATCCTCACCAAGCTTTATGCGATTGTTTTGCAAATTAACCCCCGAAACAAACATCAACCCATGCACCTTCTCTCCAGGGTTCAAAAGCAGCGGCTCAAGAACGTATTCCCCTTCGCCCTTTCTAATCCACTTTCCAACTATATCCTTTTTGGAATCAGCCCCACTAGCCATACCAGCAACCTGCCATGGCTTTTTAACCTTGACGGAAAGCGGCTCCAAAAAATCACCCGGCTTAATCGCGCACCTCCCTCCATTAACAACCGAAAACACCAATACCGCGGGATCCGAGATTTCTTGACCATCAACCTTCAGCGCAACATCAACCCCCGTCATGGATGAAAATGGCATCACAGCAAAACCTTTATAATCAATAATGAGACGAGGTTTAGAACCACCAGAAACCAACGGCATCAGCAAAGGCAACAACAAACCCAAAATGCCAGCTATCGCACCGACACCCTGCCAACGAACATCACTCAGCATCTTTTTCATAAAGATCCCAACTAAATATTTACAACTCACCCGATGAGATCCCCGATCGAACCGAAGTCCGGCGTGAACAGGCGCTGGAACATCCGCGCCGCCGAGCCGTCGGTCTGGTCGGCGAGGAAATCGCAGATCAGGCGCGCGCGTTCGCCCGGCGCGGCCGCCCGGCCGATTTCCTCCGCCGTCTCGTGCGGCAGCAGCGAGAAATGCTGGCCGTCGATCGCCTCGCCCGCGACGTAGCGCGTGGACAAGGTCTGCCACAGCCGCCGCAGCAGGAAGCTGCCCTTGTGTTCCAGCTGCTTGAGCTCGGGCGAGAGGAAGACGACGTCGAACGCGAGCCGCTTGAAGAGCTTCGATTCCGCCCGCGCCGCCGGATCGATCGCCAGCCGGAACCGGTAGCGGTTGCTCAGGTGGCTGAGGAAATTCACATCCGGCTCGAGCCGGGTCGCCCGCAGGTAGACGCCGATCCGCCGGCCGACGAAAGGGTCCACCTTCCGCCCGCGGATCGCGCGGATCAGCTCGCCCAGCGACGAATCGGGGCCGGCCGCCACGCCGTTTTTCTCCGCCCACGCCTCGATCTTGTCCACCGTCAGGAAGCCGGCGCGCACGCTGTCGGACAGGTCGTTGAGCGAGTATGCCGTGTCGTCGGCCCAGTCCATCACCTGGCACTCGATCGATTTGAAACCGTTGCGCGCCTCGCCCGGCGGCAGTTCGAGCGGGAAGTCGTTGCCGCCCATCGCCCAATCGAGCTGCGCGTGCTGTTCGTCGTAGAGGAAATGGTGCTCCGGCGCGTGGCCGAGCGCGGTTTTCAGCTCGGTCCAAAGCGTCTTGTATTTCAACACGCCATCGAGGAAGGCGCGGGTCGGGTTCATTCCCGTCCGTCGCGCGGTGAAAATCCGCTCGGTCAGCAGCCGCAGCGTCTGCGCGTTGCCCTCGAAGCCGCCGGCATCGCGCAGCAGGAAATTCAACGTCCGTTCGCCCGCGTGGCCGAACGGCGGGTGGCCGAGGTCGTGCGACAGGCAGACCGCCTCGACCAGATCCTCGTCGAGGTGGAAATCGTCCGCCAGCGGGCCGTCCGGGCGCGTCTTCAGCCAGTGGCAGATCCCCTTGCCCACCTGCGCGACCTCCAGCGAGTGGGTCAGCCGCGTGCGGTAAAAGTCGTATTCGCCGCTCCAGAACACCTGCGTCTTGCTCTGCAAACGGCGGAACGTCGGCGTGTGCAGCACCCGGTCGCGGTCGATCTGGAACGGTGTGCGGTGGTCGTCGCCGCTCCGCTCGCCGTTCCGCCGTTCGACGTCCCACGCCTGATAAAACCGGTTCCGCATCGCCGATTCCTAACGACCGCCGCGCGTTCGGGCAAACCCGAAGCCGAACCACGAAAGTTCACGAAACAGAATCCTTTCGTGCCATTTCGTGTTTTTCGTGGTTTTCCCTCTCCACGCCTCTTCCGTTTAGAATTTAGGGTTCTCCTCCCATGTATCTCTCCCTCGAAGCCGAACTCCACGACGTCTTCTGGAACGCCGAAGGCCCGCCGGCCGAGCTGCCGTGGATCGAGGCGTTTTTGCAAAAACACCCCGGCCGCGCGCTCGACGTCGGCTGCGGCTCCGGGCGGCTGCTTTTCCCGCTGTTGGAAAAGGGCTTCGAGGTCGAGGGGCTGGAGCTCTCGCCCGACATGCTGGCGATCGCCCGCGCCACCGCCGCCGACCGCGGCCTGAGCCCCCCGCTGCACGCGGGCGACATGACCGCGTTCGCCTCGCCCGAGCCCTACCGCGCGCTGCTGGTGCCGGCGTTCACGCTCCAGCTCGCGCCCGATCCGGCGGCGGCGCTGGCAAATTTCCACCGCCTGCTTTCGCCCGGCGGCGGGCTTTACCTCACCGTGTTCCGCCCGGACGCCGAACTCGCCGGCGAACTCCCGGAGCACGAGTGGTATCCGGATTACGAATGCGTCCTGCCCGGCGGGAAAATCGGCCTGGTCGAAACCCGCCACACGCTCGACCGGAGCAGGCGGCTGCTGCACCGCGAACACCGCCACGCCATCGTCTCCGCGACGGGCGAATGGGAGCGCGAGCATCTGTCGCGGCAAACCGTGCGCTGGTTCGACGAGCGCGAGCTCCACGCCCTGCTATGCGCCGCCGGCTTCGGCGGCTTCGAGGCGGTCGCCGAGTTCGAATCGCCCGTCCGCTTTCCCGCCACCCGCGATTCGCCGCAGATCCTCACCGTGACCTGCCGGCGCCTGTAACGCGCGCCGGCATCACTCCTTGCCCGCGACCGCCGCTTCTTCCGCCGCGGTTTCGGAGGCTTCCAGGATCTTGCGGAAATGGACCTGGCCCACGCGGCGGCCGTCGGTGCTGGTCACCTTCGCCTCGTAGCCGAGGATCGTGATCGATTCGCCCGTCTCCGGGAACCGGCCGAGCTGCTGGGTGATGTAACCGCCGACGGTGGTCACCTCGCCGCTTTCGAGGTAGAGCTCGTCGACGTGGCCCGCGAGGTCGTTGAGCGTCATCGATCCCTCGATCACGAACTCGTTGTCGTTGACGCGGGTGAAGGCCGGGCGCTCGTTGTCGAACTCGTCCTGGATGTCGCCCACCAGCTCCTCGATCACGTTGTCGAGGAACACGATGCCGACCGGCGTGCCGAACTCGTCGACCGCCATGGCGAGGTGCACGTGCTCGCGCAGGAAGAACTTCAGCAGCGAGTCGAGCGGCATGGTGTCCGGCACGATCTTCAGCTCGCGCTTGATCCGCATCAGATCGGGGTCCGGCTCGCTGATCAGCCGCAGCAGGTCCTTGATGTGGATCAGGCCGATCGCGTGGTCGAGGTGGCCCTTGATCAGCGGGAAACGCGTGTGCTTGGTCCGCTGGGCGAGCTCCAGCGCCTTTTCGAACGGCTGGTCGGCGTCGAGAGCGATCACCCGCGAGCGCGGCGTCATCACGTCGCGCACCCACAGTTCGTTGAGCTCCAGCGCGTTGATCAGGATCTCGCGCTCGGTCTCGGTGACCTCCTGCGCGCGTTCGCTCTCGGCCACCAGCAGCGCCAGTTCGTCGGCGGAATGGACGTGTTCGCTCTCGGCCACAGGGTCGATGCGGAAGATCTTCTTCAGCAGCCAGTTGGCGGTGCCGTTGAGGATGCGGATCGCCCAGTGGAAGCACTTGTAGAACAAATGCAGCGGACCGGCCAGCAGCAGCGTGGTCGCCACCGCCTTGCGGATTGCGATCGACTTCGGCAGCAGCTCGCCGATGACGACGTGCAGGAATGTGAACGAGCCGATCGCCAGCACGAACGAGATCAACGACACCGGCTGGATCGTCATGCCCAGCATTGTGGTGGAAAGCGGCACGCCCGCCATCAGCAGCAGCGGCGAGACCAGCGCCTCGACGAACGGCTCGCCGAGGAAACCGAGCGCCAGCGAGGCGATCGTGATGCCGAGCTGGTTGGCGGAAAGATAGCCGTCGAGATGACTCACCACGTGCAGCGCGGTGGTCGCGCGGCCCGGCTTGTCCTTCGCCGTGGCCTCCAGCTGGCTGGGGCGAACCTTGACGATGGCGAACTCGGACGCGACGAAGAACGCGTTGAGCAGCAGGAAGAAAACGATGCCCAGCAGATAAAGCAGGCAGACTCCGAGCGAAGGCAGCTCGGTGGATGGCGCGTGTCCGGACGCCGCCACGAGAAGGAAATCGGTGAACGCGTGCATCTCGGGAAATCAGAGTTTCTCGTAGACGCCTTGGTCACGACGTTCGAGCACGGTGAAACCCGCGGACTTGGCGTCGCTGACCGAAAACGGCTTGGCGACGGTCGGGGTGTTGACCCGGGAGATCACCTTCTTCACCGGGTTCTTGCAAAGCGGGCACTTCTCAAGAGGTGCCCGGTCCACCGGCCTACGGAGTTCGAAGCCACGCGCGCAAATGCGGCACGAACTCTCAGGATCGTCGGGGGACTCGGAAACGTATTCGTATATCGGCATGAGAAAGACCCGAGACGGGTAGTTACCGTCCCGGGTCAGAAAAGTAGCGCGTGCCGTGCCAGCTTACCAGCTCGACTTGGTCACGCCGGGGATCATGCCGGCGCTGGCCAGTTCGCGGAAGCTGATACGGGAAAGCTTGAAGCGGCGGATGAAGGCGCGACGACGACCGCTGAACTCGCAGCGGTTGACGAGGCGGGTCGGGCTGGCGTCGCGCGGAAGCAGCGTCAGACCAATGTAATCCTTCTCGGCCTTCAACTTCAGACGAAGGTCGGCGTACTTGGCGACGGTGCGCGCTTTGCGTGCGTTGCGGGCGATCCAGCTCTTCTTAGCCATAATTCGGGGCGCGGTGAATACCCCACCCACAGGCGGAGGCAAGTCCAAACTTGCTCTTGGGAACAAAAAAACCGGATTTCACCGCGATTCGGCCGGTTTTTCTAAAATTTGCAGCCGGATCTCGCCGGAGTTCCCCCGCAGTTCGGGCGCGTACATCGCCTCCGCCGTGGCCGGCAGCGCGTGGAAAACGCCCGGCGTTTCGGCGCGCAGCCGGTAGCCGAGCTGGCTGCGGCCGCGGGGCAGCGCGCGGAGGAAGAAGTCCACCGTCCGGTCGCGCGGCTCCATGTATGCCGCCAGCGCGCCCGGGACGTAGCCGCTGAGCGCGTCGTCCGCCTCGCAGCCGGCCGGCTTGCCGTCGGAGAAGATCAGGTATTCGTAGTCGTTCTTGCTCTCGAGCACGAGCTCGACCTCGATCCGATCGCCCGCGGCCAGCGAGTCGCCGTCCTTCAGCGCCTCGCGGCGGAATTTCTCGGCGCGCTGCCCCACCATCCGCCCTTCGGCGTCGGGCACGTCGGTCCGCGCGTCGAGCGGTACCAGCTTCCACAGATGGCGCTCGACCTTCACCTCCAGCCCGGCCGGGCGCAGGCGGTCCTCCCGCGAGAACACCTCGAGGTAGGCGTTGGCGTAAAGCGTGCCACCGCCCTTGCGGCGGATCTCCACCGCATGCCTGCCCGCCGCGAGCGCCTCGCCGGCGACCGTCACCGTGCCGTCGAAAGCGAACAGGTTGTCGCGGTCGATCGCCACCGTCCGCAGGCTTTTGCCGTCGAGCAGCACCTCGACCTCCATCCGCGGAGCGGTCTCGCCGCTCGCCTTGAGATAGGCGGCGAGCGCCTCGACCGCGAACGCCGTGTCTCTCGTAGAATTCCAGTAGCTCGCATGCCTGCGGTTGTTGACGAGATACTTGGCCAGCCCGCGCGTCTCCGCGGCCTGCGGCTTCGCCGCGGCGAGCAGCTTCAAGCACCATGAGTGCGCCTCGACCTCGCCGCCATACCAGCACCACCAGTAGCCCTGGTTTTTCAGATCGAGGAAGTTCGTCTGGTTTTCGTCGTCGCGCTTCAGGAACTGCGAGATCGTCGCCAGCACGTCGTCACGGCGCGCGGCGTCGCCTTTCCGATGCAGTTCCAGCCCGAGCAGGCACTGGCCGTAGACCGGCAGTTCGAGCCGGTCGTGGACGAGGAACTCGATCATCGCCGCGCCGTCCCTGCCCGCCTCGCCGAGCACCTGCCGGACGAAGGCGTCGAGCGCGTCGGCGCGGGCCTTCTCCGGGCGCTTCGACGGCTTCGGTTTCTCGCCGCGCGTTTCCGCCGCCACGCGATCCGCGTATCGCTTCAACGCCGCGACCTCGCCGCTCTCGTGCTCCGCCAGCCAGGCGAGGCCGCGGGAAACCACCCCGTCGGGAATTTCCGCTCCGTTCGCCTTCGCCACGAGCAACCCGTGCACCACCACCGCGGTGGTGTGCGGATACGATTGTTCGCCGTAACCGGAAAACCAGCCCCAGCCGCCGTCGGCGTTCTGCATGCCGGACAGGCGCGCGACACCCGTTTTCACCATGGCCTCCAGCTCGTCCTCGTCGAACACCGGATTGCGCTGCCAGCGCTTCCATTGCGCCGCCCGCTCCCGCGCGTCGCCCAGCTCCTGCGGGTTGAGGTTGTTCCGCTTCGCCCGGATTTCGGCCAGGTTCACGCCGAGTTCCTTCACCACCTTCCGCGCGACCACCGCCGGCACGAAGCGGTTCAGCGTCTGCTCGGTGCAACCGTGCGGATAGTCGGCGAGATAGGGCACCGCATCGACCACCGCCCCGGCCACCGTCGGCGAAAACCGCACCGTCAGTTTCGTCTGCTCCGGCCGGCGTTCCGCGGGCACTTCGACCGCGATCGTCGTGGCGTCCTTGCCCGGCTCGATCACCCGGCTCCAGGCGTCCTGCCGCAGCATGCCGTGGACGACCACCGGCAGCGTCCGCTCCATCGCGTCGCCGTCGTCAGCCGCCTCCGCCTTCATGCGGACTTTCAATTCGCCTTCGCGCAACGCCTTCACCCGCCAGTCGACCCGCGCCTCGCCCTTCGCCGCGATTTCGACGTTCCGGGTTTCGCCCGAGATCACCTCCGCCACGCCGCCTTCGAGTTCGAGCGACACCTTCACCGTTTTCGGCGCGCCGTGGTCGTTGTGCACCACCGCGCTGAGCACCGCCTCGTCTTTTTCCACGAGAAATCGCGGGGCCTGCAGGCGAACCAGCAAGTCCTTCGACGTCACGATTTCCGCCGTGCCTTCGCCGACGCGCGTGCCATCACCGAGCACCCAGACGCGGACCTTCCACGTCGTTAGATTGTCGGGGAATTCCAATGGCACTTCGGCGCGACCATCGGCATCGAGCACGACTTCGCCCGACCACTTCAGGAGATCGGCGAAATCCTTGCGGACGACCAGAGCAGGCGCTTCGCCACCGGCGGCCGCCCCCATGGCGGCGCTGAAAGCCACGGCGTCTTTCGCCTTCTCCATCGGCGCGGAGGCGGGCGCAGGCATCGCCTCGGCACGGCTTTGTTTGGCGAGACGCGAATCGTCGAGCGCACCGCCGAAGCCGACGGCCCAACCTCTCCCGAAACCGAAATACCCGTCGAACGACTGCATCCCCTCGTCCTTCGGCCGTTGCAACGAGCCGGACGGATTCGGAACCGAATCCCGCACTAAATAGCCCGCATACTGGTGTTTCCAGCCCCAGAACGCCGCGCGGATCGGCTCGACGTTCGGGCCGCCGGTGATCGCTTCGAGCGCCTTGTCATACACCGCCAGCACGGCCCTGCCCGCGAACGGTTTGCCCTCGGCATCGCGCACGACCACCGCGAGCGAGGAGGATTCCCGCGGTTTGACCCGCGCCTTCGCCGGTTCCAGCGCCACGTCGAGCATCCGGCTCTCCGGCGGCAGCAGCAGTTGCTTCATCGTCCGGTGCACCTTGCCGCCGTGGACCGTCACCGCTTCCACAAAGACATTCGGCATGTCGGCGCGCGTCAGCGGCAGCTCGATCTCGCGGCTCTTGCCGTCGAGCACGATCCGTTTCGCCTCGCGCCCCGGGCCGTCCTGGATGCGCAGGAACAACCACACGCTGGCGTCCGGCTGGTCGCTGTTGACGCGGATTTTCGCCGTTTCGCCCGCCCGGTATTCCGTCTTGTCGGCGACCAGTTCGATCGCGCCGAAACGGTAATCGCCCGCGGAATTTTCACCGAAGCTGTCGAGAATCGCCGCGCCCTCCACCGCCCGCCCGTCCCCCGCGGCGAGTCGCACGGAAACCCGGTATTGCCCGGCCTCCGGCGCGGCGACGCGCTGCGCCAACCCGCCCGCATCGTCGGTCGCCACCGGCCACGACGCCACCTCGGTCTCCGTCACCGCGCCGCCATCACCGGTCGCGAGCCGGAGCAACCGGAGCGTCCCGTTCGCCTTCGCCACCGGTTTGCCCGTCAAGGTCGCCGCGGCCGCCCGCAGCTCGATCTCCTCGCCCGGCCGGGTGTAGCCGCGGGTCGACCACACCACGACGCGGAACGGCTCGCGCGCGGCGATCACCTCGCCCTTCGCCCGTTCCTCGCGCCGCGACGCGTCGGTCACCCGCGCCTCAATCGAATACCGCGCGTCCAGATCGCCGTGGAGCGCCTTGGCCGCCGCCGTGTCGATCGTCACCGACGCCGTGCCGTCCTCGCCGATCGGCACCGTTTGCTTCAGCACGAGTTCCTCCGGCGTCCAGCGGTTCCGCCCCCACCACGGCGGAGGCGGCGGCAGGCAGCCCCAGCGCGACCATCCTGGATGCCACGCGGCCTCCGGCGAGTTCCACCACGCGCCGCGGCCATAGAGCCAATCCCAGTGACCCGCTGGAAACCACGGCTCGCGCACCATCCCGCGCATCACCGTCAGCTCGACCTCCGCCTTGCGCACCGGCGCGCCGTGAAAATAGACCGCCTTCACCTTCGCGGTGAACGCCTCGCCCAGACGCACCGGTTCGGACGGAGCCTCCACCGTCACCTCGTATTCCGGCTTGCGGTATTCCTCGACGCGGAAGCCGACCACCGCCCGCCGGTCGCCGAACTCGAAACGCGCGTGCCACCCGCCGAGCACCGCGTCTTTCGGCAGCATGGTCGCCACTTCCAGCCCGCCCAGCCCGTCCGTCTTCAAGCCTTCCAGCTTGATCGCTTCCTCACCCCGGCCGTTGACGAACACGACGCGGCCGGTTTTTCCGGCGAACTTCGCCTCGTCCACGCCGTCGTAGCCGACTTCCCGCAGCCAGAACTTCGCGTGCACCGTGTCGCCCGCTTTGTAGAGCGGGCGATCCGTCACAGCGAACGCCGCTTCCTTCGTGCCGGTTTCGGCATCCGCGCGACCGATCCAACGCCCGAACCACTCGAATCCGAAAAACGCCGGGGCCTTCCCCTCTTTCCGGCTGACCGCCATCCACTGGTAACGCTCGTCCCATTCGCCCGGGCCGACCAGCGCCCGCCCTTCCGCGTCCGTCATCTTGGCGAACGCCTTCGTCTGCACCTCGATCTTCGGCCCGACCGGCAGCTTCCGCTCGATCGACTTCACGTCGTAGCCGAAGAAATCGAGCCGCGCGCCCTCGACCGGTCGGCCGGTGGCGGCGTCCGCGACCCACCACTGGAGCTTGCCCGCGACCTCGCGGCGGACCAGCACCTGGTCGACGATCCAGACGACGGTGAACACCGTGTTGCCGTCGCCCAGATCGGCGCGCACCCACCACGCGCCCGCGCGGTCGAGCGGCATTTCGAGCTCCGCCCGCGTGTCGCGGTGTTTCGCCCCCGGCGCCAGCGCGTGCGTCCACTCCGCCGCCGTTTTCCCGAGGTAGCGCTTCGCGTTGCCCTGCACCAGCCGCATGCCGATCATGCCGGGATCGATCCGCGCGGAGTCGATCTCCCACGGTTTGCCCGCGAGGTAATCGCGCACGTCGCCGAGCAGCGCGTCCATGTCGACCGGTGCGGCGCTGAATTTCACCGAGGTCGCGTTGCGGAACACGAACGGCAGCTTCGGCCGGGTGCCCGCCGCCACCGGTTCGACCGGGAGAAAGCGGCCCCAGTTGCCCGTGATCTGCTTCAACAGCCGGGCACGGGACCCGATGTTGTCGTCGCCATGCCTGGCGACCGTCCGCCTCAAGACCTCCTCCGCCCGGTCGTATTGCGAACGGGCCAGAAAGACCCCGGCCAGCTCGTCGCCCGCCACGCCGCCCAGCGCGGGATCGTCCAACATCGACCGGTAGAGCGCGATGAAATGCTGGTCCTCCGGCAGCCGGAACCGCCGCACGCCCGCCGAGGTTTTCGCGAGGCACTCGTCGTCGCCCAAGCCGTCGAGCTGCCACCGCGCCGCCGTTTCCTCCGGATCGGCACCCCGCCAGGGCCCGGAACGCAAGGTCGCTTCTCCGAACTGCCCGGCGGCGAAGCGCGCACGCTCCAAGGTGACGTTCGCCCGCAGCAGGGCGTTGTGCCGGATCTCCTCGGCCAGGGCGAAGCGCCAGCGCTCGCCGTCGTTTCTCGCCGCCTCCCACGATTCCGGCACGCCGAAGAGCAAAGGCCCCTCGCCCGCCCACGGTGCGCCCTCGGTGCCGCCCTCCGGTCCCGCGTCGCGCCACTCGGGCAAGACGTCCAGCGGCGTGAGCGACTGCAATTTCCACGCCTCGTACGCGTTATGGCCCAAGCCGCCCGCCAGCTTCGCCCACAACCGCGCGCGCTCCGCGCCTTCGGGCGAGCGATCGACCGCCTGCTTCAGCCAGCGCAGCCCCTGCGCGCGGTCGCGCCAACCCGCATCGAACCATTCGCCCGTCTGCGATCCCCCGCCGCGCTCGAATTCCCCGGCGATCCAACGCCCGCCATGCGGCGCCACCAGCAGCGACTCGCCCGCCGTCTCCAACACACCGGCATGCTCCGGGTGTTTTTCCACGGCTTGGCCGATCAGGGCATCAAACTCCCCCCACGCCGACAGCCGACGCAGCGAGTGAACCGCCCGCTCCAAATCCCTACCCGCCTGCCCGTCGCCGACGTCCGCCAGTTTCTCCCGGTAGCAATCGAGCGCCTCCTTCCACCGTCCCTTCGCCTCCAGTGCGTCGCGTTCCTTCCGCAACGCGCCCACGTCCTGAGCCTGTGCCAGGCCCACCCATGCCCACGCCGCGAGTAAAATCAGCCAGGTTTTCATCGGTCCATCAGACTAGACACCCGTGCGGGCGCTGTCTTGGACGATTTTCAGTCGAAATCGAAACTCCGCCGGGGCGACGGCCTCAACCGGAAGCGCCCGCCGTTCGCCGCGCGCAGCGGATCGAAGATCGAATCCATGCCGACCTCCTTCACCTCGTAAACCACCGCCAGCAGCTCGCCGAGCCGACCTTTGGGAAACCCGCGCTGCTTGAACCATGCGAGGTATTCGACCGGCAGATCCATCACCGGCACGCCCGCCGGAGGATACGCCCGGAGGCCGAACTTGCCGAAGGGCATGCGCGCCCGGCCGATCTCCGCCAGCAGGTTGCGGAAATCCTCTCGATTGATCTCGGTCAGGTTCATGCCCGCCCCACTTTCGCCGCCCGGCCGCGGCCGTCCAAACGAAAAAGCCCGCGGACGCATGGCATCCGCGGGCTCGGGAAAATCAGAAGGCGGTCACTTCGGCTGGTGGGCCTTCAGCGAAGAGTCGGACTGGCCCTTGAACCAGGATTCGAACTCCTTCGGCGCGACGACTTCCATCGAGCCGACCATGTTGCCGTGGCCTTCGCCGCAGAGCTGGCCGCAGACGACGAAGGTTTCGAGCGGCTTGACCGGGGTGAACCACATCGGGATCTCCTTGCCCGGGATCGCGTCCTGCTGGATGCGCATCGGCACCAGCGAGAAGTTGTGGATCACGTCCTTGGTCGTGATGTTGAGCACCGCCGGACGCTCGACCGGCAGTTTGAGAATCGGGCTGGTGAAGTCGTCCTGCGCGTTCGGATCGTTGTAGTCGATGCCGAGTTCGTTCGTGCCGGAAATGAGGCGCGGATCGGTCCGGCCGAACTTGCCGTCGGCGCCGGCGTAGTGGTAGGTCCAGCCGAACTGCCAGCCGACGACGCGGACGCGGACCGGGGCCATCTTCTGCACCTTGTCGAAGCTGTCGACGCGGTCGGCCCACAGCGGGAAGGCGAAGCCGAGCAGAAGCACCGCCTCGATGATCACCACGCCGATCTCGATGTGGGTCGAGATGTGGTTGCGCACGCCCTCATACGACGCCTTCGGGTTGCGGCGGTGCCAGAAGCGGAACAGGCAGAGCAGGAAGAACAGGCTCCAGCCGACGAACAGCGCGATCATGAACCAGTGCACCACGTCGATGAGGTGGTCCACCTGGCCGCCGTGCGCCGAGTAGTTTTCGGGAATGCCGAGGAATTTCGAAGGGCTCATGCTGGGGAAATGTAAAAGTGCGGAGAGGAAAAATCAGTGGGGGCGGCCGGGGTAGTCGTCGCTCAGTTCGGGGTCGAGGCAGGCCGCCTCACGGCGCATCACGCCGACCATCGCCCAGATCACCCCGCCGAGCATCGCCAGGATCACGACGAGCAGGAAGAGGATCGACCAGCCTGCGGCGTCACCACCGCCCAAAGCGGTGTTGACCTGACAAGTGGCACAGGCGAGGAGGTTCATGAACGGCGGGCGGGACGGGACTTCAGAGCGCCAGTTTCTTGGCCTTGCGGTAGAAATATACGCCGTAGAACGGCATGCCGAGCAGGCCAAGCGCCCCGATCGAGCCGAGCGCGACGGCCAGCGGCGTGCGCTCGGAGATCAGGAAACCCCACGCCAGCAGGAAACCGAAGAGCAGCGTGCAGAACGTGACGAACACGATGTGGAAGCTACGGAGATTCATGGTCGAACGGGGGTAGGATTCGGAGCGCGGCCGCCGGGGTTCAGCGGTAGAAGAACTGGTCGAAGATCGGGCTGCCGTGCGCCAGCGAGATCAGCCAGGCGAGGAAGAACACGAACACGAACGAGCCGAAGAAGATCCAGTAGATCGCCTTCTTCTCGTGGTTGAGGTGCATGAAGATCGCCGCGACCAGCGACGCCTTCACCGTGGCGATGCACAGACCGATGATGCAGTCGTGGAAGTCGAAGCCGTGGCCGCCGAAGTCGAGCCACTCCTGGGTGGCGACCAGGACGGTCAGGATGGTGCCGAGAAACAGCACGGCACCCACCGCGAGGTAGCTCTTGGTCTTTTTGCGGATCTGTTCAGGGGAGTCGGCCATGACAGGAGGAAGTTAATGCAGGAAACGGAAGGGTAAACGGGAGGTTTTCGCCGACACCTCACATGAGGTAGAGCAGCGGGAAGAGGAAGATCCAGACGAGGTCGACAAAGTGCCAGAACAGGCCGCCGACTTCCACCCGGTTGGCGAGCCACTCCGGATTGGTGTCATACATCTTCTTGCCGCGGAACAGGTAGTAGCCGAGGACCAGCGCGCCCCCGATCACGTGCAGGCCGTGCAGGCCGGTGATCGTGAAATAGATCGCGTAGAACGGGTTCCAGGCCGGGGTGAACTTCGAGGCGAAGGCGATCTGCTCGCGCGGCACTTCGAGGTGCGACGGGAAGGCGTGGACCTTGGCGCGCTCGTCGTAATCCGGGCCGAGGAACTGCTCCTTGAACTGGATCACCTTCTCGCGGTCGGCGCGCGGCTTGCCTTCGGCCTTGGCGACGAAGTCCTTCCACTCGACGCGGTAGCGCTCGGTGAAGGTCGGCTCCTGGCCTTTCGCCTTGAGGTGTTCCTCAAGCTTCTTGATCTCGGCCTTGTGCCATTCCCAGGCGGCGCGGATCTCCGGGTTGTGGGCGAGCACCCACGACTTCTCGATCTCCACCATCGGGTCGAGGCCCTTCTGGACGGCCTTCTGGGCGGTGTAGCGGAAGTCGACGGCATCGACGTAGTGGAACACCATCGGGCTTTCGAGCAGCTTGCCTTCGACGACAGTGCCGTCGCGAAGCGCGCTCGAGGTCTCGCCCTGCTTCACGTCACGCGGGCCGAAGGAAAGCTTCGCCGGCGGATCGATCTTGAAAGCAACGCTGGCGGCTTCCTCCATCATCTTGCCTTCCAGCTCCTTCGGATCGATCGAAACCTTGTCCGAGATCTCCCAGTCGCGCTTGCCAGGGTAGGCGGCGTGCGCGGCGACCCATGCCTTCTTGAGCGCGGCGGTGCGCACCGCGGCGTTGTTCGCGCGGGCCGCGAGGTGAAGGTTCTTGATCTTGGCGAGAACCTCGAGGGACAGCTCGGTGTCGGCCGGCACGACGGTTTCCGCCGGGGCGCCGGGCTTCGGCGACAGCTTCAGGTCGGACGCCAGCGTGATCTTGGCGTCGTGGTGCTTCGCCTCGGTGAGGAACTCCTTCACCCAGTCCTGGTAGTAGCGGGTGGTATTGAAGGTCAGGCCGGCGGCCTCCACGTAGATTTTGTTTTCCTCGATCTTGTTGCCCTTGTGATCGAGCACGTAGTCGTCGGCCTTGGCTTCGCCGTGCGGATCGACGCCCTCCTTCAGCTCGGCGGCAAGGTGGCCTTCGACGACCGCGCCGTCGGACATGCGGAGCGCCTGGTGGTGGAACTTGACGTTGTATTCAAGGCCTTTGAGGACCATGAAAACGCAGGCGCAGAGGACGGTGAAGCCCATGAAGCACTGGAACTTGCGCCATTCGCGCAGTTTGAGCGCGGCCCAGGCGAAGACGACGGTGACCGACGAGGCGATCAGCACGAAGGTGTTGATCAGACCGGGCAGGATCGGCAGCGCGCGCTCCGGCCACGGGTAGCCGCCGGCGGGGTCGGACGCGCCGACACGCAGGTAAACGTAGGCCGAGAAGAAACCGCCGAAGAGCATGACTTCCGACGCGAGGAACAGCCAGATGGCGATCTTCGAGTTGGTGAGGCCGGTGTCCTTGCGGGGCGTGACGACGAAGGGGATTTCCATGGAACGGGTGTTCTTTAGAGCGTTATCCGGATTCCTAGAGCGCGGGAATCAGTGGTGGGATTCGGACTTGGCCGGGGCTTCGTGGCCCTTCGGCGCGACCCACTGCGGGAGGTAGTCCTCGTCGTGGTCCGGACGGCTGTATTCGTAAGGACCGCGGTAGATCGCCGGCTCGAATTCGAAGTTGCCGTGGCCGGGCGGAGTCGGGGTCGCCCACTCCAAGGTGGTGGCGTTCCACGGGTTGTCGCTCTCGACCTTGCGGCCGAAGAACTTCGCACCGAAGAGATTCAGGATGAACGGAATCTGGGAAATCGCGAGAGCCCAGGCAGCGACCGACATCACGATGTTGAGGTCGATGTGCTGGAGCACCGTTTTGGCGTAAACGTTGTTGGCGGCCAAGTCGGCGGTCTTGGCGAGGTAAGCGTCACCACCGTTGTACCAGCGGCGGTGGAAACCGGCCATGCCCTGAACCAGCATCGGGAAGAAGATCAGGTTCATGCACACCAAGCTCGGCCAGAAGTGCAGGTGGGCGAGAAACTTGCTCATGTAGCGGCCGGTGATCTTCGGATACCAGTGGTAGATGCCGGCGAAGAGGCCGAAGAGGATGCCCGGCGCCACGACGTAGTGGAAGTGGCCGATGACGTAGTAGGTGTCGTGCAGGTGGAGGTCCGCCAGGTTGAAGGCGAGCGGCAGACCGGTCAGGCCACCGATGCCGAACATCGGCAGGAACGCGCAAGCCCACATCATGGCCGGCTGGAAGCGGATCGAACCACCCCACAGCGAGATGATGAGCGCGGTGAGCAGGATCACCGACGGCACCGAGATCAGCACCGTGGTGGTCTGGAACCAGGTCGAAACCGCGGCGCCCATGCCGGTCAGATACATGTGGTGGGCCCACACGATGAACGACAGGAAGCCGAGCACGAGCACGCCGTAGACCATCGACTTGTAGCCCCAGAGCGGCTTGCGGGTGTAGCATGGCACGATTTCCGCGACGCAGGCGATCGCCGGCAGGAGGAGGACATACACCTCCGGGTGGCCGAGGAACCAGAAAAGGTGCTGGAACAGGAGCGGGGAGCCGCCGCCCGAGAGGTTCGCCAGACCTTCCGTCTTGGTGTAGAGACCGCTCGGCATGAAGAACGACGAGTGGGTCACGCGGTCCATCAGCTGCATGATGCCGGCGGCTTCAAGCGGCGGGAACGCGAGCAGGAGGAGGAAACCGGTGACGAGCATCGCCCAGACGAAGAACGGCAGGCGCATCCAGGTCATGCCGCGGGCGCGCAGGTTGATGATCGTGGTGATGAAGTTGACCGAGCCGAGCAGCGACGAGGTGATCAGCAGCACCAGACCAAGGAGCCACTGGGTCTGGCCGGCGAGCCATTGGTTGACGACCTGGCCGTCGGCGAAGCCGGCGAGCGGCGAGTAGTTCGTCCAGCCGGACTTGGCCGCGCCGGATTCGAGGAAGAACGAACCGCACATCACCAGACCGCCCGCGAGGTAGATCCAGTAGCTCATCATGTTGAGCTTCGGGAAGGCCATGTCCGGCGCGCCGATCTGCAGCGGGGTGACGTAGTTGCCGAAGGCGCCGAAGCCGAGCGGCACGATGCCGAGGAACACCATGATGGTGCCGTGCATGGCGCCGAACATGTTGTAGGTCTCGCCGGTCACCTTGCCGTCCTGCAGCCAGCGGGCCTTCCAGGTGTCGGTGAACAGCCAGCTCATCCACTCCGGCAGCGGCTGGTGCGGGTAGGCGATGCTCCAGCGCATGACCATCATCAGGTAGAACCCGAACAGCAGGAAGGCCATGGCCGTGAGGCCGTACTGGATGCCGATCATCTTGTGATCGGTCGAGAAGAAGTACTTCTTCAGGAATCCCGGATCGTGGTGATGATCGTCGTGATGGGCGTGATCGGCGGTGTGGGCGTGAGCGCTCATGCGTGAGGCGGAGATTTCAGGGGTTCCTTACTTGGCGGGCGCCGGAGCGAGATTGCCCGGGAGAACGAGGGTGGCCGGATCGAGCTTGTCGCCGGGGAGATCCTTGGTGTGCTCGGCCTTGAGCTCGTCGGCGTCGACCTGCTTGCCGGCGCTCTTGCGCTTGCCGGAGATGTCGAGCGCGGCCTTGGCCATGTCGACGGTGACGACGTCGCCCTTGCTGTTGCCGAGGTTGTTGCGGAGGTAGGTCAGGATGCCCGCGAGGTCCTCGGGCGTCATGCCGCCGCCCTGGGCGGGCATGCCGGCGGCACCGAACACCTTGCCGGTGCTGGTCGGGCCGTGGAGACCGTTGAGCACGATCATCGAAAAGCGCTCGGTCGGGCCGAGCACCCACTCGGAGCCGATAAGCGCCGGGTAGTTCGCGCCATCGCCCTTCGCGTCCGAGCCGTGGCAGCCGCTGCACTTGGCCGAGAAGATCTTCGCGCCTTTGGCCGAATAGGCGGCGAGCGCCGGCTTCGGCTGCGGGCCGCTGTTCTCCTCGCCCGGCGCCTTGGCGCGGACGTAACCTTCGCGGAAGGTCGAACCGTAGCTGAAGTAGCCGCTGCCGGCGCCGAGCACGAGGCCGGCGACGAGCAGGACGACCGCGAGCGGCAGGAAGATCCACAGGGCGATCGGCTGGCTGCCGTTCTCGCCGAGCGATTTTTCACGCGCGGCGGCGGCCGCCTGGCGAACGAGCCGGTCGTGCGTCTCGGCGACGTTGATCGAGTCCTCGAGATCGGGCTTGTTGAGTGGTTCGGACATGTCGTGAGAGGGAGGGAACTCGGGCCTTATTTCTTCTTCACCGGGGCGAAGTTGAGGGACGCGGGCGGGGCGTCATCCTTCTTGAGGGAGAGCAGGTAGGAGACCAGCGCCTTGGCTTCGGCGCTCGGGACGATCTCGGTGCCGGCGGGCGATTCGAACGGCAGCGCCTCGCGGGAGCGGTTGCCGAGCACCTTCTTCTCCTCGAACAGGAAGCGGTAGGGCGGGCAGTTCGACTTCGCGCGGGTGACGTCCGCGCGCGGGTTGTAGAGGTGGGCGTAGAGCCAGGCTTCCGGCGAAACGTTCTTGGCGTAGGCGTTTTCCACGCGCAGGCCGATGTTCGAGAGGTCCGGGCCCTGGCGGGTCACGCCGATCTGGGCGAACTTCTCGCCCTGGAAGTCGTAGGCGTTGGTTTCGCGACGCGTGTCGCCGCGGTCGCCTGCATCCTTGAGGCCGCCCCAATCGGCGCGGAACAGATCGTTGCCGGCGTAGGTCGGACGCACCACCTGGGTGTGGCAGAGGTAGCAGCCGTTCTGGGCGTAGACGGTGGCGCCGTTGGCGACGCGGCCGCTGCGCTTCGGAAAATAGATGCCGTCTTTGCCGTCGACATCCTCCTTGAGGACGATCGGCTGGAGATCGCGCATTTTCAGGAAGGGAACAACAACCACGGACAGCCAGGCGATGCCGAAGCTGGCGGCCAGACCGAGAAGGAAGGTGCGGAAGGTCATGGAAGGAGAATTTGAGATCTCAAATTTCAAATTTGAAATTCCTCAGTGGGAATGGAGCGGGCCGGCGTTGTCGATGTCGCCTTCCGGGCCGTGCGGGTTCCCGCCGTGGCCGCCATCGAGCAGCGTCGGGTGTGACGAGCGGCGGCCGAGGCGCAGCCACATCAGCGTCAGGTGCAGGAAGAAGAAGAGGTTCGAGAACAGGATGAAGCACCAGGCGATGGTGGTGGCGATGGCGTAGGGGTAGGCGCGGTCGGCCGCGTTCTCCCAAGGCATCGAGAACTGCTCCTGGCCGATCCCCTGCTGGAGGCCGCCGAACAGGGCGACGAAGGCGATGGCACCCACTCCGTAGACCGAGAGGATGAAGTGGGTGGTGATCAGGCGGCGGGACAGCCACTCGCGCAGGGTGACGCGCGGAACGATGAAGTAGATCGCGCCGAACATCACGAAGGTGAAGAAGCCGTAGAGGCCGAGCAGGTCGAAGCCGTAGCCGGAGAGCGTGAACTGGGTGAGCGGCAGCGTGCTTTCCGGCAGGTTCAGCACCACGCAGGCGAGGCCGAAGGCGACCAGGCCGAAGAGACCGGCGATGGTGAAACGCAGCGTCGGGCTGTGGGCGATGGTGTCGCTGCCCGCCTTGAAGGCGGTGGTCAGCAGGTTGCCGGCGACGGCGAAGGCCGGCAGCGCGAACAACACGGTGGCGGCGGCGCCGACGTACGGGAGCCAGACCGGGATCGGGGCGCCGGCGAGCTTCTGCATGCCGGCCCACGGGGCGATCACGGCCAGCGTCCAGAAGCCGACCTTGGCGAGCGAGTAGCTCTGCACCGGGGTGCCGGAAACCTTGGGCACCAGGTAGTAGGCGGTGCCCATGCCCACCGGGGCGAAGAACAGCAACAGCAGCGCGGATTTATACCAGGCGTTGATGCCGGCGGCCATCACCGGGTGGCCCGGCAGGCAGTGAAGCAGGGCGAAGGCGGTGAGCAGCACCCAGGGGAACCAGATCGTCGCGCCGGCGAGAAACCACTGCGAGATGTAGGTGGAGACGCCCGGGCGGACGCGCATCTGGACCAGCGACCAGATCACGATCGCGGTGTAGGCGAGGAACAACGCGGGCCAGACGAAGGACGGGAATTCCATCCACGGCATGCCGGTGCCGTGGCCGGAAAGAATGCCGAGGACGCCGAGCGAGACCGCGAGGTTCCACGCGTGACCGGCGGCGAGGATGACGCCCGGGGCGCAGCATGCGCGGCGGGAAAGGCGTGCCATCAGCCAGATGATCGCGCCGAACGCGGCCTGTGCGCCCCAGCCGTAGACCAGCGCGTTGACGTGGGCCGGGAACACGCGGCCGTAGTTGAGCCACGAGCTACAGGCGAGAAAGTTCGGGCTGACGACCTTGGCCGAAGCGATCACGCCGAGGACGATCGACACCGCGAGCCAGGCGGCGCCGCTGGTGAAGAAGAACATCACCGGGTGACGCAGCGAACGGTCGATCGAGGCGCGCAGGAGCGCGTCCTGTGCCGGGGAGTTGGAGGTCTGCTGGGACATCGCGTGGAAAGGGAGCGGAGTTCTCTCGACGGGCGGAGCGTCAGGGCTTGATCAGTTCTTCGGCTTTCACCGGCGGCTTGCCGACCTCGACGCGGAGGGCCTTCACCTGCTCGGGCGACACGGCGGAAGCCTTGTTGCCGAAGCTGTTGCGAACGTAGGTGAGCACGGCGGCGATCTGCTCGTCGGTCTGGTAGGCCATCGGCGCCATCATCGGGACGGCGGCGAACGGCTGGCCCTTGACGGTGATCGGGCCCTGCAGGCCGCGCAGCTGGATGAGGATCAGGTTCGAGACCGGACCGTTGACCCACTCGGAACCGGCGTGGATCGGACCGGCCGGACCGCCTTCGCCGTTCTGGCCGTGGCAGGCGGAGCAAATCATATACTGGGCCTTGCCGGCTTCCAGCACGGCAGGATCGATCGGCGCGTCGGCCTTCGGGCCGGAGGCGTTGATCGCGGCGTAGTCGACCGAAGCCGGGGCTTCGGCGAGCTTCTTGGCGGTCGGCGAATTCGGGATCAGCTGCTCCGGCTTCTCGACGGCGACCGGCTTGGAGGCGGCGAGCTGTTTGCCAAAGGATTCGAACACGTCGTGCGGCGGCACCTGCACCTTCTTGCCTTCCTCCACGACCTTGTAGTCGAGGGCGGCGGCCTGCGCTGCGTCGATCTTGGCGCGGGTCTCGTAGCGCTTGGCGGCGGCGGCTTCCTCAAGCGTCACCGGCTCCTTGGCTTCGGTGAGTTTCACCATGCCCCAGATCCCGCCGAGCACGACGGCGAAAAGGACGAAGGTGACGATGCTCCAGAAGAGGGCGGAGCAGCGGGCAAGCGGGTTGTCGCAATTGGAGGACATGTTCGGAGAAGGCTCGGAATTCGGAGCGCGTGAGGCGGGATCAGTTCGAGACGTTGGCGGACTCGAGGATGCGCGGGTCGCGGTGCGGGTAGAGCGCGTGCTGGCCCAGGGCGCGGAGGAAGAAGAACAGGAAACCGGCGCCGACGGTGACGAAGGCGAGGATGTCGCCCCAGAAGGCGCCCGGAATCACCGGCTGGATGTCGCCGAACACGGCGTGGTCGATGTTGCCCAGCGAGATGCCGCGCTCCGGGATGGTGATGAGGTAGTGGTCGAGCACGTGCATCACCAGCGTGTAGACGGCGATGATCGAGAGGATGTTCCAGTTCCGCTTGAAGCGCGACTGGAGCAGGATCACGAACGGGACGACGAAGTGGCCGAACACGAGGAACAGCATGCCGGTGTTCCAGCCGCCGGTGTTGCGGATGAGGAAGTACTTCGTTTCTTCGGTGATGTTGGCGTACCAGATGAGGAAGAACTGGGAGAAGGAGACGTAGGCCCAGAAAATCGTGAAGGCGAACAGCAGCTTGCCCTTGATGTGGAAGTGTTCCTCGGTGACGACGTGCTTGAGGTAGCCGTTGTTCTTCAGCCAGGCGGCGGTGAGGATGATCACGGCCATCGAGTTCAGCGCCGCGCCGGCGAACAGGTAGACGCCCCACATGGTGGAGAACCAGGTGTAGTCCTGACCCATCAGCCAGTCGAAGCCGGTGAAGGTGATCGTCAGCGCGAAGACGATCAGCGTGTAGGTCGAGTGGAAGCGGGCGCGGAAAAGACGGCGGACAGTCGGGTTCGGATCGGTGTCCTGGCCCGTGGAAAGCTTGCGCAGGCCGATGATGACGGCACCGAGGCCAACGAAGTAGAACACGAAGCGCCCGTACCAGAACGGGATGTTCATGTAGAAATACTTGTTCGAAAGCAGGTGGTTGGTGTGGTGGAGGTATTCCTTCACGTCGCCATGCGCCTGGCGGTGGATGTTCATCCACTCATAGAGGTAATGCTGCACCTGCGGGAAGGCGAGCGGCAGGGCGAAGATCGCCATCCACGGGAAAACCGAGCCGAGGTTCTCGAAAATGCGGCGGACGGAGGTGCCCCAACCGGAGTTCGAGACGTTGTGGAGCAGTGTCCAGAAACAGCCGCCGATCGCCAGCGTCAGGAAGAAGTAGAGCGCGAACACCCAGGAGTAAGCGTAGCAGCCCTGATACTTCTCGGGCGCGAAGAACAGCAGCCAGACGCTGGCCAGCGAGCCGAGGACGGCCACGGCGAGCGACACCAGCTTGACCTTCGAGACCTTCGACGGGTCGAGGTGTTCGCCGTTGACGGGAATGTCGGCGGAAGTGACGTGATGGGACATTTCGGACGGGAAAGGAATGGGGTTACTTCACTTGGCCGGCGGCCTTGGCGGCGTCGAACGACGCTTTGACGGCTTCGTAGGGGGCTTCCTTGGCGAGCTGCAGGGCGCGGACGTAGGCGATGATCGCCCAGCGGTCGCGGACGGGGAGGTTGTAGCCGTAGCCGCTCATGTTGCCCTTGCCCTTCGAGACGACCTCGAACATGCGGCCGTCCGGGTAGGCGTCCGCCTTGAGCGTGTGCAGGTTGGCGATACCGGGGACGCCGAACTGGCTGGTGAAGCCCTGGCCGTCGCCGGATTTGCCGTGGCAGGGCGAGCAGTAGATGCCGAAGCGCTCTTCGCCGCGGCGGAGGAAGGCCGGGGCGTTCTCGGCGGTCAGGCCGAGTTCCGCCGGCATGCCGGTGCCGAAGTAATCGCCGACGTGGCCGGTGAAGTAATAACCGGTGTTGCCGCCGAATTCCGGTTCCGGAATGCCGCCGATCTCGGTCTTGCCTTCTTCATTGAAACCGCGCGGCTGGGTGCCGGCGACGGGCTGGCGGGAACCCTGGCCGTCGGCGAAGAAGTCGTCCGGCTTCTGGGCCTTGAGCTTGTCCTGTTCTTTCATGTCCGGAAAGATCCGGATCGGACGCTCGGAGAACTTCTGGCCGCGGACGCCGAAGATGCCGACGACCATCACCGCGACGATCGCGTAAACGAGGAAAAAGTAGCGCATTGCAGGGAAAGGGCTGGAGGGGTTCAGGAGTCCTCTTCTTCGACGAGTTCGATGCTGGCGCCGCCGATCTCTTCAAGGAACGAGCGGGTGCCTTCGGGGCTGAACTTGGCGTCGCGTGCCTCGACGGCGATGAAGAAGCCGTCGTCGGTGGCGCGGTGGAACTGCTTGCTGGCGAATAGCGGGTGGTTCAAGCGCGGCAGCTTCATCAGAGCGAGCACGCCGAACAGCACGGTGAAGCCCGAGAACAGGATCGTCAGCTCGAACATGATCGGGAAGAACGCCGGAACGGTGAAGATGTTCGTCGGCTTGCCCTGGACCACGGTCGGATAGGATTCGGCGGTCTTCGCCAGCCACGGGATGAAGTCCCAGACGTGGGTCTGGGTCAGGGTGGCGAGGACGAAGGCGGTGGCGGTGCCGGTGGTGCCGCCGAAGAACACGAACCAGGGGAGGATCGAGCGCTTCATGCCCATCGCCTTGTCGAGGCCGTGGATCGGATACGGGGAGTAGCAATCCCATTTCCGGAATCCGGCGTCGCGCACTTTTTCCGCGGCCTTGTAGAGGGCGGAGGCGCTTTTGAACTCGGCGAGGTAGCCGTAGACGCGTTTGCGGGTCGTGCTCACGTGCTTGGAAAAATCAGGATTCTCGGGGGATCAGGCCTTCGCCTGCAGCTCGTGCTGGTAGGCGGCCTCCTTGGCCACGCCGTGGTCCGGGTGGTCGTGATGGTCGTCGTGGTGTGGGTCCGCCTCGGGCAGGGTCCACTTCACCTCGGCGATGTTGATGCAGGGCAGGAAGCGCAGGAAGAGGAGGAACAAAGCGAGGAACATGCCGATCGTGCCGACGAAGAGCATGATTTCCACCGGGCTGGCGCGGTAGTAGCCCCAGTCGGCCGGCAGGAACATGCGGGCCAGCGTGGTGCAGATGATGACGAAGCGCTCGAACCACATGCCGACGTTGACGCACATGCAGACGGCCATCACCACCCACAGGTTCTCGCGGCACCACTTGAACCAGAAGACCTGCGGCGAAAGGACGTTGCAGGACATCATCGCGACGTAGGCCCACCAGTAGGGGCCGACGAGGCGGTATTTGAAGGCGGCGGCTTCGTACTGGGCACCCGAGTAGAATGCGACGAAGAGCTCCATCAGGTAGGCGTAGCCGACGATCGTGCCGGTCAGCAGGATGATCTTCGCCATGTTGTCGATGTGCTTCATCGTGATCATGTCCTGCAGGCCGTAGATGAAACGGGCCGGGATCATGATGGTGAGCACCATCGCGAAGCCGCCGAAGATGGCGCCCGCGACGAAGTAGGGCGGGAAGATCGTGGTGTGCCAGCCGGGAACGACGGAGGTGGCGAAGTCGAACGACACGACCGAGTGCACGGAGAGCACCAGCGGGGTCGAGAGCGCGGCCAGGAGCAGGTAGGCCATTTCATAGTGGCTCCACTGGCGGTTGCCGCCGCGCCAGCCCATGGCGAAGATCCCGTAGAGGAGCTTGCGCAGGCCCGGCTTCGCACGGTCGCGGATGGTCGCGAGGTCCGGCACCATGCCGAGGTACCAGAAGATCAGCGAAATGGTGAAATAGGTCGAAACGGCGAACACGTCCCACAGCAGCGGCGACTTGAAGTTCTGCCAGATCGCGTTGGCGTTCGGGATCGGCGCGAGGAACCAGGCGAACCAGACGCGACCGACGTGGAAGGCCGGGAAGATGCCGGCGCAGCACACCGCGAAGATGGTCATCGCCTCCGCCGCGCGGTTGATCGAGGTTCGCCAGTTCTGGCGCGTCAGGAACAGAATCGCCGAAATCAGGGTGCCGGCGTGGCCGATACCGATCCAGAACACGAAGTTGGTGATGTCCCAGCCCCAGAAGACCGTGTTGGTCATGCCCCAGACGCCGACACCGGTCGAGACCAGGATCGACAGGCCGCCGAGCACGCCGATCAGGGCGATGATCGCCGACGGGATGAACAGCATCCACCAGATGGCGGGCTGCTTGTTTTCGAGCACGCCGCAGATCCGCTCCGTGATCCAGTGGTAGGACCGGTTGTTGAGGATCAGCTTTTCGCGCTCGAGCACCGGGAGTTTCGGTCCCTGGCGGGTCTCGTCGGCGGTGTGGGTGGCGTGGGCCATGGGTGGGAGTCTCGTGAAAGGTGGGATTGCGGGATCAGGCCATGTGGATGGTGGCCTTGCCGACGAACTTGGCGTCCGGCATCTTCGGATTCGGGTTCTTGACGCGGGCGAGGTAGCTCGTGCGCGGGAAGGTGCCGATGTAGTGGAGCAGGTCGTAGTTGCGCTGGCTCAGCTTGGCGCGGCGGACGAGCGCCTTGTCGCCGTCGAGCTTGTTGCCGAAGGTGATGGCACCCGACGCGCAGGCTTCCTGGCAGGCGACCTTCACCGAATCGACCGGGATGCGGAGGGTCTTGGTGGAGACCTGGACTTCCGGCGACGGTTTGCCGGCGGCGAGGGTTTCCTGCTTCTGACCACGCTTCTGGCGGATGACGGCGTCCTTCAGACGCTGCACGCAGTAGGTGCACTTCTCCATCACGCCGCGCATGCGGACGGTGACGTTCGGGTTGCGCTGGAGGTGCGGCGCCTCGCCGACCTGCTTCTCGCCGAACGGTCCGCGGTAGAGGTTGTGGGCGACCAGCGGGTTGCGCTTGTTGTAGTCGAAGTAGTTGAAGCGGCGGGCCTTGTACGGGCAGTTGTTCGCGCAGTAGCGGGTGCCGATGCAGCGGTTGTAGGCCATCGCGTTGAGTCCGTCCTCGGTATGGACGGTGGCGTTGACCGGACAGACGGTTTCGCACGGGGCGTTCTCGCACTGCACGCAGGCGACCGGCTGGGGCACGAGTTCCGGGCTGTCCGGGTCGAAGTCGTTCTCCTTGTCGACCGCGAAATAGCGGTCCATGCGGATCCAGTGCATCTCGCGGCCCATGGCGAGCTGGCGCTTGCCGACGATCGGGATGTTGTTTTCCGACTGGCAGGCGATGACGCAGGCGTTGCAACCGGAGCAGGAGGAGAGGTCGATCGCCATCTCCCACTGGTGGAGCGGGTCGCTGAGCAGCGACTTGCCCTTGTTGTCCTCCGGCTTGTAGAGCGGGATGTTCGGCGGCGCGTGGCTGTCACCGCTCTGCTTGGAGACGCCGGCGACCTGGGCGGCGAAATCGCCCTTCTCCTCGTCGGTCTGGGTCGAGACCTCGCGGGCGAGCGCGCGGCCATACATGGCGGCGTGCTCCTGGCCGACGGCGAGCGAGTAGCGTTTGCCGGTCTTCTCGGCGGTGCCGCCGGTGGCGAAATAGGCGGTGGCGGCGGTGCGCAGCGGGTAGACGTCGAAGCCGCGGTTGACGCCGACGAGGCCGACGTGGCCGCCTTGGCGGTGTCGCGCTTCAGCTCGTCCTCCTTGTCGCAGCCTTGGCCGTAGCCGACGGGCAGCACGATGACGTTCTCGGCCTGGCCGAAGGCGACGAGCACCGGCACTTCGACCGACCGGCCGTTGACGGTGACCTTGATGAGCGGGGCCTTGCGGTTGCCGCTTTCGCCGTCCGGATGGACCGAGGCGCGATTGGATTCGAGCTCGAGGATCTCGTCGTAGATGCCGAGTTCCTTGGCGGTCTTCGGCGCGATGAGCGCGGCGTTGTCCCAAGAGAGCTTGGAAACCGGATCGGGCACTTCCTGCAGCCAGCCGTTGTCGATCCAGCGGCCGTCGTAGACCGACGAGTCGGTGGCGAAGACGATTTCGAGCGACTTGGCGGTCGGGGCCTCGGTCTTGGCGAACACCGGGGCCTGGGCCTTCGGCGAGGCCGGCTGGTATTTCGAGCCGGCGAGGAAACCGTCGCGCAGGAGCTTCTTCCAGGAGGCGTCCTCCTTGTCGGCGAGACCGGCGAAGGTTTCGCGGACCGCGGCGTAGGCGGGCGAGGCGGCGCCCTTCTCCCCTTCCCCGTTGAGCAGCTTGCCGTCGTCGGAAAGCAGGGCGAGGAGCAGCTCGAGCTCGGACACGCAGTCCGGATAGAGCGGGAGGATCATCGGCTGGACGATCGTGTAGACGCCGTTGGCGCTGCGGGCGTCGGACCACTGCTCGAGGTAGTGGGCGGCCGGGACGTGCCAGCCGGCGGCGTGCGCGCTGGCGTCCGTGCGCTGGCCGAGGTGGATGGAAACCTTGGCCTTGGCGAGCGCGTCGGCGAACTTGAGGTCGGCCGGGGCGTCGAACACCGGGTTCGACGGGGTGAGCAGCATGACGGTGTCGATGGCACCGGATTCGAGATCCTTGGTCAGGCCGGCGAGCGTGCCGAGGCCGGCGTTACCGGTCTTGTAGGCCTGAAGCGGCTTGCCTTCGCCGATGTTGCCGAGCACCTGGTTGATCGCGAGAGCGAGCTGGTGGACGACGGCGGGCTGGCGCGGACCGGCGAGCACGACGGACTTGCCGGCGAACTCCTTGAGGTCGGCGGCCATTTCGATGATCCACTTGGTCTGCTTCTCGTCGAGAATGGCGGCGGTGGAGCCGCCCGCGCCGAGGGTGCCGGCGAGCTGGGCGGCGACGGCCGCGACCTGGCTCGGGGCGACGCGGAGGCGGTGGTCGGCCATCCCGCCAGTCAGCGAGTAGGCACCTTCCACCGCGTAGAGGCGGTTCATTTTCGACGCGTCCGGCTCACCCTTGTAGTCCGTGCCTTCCGGCTTGCGGCGGGCGGAGAATGCGGCGGTCGGATAGACGGCGTCGACGCCGACGAAGTCGCAGTCGAGCGAAACGATGCGGTCGGCCTTGGCGAAATCGGGGACCAGCGAGACGCCATCGCCGACGACGGATTCGCCGGCGAGCGCTTCATACTGGTAGAACTTCGCGGCGGCGAACTTGCCGGCGAGCTGCTTGGCGAGGCGCGCGCGGGTCGGGCTGTCGTCGGAGCCGAAGACGAAGCCGATCTTCGCCGACTTGTCCTTGGCGACGGCGGCGAGGGCGGCCTCGAAATCGGTGCGGGCGATCGCCTTGCCGGACTTGAGGAAACCGCGCGAGCGCGACGGCGAGTAAAGATCGAGCACCGAGGCCTGGGCGAAGGCGTCCGTGCCGTCGCCATCCGGGTGCAGCGTGTTCGGGGCGACCTTGGTCGGGCGGCCTTCGAAGGTGGTCACCACGAGCGGCGTGGCACCGCCGGAGCGGGGCATCGACGACGCGTAGTAGAGCGCCTTGCCCGGGATCACCCATTCCGGGGCCTTGGCGAAGGGCTCGATGAAGCTCTCCGGGCGGCGGCAGGCGGCCATGCCGAGGCCGGCGAGCGCGGTGGACGCGCCCATCAGCTTGAGAAACGAACGGCGGGACGTGTCCAGGTCGCCTTCGCCGGACATTTCGGCGGCTCCCTGCGGGAACTCGCGCTCCAGCCATTGGCGGAAGGCGGGCGTGTCCTCCAGTTGGCCCAAGCTGCCCCAGGAAACGGTCGTTTCGCCTGCGGGCACTTCAGGGTGTTGCAAGATGCGCTTGCTCATGTCGGCGTGCGGAAAGCGGGGTGTAAGGGGATCAGTGGTGGCAGGTGGCGCAGCCGGTCTTTGGATTGACCTGCCATTGCTCCTTGAGCTTGAGACCGAGCTCCTCGGTGGTCTTCACGCCGAGCGACTGGCCGTGCTTCGACACGTAGTCCTGGGCGTCATACTTGAGATTGAACACTTCCTCGAGCGGGCGGAGCTTCGCTTCCGGCGCGCGGTGGCACTCGAGGCACCAGCCCATCGAGAGCGGCTCGGCCTGATAGACAACCTCCATCTGGTCGATCCGGCCGTGGCAGCTCTGGCAGGAGATGCCGCGGTTCACGTGGGCCGAGTGGTTGAAATACACGTAATCCGGGAGCTTGTGGACGCGCGACCACTGGATCGGCTTGCCGTCGTAGCCGGGGTAGTTGACGTCCATCTCGCGGTGCAGCGGGGCCAGCTTCGGGCTGTCCTTCTGGACGTGCTGGTGGCAGTTCCAACAGGTGTTGCCGGTCGGCACGTTGGAGTGACCGGAAACGTCGACGAACGAGTGGCAGTAGCGGCAGTCGAGACCGACCTGATCGACGTGGATCTTGTGGGAGAACGGAATCGGCTGGGACGGCTGGTAGCCGACGGTCAGCGTCTTTGGCGTCGCGTAATAGGCGAAAGCGATGGCCGCCCCGATCGCCACGCTGCCAGCGCAAATCGCGATCTTGAACGGAAGCAGGTTCGTCCAGCGAGGGAAGAAATTTGCCATGGGAGCGCGGGTCGTTGCAGAGGGGTCGGCGTGGAGCTTGTGAAATTTTTCACAAGCAATGGGTGATCTACCACGGGCAGGCCGCGGAGCGGCGCGGAGC
>Ga0105243_10000713_pt1 | contig 32026 bp, 27 predicted proteins | sample KBSM34metaG_FD_81525 | JGI IMG/M metagenome (GOLD analysis project Ga0105243, IMG submission 81525) | Miscanthus rhizosphere microbial communities from Kellogg Biological Station, Michigan, USA - KBS M3-4 metaG | ecosystem: Host-associated > Plants > Roots > Rhizosphere > Soil | place... | reverse complement strand
CCGCCAGCCCGTGGCCGATGTCCGCCTGCGCCTGCGCCGGCAGCGGCGCCAATGCGGCCTCCACCTGCGCGCGCGCGAAAGCGTGGATGCCCTGCACCGTGCGCCGGCCGCGCGCGGAGAGCCGCAATTGCTTGGCGCGGCCGTCTTCGGCGCTGGTGCGCTCGCGCAGTTCGCCCGCCGCGATCAGCTTGCGCAGCATGCGGCTGACGCTGGATTTTTCCAGCTGCAGGCAGTCGGCCAGCTGCGACGCGCCGACCGCGTCGCGCGCGTCGATCTCCAGCAACGCATGCACCGCCGACGGCGGATAATCGGTCGCGGCGAGGGTGTCCTGCAGGAAGCCGAGTTCGCGCACCAGCTGCCGCGAGGCGGCGCGGATCTGTTCGACGACGACGGGATCCACCGCTGGCATGGCCGGCTCCGGCAATTTCGTTGCTTCATACAACTACTTTTGGCGGCGCCGGTCAATGGTCTTGCCACGACCGGACGGCCGCTGCGGCATGCCGCGTCGTTGGCGATCTGGCCGGCCGCCGGCTGCGCATGCACCTACTCAGCTCAGGCAGCGGTTAGCCGCTACGCCGCGAACGGCGTAGGCCCCATGGCCTCCGCCAGGGGATCGAGAAACGAGGCGATGCGCGCCGAGAACGCGGTGTTGCGGTAGTACACGGCATGGATCGGTTGCCGCACCTCCAGCGTCGTCTTCATGGCAAGGCGGATGGCGGAATCGGAAGCCGATTATTGACCAGAACGCAAAAGTGATTGGTCTGGCGGCGGGTTTTTCCGGGCCAGGGACAGGTCCACACTGTGAACCTGCTTTCTCCTACGGGATGCCGTCATGCTCCCGCTTCCGTCTTTTGGCCCTGCATGCCTGTGAGCGCCCCTCGGCGCCACCGCAGCGTTCGGCCAACCCGGTGCGATGCGCGCCGACGCTACCGCAACTGTACCGCTCGCATACTGAAATCCAACGCTCTTTCCCATCTTCCTCGCAAGGAGTCACTGCATGCGCATTCCCGCTTTCGGCCTGGGTACGTTCCGGCTCAAGGACCAGGTCGTCGTCGACTCGGTTCGCAACGCACTCGAACTCGGCTACCGCGCCGTCGACACCGCGCAGATCTACGGCAACGAAGCCGAGGTCGGCCAGGCCATCGCCGCCTCCGGCGTGCCGCGCGCGGACCTGTTCGTCACCACCAAGGTGTGGACCGACAACCTGTCCGCCGACAAGCTGCTGCCGAGCCTGCGCCAGAGCCTGGACAAGCTGCGCAGCGAGTACGTGGACCTGACCCTGGTGCACTGGCCCTCGCCGCGCGATGCGGTGCCGATGGCCGAGTCTCTGCACGCCCTGGCCGACGCCAAGCGGCAGGGCCTCACCCGGCAGATCGGCCTCTCCAACTTCACCATCGCGCTGACCGAGCAGGCGATCGCGATCCTCGGCGCCGAGGCGATCGCCACCCAGCAGATCGAAGTGCATCCCTATCTGCAGAACCGCAAGCTGATCGGCTACCTGCAGCAACAGGGCATCCACGTCACCTCGTACATGACCCTGGCCTACGGCAAGGTGCTGCAGGATCCGGTGATCGCCGCGATCGCCGCACGCCATGCCGCCACGCCGGCGCAGGTGGCGTTGGCCTGGGCGTTGCAGCAGGGCTATGCGGTGATCCCGTCCTCGACCAAGCGCGAGAACCTGGCCAGCAATCTGCTCGCGCAGTCGCTGCGCCTGGAGGACGCGGACATGGCGCAGATCGCCACGCTGGATCGCGGCGAACGGCTGGCGAACCCAGCCGGTATCGCGCCGGACTGGGACTGAAGCCGCGGCGCTGCCAGCCCTGGATCGGTGATCGTGCCGTCGCCTCCACGGCGATCGGCATGTGCCGCATGACAAGGCGTGTGACGCGTGCTTGGCGCCCCGTCGCATGACGCATCCTCGGCGGGCACGACGACGGCGCGTCATGCGCCCTCGCAACCGGCGCGCTATCCAGCACTGCGTTGCAAACGCTTACAGCGCACCTGTCCGCTCATCTCGCTTAGCGGTTCAGCGATTCGCGCGCGATATCGCCCTGCACGCGCAAATCGCGGCACCGATCCGCTAGGATCGGAGCGACAGGGGGGTAGCTTCGAGAGGAGTCCTACCCATGCAGACCGCTTCCGCTCCCGCTCGTCCTGCCCACGCTCGTCGCGCCGTCGATCTGGATGCCGAAATGGCCTACTGGCGGCATGCGCATGCCAATGGTCGCCTCGGCCACCATGGTTTCTCCGACTATGCCTCGCTGCTGAAGATGGGCTACGACGTCTATCTGGCCTACCCGCGCGCCACCGAAGCGCAGCTGTACCGTGTGCTGCAAGAGTCCTATCACCACCTGGCGCCGTCGCTGTCGGTGCCGTGGGACGAGGCGCGCTGGCTGGTCCGCCACGCCTGGCACCATCTGGAGCAATCCGGGCGCAGCCACTGACGGCAGCGGCGAGCGCGCCGGAATGGGATCGCGTTGCAGACTGCAGCGCGACCGCTTCGTCGCGCGCATGATCCGCCGCGGCGCCGCCGCGCCAGCGCTTCACCGCGACGGCGTGGCGTCGGAGGTGCGTTCCTTGGCCTCGATGCGGCCCTGGAACTCCTTCGAGCCCTGTCCGGGCGATGTCGCCGCATCGCCTTGCGTGCTCTTGAGTTGCTGCTTGCGCCGTTCGACCACGTTCTTGGCCAGCGCCACGCGGCGCCCGACCACCATCTCGGTGAGCCAGTCGACCAGGTAGCGGGTGTATTCGAGCTGATGTTCCTTGCGGGTCAGCGCGTGGTCGGCGCCCTTGATCACCCGCGAGGTCAGCGAACGCGCATTGGAGAACGCGGCGGCATAGTTCTTCAGCACCTGCCCCGGCACGATCACGTCCTGCTCGGCCTCGACCAGCAAGACGTCGCCGCGGAAGCGCTGGCACGCGGCCAGCGCGATGTTGTCCTCCGGCGCGATGGCGCGATGCCGATACGGCATCAAATCCGGATCGCGGTTCAACGCCACCTTCGGGCCGTCCCAATGCGCGTCCTTGTACAGCGCCGGCGAACGCAGCGCCAGCCACTCCACCGGCCGCTCCAGGGTCAGCAGCGAGGCGAGATAGCCGCCGTAGCTCAAACCCACCACCGCGATCGACTCCGGATCCACCTGCGGCGAATCCACCAGCCGGTCGTAGGCCGCCTTGATGTCGTCCAGGTTCTGCGCGCGGGTCACCGTCTCGCGCATCGACGCCAGGCCTTCGTGGCCGCGCAGGTCGAAGGTCAGGCATACGCAGCCCAGGCCGACCGCTTCGCGCGCGCGCACCAGGTTGTGATGCTGGTTGCCGCCCCAGCCATGCACGAACAGCACCCCGGGCATGCCATTGGTCGGCGTCAGCAAGGTGCCGCTCAAGGCGTCGCCGTCCACCGCGATATCGATGCTGGAGAGCTTGGTTTCCATCGTCAGTCCGCAGCGCTCACATAACGGTATTTGGTCAGGCGCCCCACGCGCGGATCCTCGCCCATGTAGTAGACCTCGGCGTCCGCGGGCAGCGCCGGCATGCCGTAGCGTTCGACCGTGGCCGCGATCACTGCGTGCAACGCCGGATCGCGCTGGAAGGCATCGACCGCGGCCAGTTCCGCCGGCGTGGCGCCGCCGACGCGCCACGATTGCTCAAGCACGCCGCACAGGCGCGTGCCATCCTCGGCGATGCCGTCGATCACGTCGTAGTTGCGGCGCGATGCATAGAAACCGGGATACGCCTGGGCGATGCAGCGATCGTAGTCGCGCGCCTTCAGCACCGCCTCGCGCTGCTGCGGCGGCAACGTGCGTTCGAGCAGCGCGTCCAGGGTGCCGCGGATCACGAACAGTTGCGAGCCGCCGTAGGTCTCGCGGCCGGCAGCGTCGTCGGTGACCGATTGCGTGCCGTAATAGGCGATGGTCATGCCGGCGCAGTCCACTTCGCCGACGCTGAAGGTCGTCGAGCGGTCCAGTTGCCGCTCCAGCACCACGCCCTGCTGCGCCAGGTCCGTCGCCGCCACCGCAGCCAATGCCGTCTCCAGCACGTGCGCGTCGTGCAGCAGCAGTTGGCCCTGCCCGCCGATGCCGCTGGGCAGCTTCAACCGCACCTGGCCGCCGCCGCACAAGCGCGCATACGCCACGCGCGCATCGTCCGCAGCGAACGCGGTGTAGCCGGGCACCGTCGCCTCGGCCAGCGCGCCGCCCAGTGCATGGGCCCAGCCCTGCGGCGCGGCCGCGCCGGGATCGACCAGCGGATGGCTGATCGCCTTGGTGGCGACGAACGCATGCGGGACCACGCCACCGAGCAGGTCGGTGGCCGCACGCACGCCCAGCTGTTGCGCCTGCGCGACGGTCAGGGTGTCGTCCGGCACGTAGAAACCGCTCTGCGCCGCGCTGGCATCCTGCAACGGCAGGCGCATCAGCCGCGCCACTTCGGCGGCGATCCAGGCGTGCGTGGCGACCTCGTGCCCGCCTGGCGGATGCAGGCGCACGCTGCAGCGACGGACATGGTCGTGTGCGGCAGATGGCGCCATGCGCGGCTCTCCACGCGAGGAGGACAGGAGGTCAAGCACGGGCGTACCAGTACAGCAGCAGACCCAGCGCCAACAGCGCCACCGCGGCGAGCAACCAGCGCGGCACGGCGGCGCGCAATTGCCGCCACCAGGCGCCGGCTTCCGAGATGCCCGGGGCATCGGCAGGAACGTCGCTCGCCGGCCGCGCCTGCTGCGTGGCCGTCGCCTGCGATGCGGAATGGCGGTGGGAGCTGACCATGTTCCCAAGGCTGTCGGCAACGGCGTTGCGCCATGGTGAACGCTGCGTGCCGAGCGCGTTAGCAGGTCTCTGGATGTCGAAGATGCAACTGCAGACGTCGCCTGCTGCGAGCGCACGCTACCGACGCGTCACCAGCGACGCTATCCACGCCGCACGAATGCGTCGAGGTGGCGCTCAGGCGGACGACAAGGGCGCAGCGACCTGCGCATCGATCCGGTGCTTGCCGGCCAGCGCCTGCATGCCCTGCAGCGTGGCCTGCACCGCGCTGGCGTAGCCGCTGCGCCACAGCTCGGCGCGCGACTGGCGCGAGGACGCTTCGGCCAACGCCAACGCGAAGGCCTGCACGCGCGGATCGGCCAGCGTGGCTCGGTCCAGGAACGAATGCTCCAGCGCGATCACGTCCACCGGCGCCAGCCAGGCATCGGCGACCAGCTCGGCCACGCCGACCCGGTGCGACAGCTGATGCATCGCGCTCAGGGTCTCGTGCAACATCTCCAGATACGCCCACTGCCACAACGCCGCCTTGCGTTGCGGATCGGCCTGGTCCAGCGCGGACAAGGCAGCGTCGACATGGTCGATGCGTAAATCGTTCATTCGCCGGCGCTCCACGTCGCGCAATCCTGTTGCCACATTCTGCGCGCAAATAGTGAGGAGATTGTGAGCCGTGACGTCTCCGGCAATGGGACGGCGCGTTCCGCCGCGCGACCCAGGCGGGCATGCCAGCGGCTGCGAATGGCCGTATCGGACGTCAGCCCGCTTCTCCGCCGTTCTCGCATGCCTGCACATGCAGCGCTGCAACCACCGCAACACGCGCAAGTGGGAAGCAGCGCAAGGCCGGCACAGGCGCGACTGTTCTATACTGGCGCGGCACGCAACGCATCGCCGCGTGCTCTTCCGCTCCCCACGCCACGACATGACGCCACCCTGACACCCGCGCTGCGCTTTCCACGCTGTCCCCTTGCGGGACGCCCGGTGTGTTCTGGCTTTCCATTTCGTGTAGCGCCGCCCCGCGACGGGCGCGGCGCCAGGAGCGTTTTCTCGTGAATCTCAATCCCCCGCTGCGCCAGCAATGGTTCGGCAACATCCGTGGCGACGTGCTCGCCGGCCTGGTCGTGGCGCTGGCGCTGATCCCCGAAGCCATCGCCTTCTCCATCATCGCCGGGGTCGATCCCAAGGTCGGGCTGTATGCCTCGTTCTGCATCTGCGTGGTGATCGCCTTCGTCGGCGGCCGGCCGGGCATGATCTCCGCCGCCACCGGCGCGATGGCGCTGCTGATGGTCGGCCTGGTCAAGGACCACGGCCTGCAGTACCTGCTGGCGGCGACGCTGCTGACCGGCGTGCTGCAGATCGGCGCCGGCCTGCTCAAGCTCGGCGCGCTGATGCGCTTCGTGTCGCGCTCGGTGATCACCGGTTTCGTCAATGCCTTGGCGATCCTGATCTTCATGGCGCAGCTGCCGGAACTGATCGGCGTGCCCGCACCGGTATACCCGTTGGTGGCGCTGGGCCTGCTGGTGATCTACGGCCTGCCGTGGCTATCGCAACGCACCTTTGCCGGACTCGGCCTGTGGCTGCTGTTGCTGGGCGCCGCGTTGACCGCCGGCAGCCTCGATGCGCGTGCGCTGTATGCCGTGGCGGCGATCGGTGCCGCGGCGCTGCTGCTCGGCCATCGCTGGACGCGCACGCTCGCGCTGCCGCCGCCGCTGGTGGCGATCGTGTTGCTGACCGGCATGGCGCTGTACTTCGGCATCGCCGTGCCCACCGTCGGCGACAAGGGTCAGTTGCCCGACAGCCTGCCGACGTTCCTGCTGCCGGACGTGCCATGGACGCTGGAGACGCTGAAGATCGTATTCCCGGTGTCGGCGACGATGGCGGTCGTCGGCCTGCTCGAATCGATGATGACCGCGCAGATCGTCGACGACATGACCGACACCCCCAGCGGCAAGAACCGCGAATGCATCGGCCAGGGCGCGGCCAACGTCGCCAGCGGACTGATCGGCGGCATGGCCGGCTGCGCGATGATCGGGCAGTCGGTGATCAACGTGAAATCCGGCGGCCGCGGCCGCCTGTCGGCGCTGGTCGCCGGCAGCGTGCTGCTGATGCTGGTGGTGTTCGCCGGCGCGTGGGTGCGACAGATCCCGATGGCGGCGCTGGTGGCGGTGATGATCATGGTCTCGATCGGCACCTTCAGCTGGCGCTCGCTGGCGCAGCTGCGCACGCATCCGAAGAGCTCCAGCCTGGTCATGCTCGCCACCGTGGTGGTGACCGTGGCCACCCACGACCTGGCGCGCGGCGTGCTGACCGGCGTGCTGCTGTCGGCGCTGTTCTTCGCGCGCAAGGTCGGGCGCATGCTGGACATCGCCAGGACCGAAGACGCCGATGGCGGCCACACCTACCGCATCGGCGGCCAGCTGTTCTTCGCCTCGGCCGGCAGCTTCGCCGCCGCGTTCGACTATGCGCACGCGCCGGCGCGGGTCACCCTCGACCTGACGCAGGCGCACCTGTGGGACATCAGCGCCATCGGCGCGCTGGACAAGGTGGTGCTGAAATTCCGCCGCCATGGTGCGCAGGTGCAGGTGGTGGGACTGAACGCCGCCAGCGCCGCCATGGTCGAGGACCTGGGCACGCACCATCGTGCCGACGCAGGTCCGGCACCGTTGCATTGAGGCAAGCAGTGGCAGTCCTGGCGATATCGCCTGGGCTGCCGTGTCGCAAGCCGGAGGATGGCGTTGGGATTGCCGTGTCGAACGCTGCATGCGCACGTGCACCGCGACGATGTCGCCGCATCGCGCCATGACGCCGCGACCACGCGGCCTGGCTAGCATGATCCGCAACGGCGGCCGCCCGCTGCCCGCCACACCATGCCGCGAGGACGCGCCGATGCACCTGGAACACTGGCTGCTGCCGCCGCACGATTGGGTGCCCAACCATCCGTTCCTGCCGGTCCTGCTGTACCGCCAAGCCGGACGCGGGGGCGATGCCGCCGGCTTCGAACGCCGCTTCGCCGCCCACGGCTGGCCGCCGCAATGGCGCGATGGCATCTACGATTACCACCACTACCATTCCACTGCCCACGAGGTGCTTGGCGTGGCAAGCGGCAGCGCGCGGCTGGTCATCGGCGGCCCAGGCGGTCCCGAAACCACGCTGGCGGCCGGCGACGCCTTGCTGCTGCCGGCCGGTACCGGCCATCGCTGCATCGCCTCCAGCGGCGACTTCGTGGTGGTCGGCGCCTATCCCGCCGGGCAGGACTGGGACATCTGCCGGCAGGCGCCCAGCGCCGAAACGATCCGGCGCATCGCCCAGCTGCCGTTCCCGCCCAGCGATCCCGTCGCCGGCCCGCAAGGCCCCCTTCTCCAGCACTGGGCGATGCCTGAGTGTCCGAGCTAGATCCGCGCGGGCTTGCCGGCGCCGCGGTGCAGGCATGACTTCCCGCACCCTGACTTCCCGCAGACGACACGGCACGGCTCAGCACCGATGCTGCCGTCATCGTCAAAGGAACCGCCGCCATGCGCCTGCTGCTTTCCGTGTGTACGCTCTCCCTGCTGGGTGCCGCCGCCAGCGCCAGCGCCGGCCCGCAGTTCTCCTCGCAGCAATGCGGCTTTTCCACGCCTTACGACGTCATCGTCGACCGGACCGGCGTCGCCCTGACGCGCAGCGCCGGCACGCCGAAGACCGTGTTCCTGCATGACGGCCGCCTGCAAGTGGACGGCGTCGCGCAGCCGCTCAGCAGCGCCGACGCCCAGCGCTTGCGGCAGATGGAACAGGGCGCCCAGGCGCTGATGCCCGAAGTGGCCGGCATCGCCCGCGAGGTGGTCGGCATCACCTTCGACGCCTTCGGTGGCGTGGTCGAGGCCATCACCGGCAGCAGCAGCAAGGCGCGCAAGCTCGAGCGGCACCGCGACGCCGCCCTCGCCCACGTTGACCGCACCCTCGGCAAAGGCCAATGGCAGAAGGAGCCGTTCGACAAGGCGTTCGAAGCCGACGTCAGCGCCGCCGCCGAGGAGATGGCCGGCGCGCTGACCCGCGGGGTGATGTTCGCGGTGTTCACCGGGCGCGCCGACGCCATCGAGAAACGCACCGACGCGATGGAGAAGGACCTGGAGCGGCGCATGGACGCGCGTGGCAAGGCGCTGGAAGCCAGGGCCGACGCGCTCTGCGTGCAGGTCGCCGCGCTGGATGCGCTGGAGCAGCAGTTGGACTATCGGCTGCCCGGCGGCAAGCGTCTGGAACTGCTAGAACATAGCGACAAGCCCGCCAAGCCGGCTGCCCCCGACGCAGCGGCTGTGGCCGCAACCGCAACGGCGCACAGCCAGGCGCACTGAACACAGGCAACCACAGCGGCGGACGGCAACGCCCGCAACTGCAGGAGCGCTGCACCAATGCGGCGGCCATGCTCGCTGGCACTGACTGAAGCGCCTCATGCCACCCCGCGCGCGCTCGTCAGGGCGATCCGGCGACGCTGGCCTGCCATACCACGCCGGCCGGATCGAACTCCGCGGTGGTCAACGCCGGCGCCCGCCAGCCGAAGCCGCAGACCACCAGCGGCCCTTCGCGCAACGGGTCCATGCCGAATGCCTGCTCGATATCCACCTCGTTGATCGCCGAGGTCACGAACGCGCCCCACTGCGCCTGCGTCGCGCACAGGTAGAGCAACTGCGACAGGTGCCCGATATCCAGCAGCAAGGCCCGATAGGCCTTGGGATGATGACGGTATTTCCAGTACATGCGCGCGTAACGCGGGGCCATCACCACCAGCACCGGCGCATCGGCGAACCAGTGCTGGCCAGCCACCGCGGTCCGTGCCAACGCATCCAGCGCGACGTCCGGGGCCGGCAACGGTTCCAGGGCGTGCTCGACCGGATGGTAGTGATACAAGCCCGGCGCAAGACCGTCGACACGCTGCACGATCAGGTAGGCCTCGGTGGCGTGCAAGCCGCCGCCGGAGGGGGCGTTCTTTTTCAGAAACGCGGCGACACCGTCGGCCTCGACTCTGGCGCGTGCCGCAAACACGCGCTGCATCAACTGCGAGAACGTTGCCAGCGGCAAAGGCCGCGCGGTATCGAAATTACGGCAGGTGGCACGCCGCGCGAGCAGCGCATCGAAGTCGTCCTCCTGCTCGCGCGGCAACGGTAGGCGCATGGCGGCCGCTACGCGCTCGCCCACTTCCGAAGGCGGCGGGCCGAGCTTCTCGCACAGACCGGCGGCCGTGGTCAGCCCATTGGCCTCCATCGCCACGACACTGTCGCTGCCTTGCCAACGCCCGAACCGGTGCGCTAGTGCGGCCGGTCCCCACCAGTAGGTTTCGCGTATGGCCGCGTCGCGCTCGGCGAAGCCGGCGCGCGCCGTGTCGTCGTCGCACAGCAGCAGGCCGACCTCGATCAGGCGCGTGCTGGCGACGGCGCAATCCGGCGGCAATGCCTGCGCGTCGGTCCAATCGCCCGCACTGAGCGCGCCGAGCAGTTCGCGCTCCAGCGCATCGACCTCCACTTCCTGCTCCAGATGCGGCGCCAGCGCCACCCATTGGCGTTCGCGTTTGAGACCGTTGCCGCCGGCCAACAGCGAGCCCATATCGAAGCGACTGACCTCGCGCGGCTCGAGGAACAGATGAAAACAGCGGCGCACACGCATACGGAAAACCTATTCAACTGGTAGGCGATTATGCCGATAGATATAGTGGTTGCGCCTTACGCGTCGCACCGAACACCCCCCCCCTTCCTGCGAGATGACACTGCCATGAATACCCCGCGCCACGATCCGTTGCCTGCCGACATCGCCGACCGCTTGCTGGAGCTGCTGAGTACCGACGATGCCTTCCGCGCCAGCTTCCAGGAAAATCCGGTCGCCGCCCTGGCCAGCCTAGGTTACAAGCCAGCGGACCAGGCCCTGGCCGCCGATCCGGCGCCGCCCAAGCAGGGTGCGCCGTTCTACTGCATGACCTCGCAGGAACTGGCGTCGAAGGAAGAAATCGCCAAGGCGCGCAAGGAACTGGTCAGCCACCTCACGGTGGACGGCAACCATCACGTCGTCTTCTGTTTCGAAGCCGGCAAGGTCGCTTCGACCGTCTCTCTCAAGTAGGCCGGCATCGCGGCGCTGGGCCAGACCGCGAACAGCGCTTCGATTCGCCGCCGCGCATCCGGGACCCTGTCCAGATCCGACAGGGCTTGCGCCGCCCAGCGACCGGCCATGCGCGTATCGGCGACATTCAAGGTCTGCAACGACTGCGACACCGAAGCCTCGCCATAGGCGAGGCCTCGGTGCGCGCCGATCCAGTCCGCCTGCGCCAGCGCCTGGCGATGCTCCCCGGCGGCCTGCAAGGTAAGGTACAGCGCCACCCGCGACTGCAGCAGATCGTCGTCGCGTGGCGCCAGCAAGGCGAGCGCTTGAGCGTACTCTCCGCGCAAGCGATGCTGACCCGATTGTACGACCCGCAGCAGCTTGCCCAGCGTCGGATCTGCCGATACCCGTACCCACGGGTCGACAACCTTCAGCGCGCGTGCCGACAACGCATCGTCGCCTAGACGCTGCGCCAGATAGGTGGCGGCGAGAATGAGCGCAGCGCGATCATTCGCATACGGCTCGCCCAGAACCGCCCGCTCCTGCCGCTGCAGCTGAGCGTTCTGCCATTGCCGCAGCCGCGGCAGCACCTTGCTGGACGGCAACGTCAATGCCTGGACCGACAACTGCAAGAAACCGAACTGGGCCTGGGTGAAATCGTTGGCCGAACGACCGGCCTTGATCGCGTCGCTGAGCTCGGTGGCGACCTCGTCCCATTTGCCCTGATCCACCTTCAGCGCGATCAGGTCCAGACGCGGCACCATGTCGTCGTTCACATATTCGCTCTTGGGAATGGCGCGCAGCCGCGCCTCGGCCTCGGCATAGTTGCCCTGCAGCGCAAGCACGTTGGCCAGACGCCGGCCGGGACCGCTCTTGTCCTGCAGCGCAACCTGGGTGAACTGGGCCTTGGCCTGTTCCAGCTTTCCCTGCACTAGGTAGACGCGGCCGATATCGTCGGCGGCAATGGACCGATATGGATCTTGCGAGGTGTCGGCGGCGACGGCATGCGGCAATGCCTCGGCGAACCGGTTGGCCTGGAACAGGTGCCAGAATACGTTGCCGTGTCCGGCGAAGCTGTCGGGATACATCCGCACCAACTGCTGCCACCCGCCCAGTGCCGCCGGGCTGTCGCTAAGTTCGGCCGCGTACGCGTCGAGATAAAGTTGGTCGCGCGCCGGCAGGCGGGCTTTATAAGTCAGCGCCTTCTGAAAATATGGCACCGCTGCACCACGGTCTGAGGTTGCCATGATGACCCGGGCAATACCGACATAGGCCAGCGCGAACTGCGGGTCGAGGTTGATCGCCACGCGGAAATTCTGTTCGGCCTGTTTCCAGTTGCCTTTGCCCGTGGCATCAATCCCGAGCGCATACGCGCGCAACGCATCCAGATTGGATGTCGTCACCTGCGGCAGCGGCTTGGATGCCTGCTCCACCGATTGGATCGCTTCGCCGAGCTGGTGCCGCAGCTGGCCACTGACCGTGTCCACCGAGTCCAGCACCGACTCCAGCCCGCGCCCGGTCTGCGACTCGGTATGCACGGTCGCCTGCGTCGCCGGGTCGACCAATTCGACGGTGACGCGGATGCGACCGCCCACTTCGGCGACGGTCGGCAGGATCACCGCGCGCGCTCCATCGCGCAGCGCGATCTCCGAGGCGACCGCGCGATCGATCTTGCTGTCGGGGCTACGCTTCATCCGGCTCAGGGTGTCGCGCACCTTGAGGTCGCTGAGCAGGTTGACGTAGCGCGATTGCTCCAAGCTGATCCGGAACGCCTGGTCGAGCGAGGCGTCGAGCGTCGCGTTGCCGGTGAGATTGCGCAGGTCGCCGACCACGATCCAGTCGCGCTCGGCGAACGCGATGGCCGGCTCCGGGCGACCGAAGAACATCAGCGCGGCCACCGCCCCCAGGGTAAGCGTCGCCTCCGCCACCAGCGCCGCCGGCCGGCGCCACAGCGGGATGTCCCGCCACGCCTTCGGTGTCGGTTTCGGCGCGCGCAGGGGAGTGTTGCCGATCTCGCCGACTTCGTAGATCTCCTGCGCCGTCGGCACGCCCTTGAAGCGCCAGCGGCCGTGCGATTTCCACAGCAGGCGCTCGCCGCGCTCGCCCAGTTCGCGCGCGGCGCGGTGGGTCAGCGACTCGGCCACCGCCGACAGCAGGATCTGCCCGGGGCGGGCCAGGGTCATCAGCCGCGCCGCGGTCGGCTTGGCCAGGCCCTCCACTTCCAGCGGCTTGGCGCCGACCTGCACCGCGGCGTCGCTGTTGCGCCAGGTCAGCACCTCGCCGACGTGCAGGCCGGCGCGCACCTTCAGTTCCAGTTTGCGCTGCTTGCCCAGCGCGTGCAGGCCGCGGCTGTAGTCCAGGGCGAAACCGAGGCCGTCGATCGGCCGTTCGAACAGCAGCAGCAGGCCGTCGGAACGGTCGATCAGGCGCCCGCGCCAGCGCTGCTGCAGTTCCAGCACCAGGTGATCGTGCAGCTTGAACAGCTCGGCGGCGTTGGCGTCGCCCAGCCGCTCCACCAGCGCCATCGAATCGCACAGGTCGGTCAGCAGCAACGTCCGCAGCTGCGGGGCGTCGGGCTGCGGCTGGTGGGCGTGGTTCATGGGCAGCTCAAGGGTGCTTGGCGGGCTCAGCGCGAGCCGGAGGCGAGGTCGTGCCAATACAACCGGTTGCCGCCGAGGCGCTTGGCCTCGTACAGCGCGGCGTCGGCGTTGGCGTACCAGTCGTTCCAGTCGGATTGCGGATCGACCCGGCTGATGCCGATGCTGACCGGGCAGATGTGCGGCAGCGGATGCGGCACGCCGAGCAGGTTCTGCACGGTGGCGATCACGAACTCGCCGATGCGGCGCAGATCGTCCGCGTTGCCGGTGGACACCAGCAGGCAGAATTCGTCGCCGCCGAGGCGGCAGGCGATGTCGTCCTGGCCGGCGACGGAGCGCAGGATGTTGGCGACGTTCTGCAGCACGCGGTCGCCGACCAGATGGCCGTGCTCGTCGTTGATGCGCTTGAAGCGGTCGCAATCGATCAGCAGCAGGCCGGGACCGGGCGAGCGGCCGTCGCGGCGGCATTCCTGCAGGCGCAGGATCAGGCCGCGGCGGTTGTGCAGGCCGGTCAGTTCGTCGGTGCGCACCAGCTCCTCGGTCTGGCTGAGCTGGTGGGTGGTGGCGTAGAGGTTGTCCAGCGCCGCTTCCAGGTCGTGGTTGCGGCGGCGCAGTTGGCGGATCAGGGTCTGCTCGTTCATCACCACGCGCATGATGGTGCGGCGCAGGAAGTAGGCGACCAGGCCCGGGTCGCGCTCCACCAGGCGCTGGAAGTCGTCGTGGTCCAGTTCCACCAGCACGCCGTCGCTGGCGGCGATGGCGTCGGCGCTGCGCATGTGGCTGCCGATCAACAGGCCGAGTTCGCCGAAGAATTCGCCATGCCCGAGATGCTTGACGACCAGGTCCTCGCCGAAATCCAGGTCGATCACGCCGCTGCTGATCACGAACATGGCGCTGCCGCCGTCGCCGCGCCGGAACAGCACGTCGCCGGCACGCACCGTGCGCGAACGGCCGAACTCGGAGAACAGGCGCAGCTCCGCGGCGGTCAGCACCGCCAGCTCATTGGGCTTGGGGGCAACCACGGCAACCGTCGGAATTGTCTCGCGTGCATTGGACGCGGCGCTGTCGCAGCTCATCCAGCCCCCTACTGCTCTTGGCGTCGCCCGCCATCTTGCGCAAAGCATAGCACCTGAACGAATCGGCGCTGATGCGATCACAGCTAATCTCGCATGCGCGGAGACCGCGAAATGATCCGAAATCGGGCGTTGGCGGCCCGCCGGTACGGCGTTTCCGCACCCAGTCCTGTCGTGACTCGTAGACACCGCACCGCTGTCGGCACATGCGCCATCGCGCAGGCAAAAAAAGCCCGGGCGAACCCGGGCTCTCCCCTCCCATGGGGATCGGCAAGCAATGGACGCCTGGCTGCAGGTCAGGCGGCCTTTTCGCCGTGGAACTGCTCTTCTTCCGTCGAGCCCTTCAGTGCGGTGGTGGAAGACTGGCCCTGCTGGATCGCCTGGGTCACCGCGTCGAAGTAGCCGGTGCCGACCTCGCGCTGGTGCTTGACCGCGGTGAAGCCGCGATCGGCGGCGGCGAACTCGGCTTCCTGCAACTCGACGAAGGCGCTCATCTGCCGGCGCGCATAGCCGTGCGCCAGGTTGAACATCGAGTAGTTCAGCGCATGGAAGCCGGCCAGGGTGATGAACTGGAACTTGTAGCCGTAGCGGGCGATCTCCTTCTGGAACGTGGCGATGGTCGCGTCGTCCAGGTTCTTCTTCCAGTTGAAGCTCGGCGAGCAGTTGTAGGCCAGCAGCTTGCCCGGGAACTTGGCGTGGATCGCCTCGGCGAAGCGGCGCGCGAACTCCAGGTCCGGCTTGCCGGTCTCGCACCAGATCAGGTCGGCGTAGGGGGCGTAGGCCAGGCCGCGGCTGATCGCCTGGTCCAGGCCCTTGTTGGTCTTGAAGAAGCCTTCGACGGTGCGCTCGCCGGTGGTGAAGGGGCGATCGTTGGCGTCGATGTCGCTGGTCACCAGGTCGGCGGCTTCGGCGTCGGTACGCGCGACCAGCAGCGTCGGCACGCCCAGCACGTCGGCGGCCAGGCGCGCGGCATTGAGCTTCTCGATCGCCTCGCGGGTCGGCACCAGCACCTTGCCGCCCATGTGCCCGCACTTCTTCACCGAGGCCAGCTGGTCCTCGAAGTGCACGCCGGCCGCGCCGGCCTCGATCATCGCCTTCATCAGCTCGAAGGCGTTGAGCACGCCGCCGAAACCGGCCTCGGCATCGGCCACGATCGGCTGCAGGAAGTCGATCTCGTCCTTGCCCTCGGCATGGTGCAGCTGGTCGGCGCGCAACAGCGTGTTGTTGATGCGCTTGACCACCGCCGGCACCGAATCGGCCGGGTACAGCGACTGGTCCGGGTACATCTGCCCGGCCAGGTTGGCGTCGGCGGCGACCTGCCAGCCGGACAGGTAGATCGCGTTGAGCCCGGCCTTGACCTGCTGCATCGCCTGGTTGCCGGTCAGCGCGCCCAGCGCGTTGACGAAGTCCTTTTCGTGCAGGTACTTCCACAACTTCTCGGCGCCGAGCCGGGCCAGCGAATGCTCCACGTGCACGGTGCCGCGCAGGCGCACCACGTCGGCGGCGGTGTAGTTGCGGGCAATCCCGGCCCAGCGCGGATCGGTGTCCCAGGCGTGCTGGATCTGTTCGGCGGTCTGCAACGTGGTGCTCATCTTGCGTTCTCCTCGGAATGGATACGGCGATGAAACGGCGGAACGGTGTGTCGGATGAAACGGCGCGGAAGCACGGGAGAGGTCGGACGCAGGGACATCGCTTTCACGATTCCCCATTCCCGACTCCCGCCTCCCGGCCCCAATCAATCGATCATCTGGTAAGCCGGCAACGTCAGGAACTCGGCCAGGTCCTCGCTGCGGGTCAGCGTGTCCAGCAGCGCGATGGCGTCGTCCAGGCGATTGCCGCCGGGCAGCAGCGCACGTTCGCCCAGGCGCGCCGGCAGCTGGCGCATGCAGGCGTCGAACAGCGCGAAGTCGATCGCGGTGCCGTCGTCCAGGTGCAGGCCGCCCACGTGCAGCCACTGCCATAGCTGGCTGCGGCTGATCTCGGCGGTGGCCGCGTCTTCCATCAGGTGGTGGATCGGCACGCAGCCGTTGCCGTCCAGCCACGCGGCCAGGTAGCGCACGCACACTTCGATGTTGCCCTCGAAGCCGGCGCGGGTGATGGTGCCCGGGGACGGCGCGATCAGCGTGTCGCGGTCGGCCTGCACGTCCTCGCGCAGCACCGTGTGCTGGTTCGGCGCGCGCATGTGCTCGTCGAAGATGGCGCGGGCGATCGGAATCAGCGCCGGGTGCGCGACCCAGGTGCCGTCGTGCCCGGCGGTGACCTCGCGCAACTTGTCCGCACGCACCCGCGCCATCGCCTGCTCGTTGGCCGCCTCGTCGTGGCCGATCGGGATCTGTGCGGCCATGCCGCCCATCGCATGCGCGCCGCGGCGGTGGCAGGTGCGGATCAGCAGTTCCGAATACGCCTTCAGGAACGGCTGGGTCATGGTCACCTGGCCGCGCTCGGGCAGCACCCGGTCGGGGTGGCGGCGGAAGGTCTTCAGGTAGGAAAAGATGTAGTCCCAGCGGCCGCAGTTCAGGCCGACGATGCGCTCGCGCAGCGCATGCAGGATCTCGTCCATCTCGAACACCGCCGGCAGCGTCTCGATCAGCACGGTGACCTTGATCTGCCCCTGCGGCAGGCCCAGCATCGCCTCGATGTGCGACAGCGCGGCTTCCCACAGCGCGGCCTCTTCCATCGACTGCAGCTTGGGCAGGTACAGGTAGGGGCCGCGGTCCTTGGCCAGCAGCGCGCGGCCGTTGTGGAAGGCGAACAGCGCCGCGTCGAACAGGCCGCCGGCCAGCGGCTGGCCGTCGACCAGCACGTGCTTTTCGTCCAGGTGCCAGCCGCGCGGGCGCACGATCAGCACCGCCTGCTCGTCGTAGGGCTTGAGCGCGTAGCGCTTGCCCGCGCTGCCGTCGCGCGCCGGCGGCGCGCTGAAGGTCAGCGTGCCGGCCACCGCCTCGGCCAGCGCGCGCTGCCCGGCGACCAGGTTGCGCCAGGTCGGCGCGGTCGAGTCCTCGAAGTCGGCCATGTACACCTTGGCGCCGGAGTTCAGCGCGTTGATGACCATCTTCGGATCGGTCGGGCCGGTGATCTCGACGCGGCGGTCCTGCAGCGCGGCCGGCAGCGGCGCCACGCGCCAGTCGCCATCGCGGATCGCCTGGGTGTCGGCGCGGAAGTCCGGCAGGCCGCCGCCGTCGAACCAGGCCTGGCGTTCGCGGCGTGCCGCCAGCCGCGCCTGCCGTTCGGGTTCGATCGCCCGGTGCAGCGACACCAGCAAGGCCAGTGCCGCCGGCGGCAGCAGGGCGTCCTGGCCGGCCAGCGAGGCGGTCAGGGTGATGCCGGGGGTGGAGCGTTCGGCGGACGGGGATGAAGCGGCGAAGGCGGCGGCGGACATGGTGGGGTTCCTCGATGTTTCCGGGCTGTCACCGTGCTTCCGCATCATGTATTTGACAATACAGTTTTATCAATGCATTAAATAAGTACACCTTATAGTTGTCACATCATGGCCACGCGCGGCACCGCAACCCCGCGTTTTCCCTACAAATCCGACCGGCTGAAGCCGCTGCGGGCGTTCTGCCAGACCGTGCGCCTGGGTTCGGTCTCACGGGCAGCTGAGGCGCTGTTCGTCAGCCAGCCGGCGGTGACCCTGCAGTTGCAGGCGCTGGAGCGCGAACTGGGCGTGGTGCTGCTGGAGCGCAGCGGACGGCGCCTGATCCCCAGCCGCGAGGGCCAGCTGCTGTACGAAATGGCGCAGCCGCTGGTGGAAAGCCTGGACCGGCTGGAGGCCGATTTCCGCGAGAAGGCGCGCGGGCTGGACGCCGGCGAACTGAACATCGCCGCCAACAGCTCCACCATCCTGTACCTGCTGCCGAAGATCGTGGAGAACTTCCGCGCGCGCCACCCGGACGTGCGCCTGACCCTGCACAACGCGATCAGCGCCGACGGCACCGAGCTGCTGCGCGAGGACGCGGTGGACCTGGCGGTGGGCTCGATGCTCGACGTGCCGGCCGACCTCAGCTACGCGCCGGTGTACCGCTTCGAACAACTGCTGATCGCCCCACGCGACCACCCGCTGGCGAACACGCCCAAGCTCACCCTGCACGACCTGTCGCCGTATCCGCTGATCCTGCCGCCCAAGCGCCAGGTGACCTACCGCCTGGTCGACCTGGTGTTCCAGCAGGCGCGGGTGCCGTACACGGTGGCGCTGGAAGTGGGCGGCTGGGAGGTGATCAAGCAGTACGTGGCGATGGGCATGGGCATTTCCATCGTCAGCTCGATCTGCGTCACCGAGGCCGACCGCGGCAAGCTGGCCACGCGCTCGCTGGGCGACTATTTCCCGTCGCGCAGCTACGGCGTGGTGGTGCGCAAGGGCAAGTACCTGTCGCCGCAGGCGCGCGCCTTCATCGAACTGATCCAGCCGGACCTGTTCACCCCGCGCGGCTACGACGAGAGCGGGCCGTCGGAGCGCTGAGGCGCGTCTTCGCCGCGCATCCGGCAGCGCATCGTCTCGGGCCGTCGCAAGCGTGCGCGCCGCGGCTGGCCTCCTCGAGGAATCGGGACAGGATTGCCGGTCGTGGTCGCAAGCCGCCATCGGCAGCGGCTGACGCGCGCGCCGCCGTCGTCATAGACTAGCCCGCACACGGCGCCCCCCGTCCGCACGACAAGCGCGCAGGCCGGCAGTCGCGGGGAACAGGGCCGGCGAACGCGCACACCGCGGCCGTGCTGGCGTGCATGCCGAGGCGATCCAACGGAAGGACTGGCGATGAATCCAACCACGCTGTTGCTGGTGCAGTTGGCGGCGATCCTCGGCGCCGCGCGCCTGTGCGGCATGCTGCTGCAGCGCGTCGGCCAGCCGCCGGTGATCGGCGAAATGGCCGCCGGACTGCTGCTGGGGCCGATCGCGTTCGGCGCATGGCTGCCGGATCTGCACGGCGCGTTGTTCGCACCCGCCAGCCTGCCGCCGCTGTCCGGCCTGGCCAACATCGGCGTAGTGCTGTTCATGTTCATCGTCGGCGTGGAGTTGCGCGCGCCGGAAGGCACCAGGGCGCAGGTGCGCTCGTCGGTGACGGTCGGGCTGTCCGGCATCGCGCTGCCGTTGCTGCTCGGCCTGGCCGCGGCGCCATGGCTGTATCCGCGCTTCGCGCCGCACGACATTGGCTTCTGGCCGTTCGCGCTGTTCATCGCCGCGGCGATGTCGGTCACCGCGTTTCCGGTGCTGGCGCGGATCCTCAAGGACCGCAACATGACCCGCACCCCGGCCGGCCGCCTGGCGCTGGGTGCGGCGGTGATCGACGATGCGACCGTCTGGATCTTCCTGGCGGTGGTGCTGACCCTGACCGGCGGCAACGCGCACGGCGGCGTCGGCGTCACCGCGGTCGGCGCGCTGGTGCTGATCGCCGTGGTGTTCGGCGCACTGCGCCCCGCGTTCGCGCGCTTGCTGAAGCCCCGCGCGCGCGACGGCCGCTATGCGCCGACCGCCCTGGTCTGGGTGCTGATCGGCGTGCTGGCCTGCGCCGCCGCGGCCGAGTGGATCGGCCTGCACGCCATCTTCGGCGCGTTCCTGTTCGGCATCTGCCTGCCGCGCGAGGACCGCCTGCTGGAACACCTGGCCGGGCGCATCGAACCGCTGGCGATCACCTTGCTGATGCCGGTGCTGTTCGCGGTCGCCGGCCAGGCCACCAGCCCCAGCGTCTTCGCCGGCACGGGTATCGCCGGCTTCGTGCTGGTGATCGGCGTAGCGGTGCTCGGCAAGCTGGTCGGCTGCACGCTGGGCGCGCGCCTGAGCGGCCACGACTGGCGCGACAGCCTGACCGTGGGCTCGCTGATGAACGCACGCGGGCTGATGGAACTGGTGGTGATCAAGATCGGCCTGGACAGCGGCGTGATCGGCCCGGACCTGTTCACCCTGCTGTTCGGGATGACCTTGGTGACCACCTTCATGGCCTCGCCGATGGTGGCCTGGTTCCATCGCGAACGGCGTGCCGCCGGCGCCGCCGGACTGGGCGCGAGCCGGTCCGGTCGCTGAGCGCTGGGCCGTGCCGAGCGAACGGCTGCACCGCGGCGCCCGCATCGTCCGACATGCCGTCGCGGCGCTCGGCGCACATGTCTTGTGCGGTTGGCGCAGGCATGCCGGACCAGGCGGCCGCGCACCCCGCCGTCGCCCGCCGCGCACGCCCGCCTGCCGATGAGCGCCTTGCCCACATCCTCCCGCTACGCCGAACGCGATGCGCCGCCGGCCTTGCGCGATCGCCTGTGCTGCAGCTGGCGCTTTCGCCATGGCGATGCCGATCCGCTGCCGACGCAGGTACTGCCGGATGGCTGCGTGGACCTGATCTGGGACGGACGCGTCCTGTTCGTGGCCGGGCCTGACCGCGGCGCCAGCGTCGCGACGTTGGCGCCGGGCAGCGTGCTGAGCGGGGTGCGCCTGGCTGCCGGCGCGGGCGCGAGCCTGCTCGGCGTGCCGCTGCATGCCATCGCCGACCAACGCGTTGCGCTGGAGGCGTTGTGGGACGGCCGCGGCCGCGACTGGCAGGCACGGCTCGAAGACAGCATCGAACCGCTGGCGGTGTTGCATGCGCTATGCGCCAGCCGTCCACTCGTGGCGGACCAGCCGATGGCCTGGGTGTTCGCGCAACTGGCCGGCGACGATGCGCCGCGCATGGCCGAACTCACGCGCAGCCTGGGCATCAGCGAACGCTCGCTGCGGCGCCGCTGCCAGGACGCGTTCGGTTACGGCGCCAAGACCCTGGAACGCATCCTGCGCCTGCAGCGCTTCCTTCGCATCGCCCGCGGCCATCCCACGCTGACCGCGGCGGCGCTGCAAGCCGGCTACGGCGACGCCCCGCACCTGGTCCGCGACAGCCGCCAGCTGACCGGCCTCAGCCCGCGCGATCTGGTGCAACGGCACGCGCGCTGAGCTGGCCGTTTTCGCCAAGCCGGCAGCGGCGCGGCGATGGATACTGGCGGCCCTTTCCACGGAGCCCGCCATGAGCCGCGCCGACCAGCAGCACCGCATCGACTATCTGGAATTCGCCGTCGCCTCGATCGCCGCGGCCAAGGCCTTCTACGGCCAGGCCTTCGACTGGACCTTCCAGGACTACGGTCCGGACTACTGCGAATTCCGCGACGGCCGCCTCACCGGCGGCTTCTTCCACGGCACCGCGCAACCCGGCGGCGCGCTGGTGGTGCTGTACTCCAACGACCTGGCCGATACCCAGGCGCGCATCGAGGTCGCCGGCGGCCGCATCGTCCGCCCGCTGTTCGAATTCCCCGGCGGCCGCCGCTTCCATTTCGCCGACCGCGACGGTTATGAGCTGGCGGTGTGGTCGGAGGGGTGAGGGCGGTGGCCGGCTTCCGCTGCCGAGGGGCAGTCAGCGCCGGCTGCTCGACATCAAGGCGACAAGGCCACGAATCCAACCCTGCATGCCCACGCACGAACTGACCAGCTGCGCTGTTACATCGCTGGTCCGCTCGGGAATGGATGCCCATGGCAGTGGCGACGCGCAGGTGGGCGTCACCGGGACGGTTTTGTTTGGCGAGCAAAGCTCAGTAGAACCGTTCCTTGTTCTCTCTGTCCATCTCCAAATCAATCGCGTTCCAAGATCGCTCCAGGTGTTGCAACCGCGCTTCGGCCGCCCCGTGAGGACGGTTCGGAGTTAGACCCACAAGCTGATACGCGACATACAGGATCCTGCGATTCAGTTCGTGCTGCTCGACTTGCGCGCTGTTCTCTATCGATACCGAAGGACTTCCCGCATTGCCGAGCATCGGACCGATCGAACGCTCGACCATTCCCAGTATCTGCATGACCAGATCGGATCCTTCGACTGCAATCCTCTCGATCGCATTGCGAGAATTTGGCGACAGCGCATCTTTGACCCGATCGAACTCGACCTTGGCGCCCTTCCCCGTGGAGTAGTCCCTATCCGACTCGATCACCTTCCAGAGAATCTCATCCGTCGCCAAACTCACCGCGCATAGCAGAACGGGAACGGAGAAGCTCTTCCAATAGTCTATATGCCGACTTTCAAGATTAATGACATTTATCCCATCCTCAAAAGGTTCCATCGTGGCCTTGACCTGAACCTTGACCACCTTGCCGGTAGAATTGAGTTCGCCGTCGGTGATCTCGATTTCGGCATCGATTCCGAGATCGACGGATTGACGCCGGCACGGCCATCGGAAGTACTTGATGAATGCCCTGGAGACGGCTATCTCGCCGAGATCTCCGATGATTTGCGACTCCGTGTATTTCATGGCACTGGCGCTGTTGAAAGTTTGATTGTGCGCGAAGGAGACGATCCACCTCGCTTTTTTGGCTGCATCTTCTCTACTGGGCCGCAACGGCGCCGGCAAGCAAGGTCACTTGCAACCCATTCGCTCAGCGGCCGCAAGCGCAGGACGCTTCGCCGATTATGCGACCAACGCCCATGTCCATTCCGTGGGGCATTTCAAGGTCTGCAGAGCTAGGTCCGATCGCGGGCGTAGTGCCGCAAGAACATGTCCGCCGCCGACTCCGCCACCTGCGCCTGCTGCGCGGCGCTCAATGCCGGCTGGCCCATGGCGATCTGCGGCCAGAACGCGAAGCCCTTGACCAGGCCTTGCAGTTGCTGCGAGGCGAATTCCGGATCCAGCGGCTGCAGGCGGCCGTCGGTCAGGGCCGCGCGGATCCAGACCGTGGTGCCCTCTTCCTTGCTGCCCAGTTGCGCGATCAGTTCGCGGGCGCGCTCGGGCGAGTGGATGCCCTGGGCGATGGCCACGCGCGACAGGTCGACGAAGGCCGGATCGTCGAGCAGCCGCAGCTTCTGCTGCAGCAGTTGCAGCAGTTGCTCGCGCAACGGCCGGTCGGCGCGATACGGCACGTCGAGCGTGTCCGCGCTGCGCTGCCATAGCCCGCGCAGGATCTCGGCGAACAAGGCGTCCTTGCTCGGGAAGTGGTTGTAGACGGTGCGCTTGGACACGCCGGCGCTGGCGGCGACGCGGTCCATGCTGGTGGCGTCGAAGCCCTGGCTGCGGAACTCGGCGATCGCCGCCTCCAGGATGGCCTGGCGCTTGCGCTCGGTCAGGCGCACCGGGGCCGGCGCGGGGGCGGAGGAACTGGACATGTGGACATTTTACACCGGGCGGTTTACTTTTCTCCAAAGGAAACTACACTGTGTAGTGTAATTTCTTGCCGGCACCCGTCCCGGGGCCGCCCGTCCCCCACCCCGTTGGAATGCCACCGTGCTCGCCTCCGCCCGCCAGATGCCCCGCAGTTCGTCGCCCCATGCGGCTTCGCCGCAGTTCCGCCATGGGCGTTTCCGCAATACGGTTCCCACCGCGACCAGCGCATTGGGGTTTTTCCCGACGCTGCGGCTGATGTGGGAGTTCCTGTTCAACAAACCGGCGCACACCGTGCCGTCGCTACCGCTGCCGGTGCTGCCGCTGACCCGCGCGCAGTTGCTGGCCGCGCCAGACCACAGCCTGTTCCGGCTCGGTCACTCCACGGTGCTGATGAAGCTGCGCGGCGGCTTCTGGCTGACCGACCCGGTGTTCTCCGAGCGCGCCTCGCCGTTCTCCTTCGCCGGCCCCAAGCGCTTCCATGCGCCGCCGATCGCGCTGGACGCGCTGCCGCCGATCGCCGGGGTGATCCTGTCGCACGACCACTACGACCATCTGGACCGCGCCACCATCGCCCGCCTGGCCGACCGCGTCGGCGTGTTCGTGACGCCGCTGGGCGTGGGCGATCTGCTGCTGCGCTGGGGCGTCGACCCGGCCAAGGTGCGGCAGCTGGACTGGTGGCAATCGACCACGGTGGACGGGGTGACGCTGACCGCGACGCCGTCGCAGCATTTCTCCGGGCGCGGACTGTTCGACAGCGGCCGCTCGCTGTGGTGCTCGTGGGCGATCCAGGATCACGCGCTGAAGATCTTCTTCAGTGGCGACAGCGGCTACTTCGACGGCTTCAAGGCGATCGGCCAGCGGCTCGGTCCGTTCGACCTGACCTTGATGGAAACCGGCGCCTACGACCCGCAGTGGCCGCACGTGCACATGCAGCCGGAGCAGAGCCTGCAGGCGCACCTGGACGTGCGCGGGCGCACGCTGCTGCCGATCCACAACGGCACCTTCGACCTGGCCCTGCATGCCTGGCACGAACCGTTCGAGCGCATCGTCGCGTTGGCCGTCGCGGCCGGCGTGCCGCTGGCGACGCCGCGCATGGGCGAGCGGGTGGACCTGAGCGCGCCGGCCGCCGGCGACCGCTGGTGGCGCACGCTGGGCGCGGCTCCTGCGGCGGCGCGCTGAGGCGCTGAAGCAGCAACGTTGCAATGCCGGCGCGGTCCGCGACCTGCGCCGGCATCCCCTTCGGAGACCGCGCGCCGGTCGCATGACGCGACCGACACGCAGGCATGGCGCTTACAAGCGCAACCACTCCAGGCCTTCGCCGCGGCGGTAGTACACCGCCAGCGCCTTGCCGTAGACGCTGTCGGCGTCGACGAAACCGAAGTAGCGGCCGTCCAGGCTGTCGCCGCGATGGTCGCCGACCGCCAGCAGCTTGCCGGGCGGCACGCGCACGTCGTACAGGTCCGGGCCGCCGCCGGCATCCAGGTCCAGCTGCGCGATGCGCTCGCCGAACCGTTCCTTGTCGCCATCGCTGCCGATCTGCAGCGGCTGGCCGTTGATCGACAGGTGGCCGCCGCGCATGTCGACGCGATCGCCGGCCACCGCCACCACACGCTTGATCAGGCGGGTACCGTCGCGCGGCGAATCGAACACCGCCACGTCGCCGCGCTGCGGATGGCCGCGCTCGAGCACCCGCCATTCGGTGAACGGCACGCGCAGGCCGTAGGCGCTCATGTCCACGGCGACGCGGTCGCCGGGTTGCAGGGTCGGCTGCATCGAGCCGCTCGGGACCACGTAGTGGTTGGCGAACGAGGAACGCGCGGCGGTCAGCAACAGCAGCATGACCGCGATCGGCAGCAGTTCCTTGCGCGTCCAGCGCGCGGCGCGGTGCAGGCGGGAGTCTTGCGGGTCGGTCGAGGTCATGCGACACCTGTGGGATTCGGGCGGGAGCGCATCGCGGCGCGATGCCATGGCGACAGTGCGCGCGTGGCCGCGTGGCCTGCCAGTGACGGAAGGCATGGGTGGCGGTTCCGGCGCCGCGAGTCGGGCGCGGAGGGGTTCTGTCGTGGCTGAAGCCCCTCCTGCAGTGCACCCAGCAGGCAATCGCATGCTCTCCCTGTAAGAGCGGCTCCGGGGGCCTCGGACCATCGGTCGCGGCGCGGCGCCGGTGGGCGGCCGGCTTGGGAAACCATGACGCTCGAAACGCGCTTGCTCGCGGCTGCGGGTGAGGTCGGGGCTGAAGCCCCTCCTACAGGGTCGCCGCCACCGTTTCGCATCCGCCGCAACGAAGAACGGGATGGCCGTTGGGCCATCCCGTTCTCGATCACCGCGTGAGGCGAGACGCGACTCAGTCCTTCAGGCCGCGGTTTTCCAGCAGCGGTTCGACGCTGGGATCCTTGCCGCGGAAATCGCGGTACAGGGTGGCCAGGTCGACGGTGTTGCCGCGCGAGAGGATCTTGGCGCGGAAGATGTCGCCGTTCTTGCGCGACAGGCCGCCGTTCTCCTTGAACCATTCGAACGCGTCGTCGTCGAGCACTTCCGACCAGAAGTAGGCGTAGTAGCCGGCCGAATAACCGCCGCCCCAAATGTGGTCGAAATAGGTGGTGCGGTAGCGCGGCGGCACTTCGGCCACGTCCACCTTGAACTTCTTCAGCGCGTCGGCTTCGAACTTGTCCACGTCCTGCAGCGGCGCGTCGGCCGGCTGGGTGTGCCAGGCCAGGTCGAGCAGCGCCGCCGACAGGTACTCGGTGGTCGCATAGCCCTGGTTGAAGGTGCGCGCCTTCTTGATCTTCTCCACCAGCTCGGCCGGCATCGCTTCGCCGGTCTGGTAATGCTTGGCGTAGTGCGCGAACACCTTCGGATCCGAGGCCCAGTGCTCGTTGAACTGCGACGGGAACTCGACGAAGTCGCGCGAGGTCGCGGTGCCGGCGATCGACGGGTACTTCAACTTGGAGAACATGCCATGCAGCGCGTGGCCGAACTCGTGGAACATGGAGATGACGGCGTCCAAGCTGAGCAGCGCCGGCTGGCCGGGCGCGGGCTTGGTGAAGTTGCAGACGTTGTACACCACCGGCTTGGCGCCGGTGAGGCCGTCCTGCTCGACGAACACGTCCATCCACGCGCCGCCGGACTTGCTGTCGCGCTTGTAGTAGTCGGTGTAGAACAGCGCCATCGAGGTGCCGTCCTGGTCGAACACTTCGTACACCTTCATGTCCGGGTTGTAGGTCGGAATGTCGGTGCGTTCCTTGAAGGTGATGCCGTACAGCTCGGTGGCGGCGTAGAACACGCCGTTCTTGAGCACGTTGTCCAGCTCGAAGTACGGCTTGATCTGCGACTCGTCCAGGTCGTACTTGGCCTTGCGCACCTGCTCGGCGTAGAAGTCCCAGTCGGACGCGGCGAGCTTGAAGCCGCCCTTCTGCGCATCGATCACCTTCTGCATCTCGGCGATCTCGCTGCGCGCCTTGGCGGTGGCCGCCGGCACGGTGTCGGTGAGCAGCTTCAGCGCCGCGGCCGGGGTCTTGGCCATCTGGTCGCCCAGGCTGTAGGCGGCGTAGCTGTCGAAGCCGAGCAGCTTGGCCTTCTGCGCGCGCAGCTGGGCCAGGCGCTGGATGGTCTGGCGGGTGTCGTTGGCGTCGCCCTTCTCGGCGCGCGACTGCGAGGCGGCCATCACCTGGGTGCGCAGCTCGCGGTCCTTCAGCGAGGCCAGCACCGGCTGCTGGGTGGTGTTCTGCAGCGCGAGCAAATACTTGCCGTCGAGCTTGCGCGCCGCGGCGTCCTGCGCGGCCGAGGCGATGTCGCCCTCGGACAGGCCGTCGAGCTTGGCCTTGTCGTCCACCACCACCGCGCCGGCGGCGGTGGCCGCGACCAGCTTGGTGTGGAACTGGGTGGCCAGCGTGGTTTCCTCGACGTTGAGCTTGCGCAGCGTCGCCTTGTCGGCATCGGACAGCTGCGCGCCGGAACGCACGAATTCCTCGTAGTCGCGCTCGACCAGGCGCTTCTGCTCCGGCTCCAGGTTCAGCGTGTCGCGCTGGTCGTAGATCGCCTTGATCCGCGCGAACAGCTTCGGGTCCAGGCTGATCTCGTCCTGGTGCTCGGCCAGCTTCGGCGCCACCGCTTCCTGGATCTTCTGGCGTTCGTCGTTGGTGTCGGCCTGGACCAGGCCGAAGAAGATCCGCTGGACCCGGCTCAGGGTCTGGCCGCTGCGCTCCATCGCCTCGATGGTGTTGGCGAAGGTGGCCGGCTCGGCGTTGTCGGCGATCTTGCGGATCTCGGCCAGGTGCTGCTTCATGCCCTCTTCGAACGCGGGCAGGTAGTCGGCGTCCTTGATCTTGTCGAACGGCGGCGCCTGGAACGGCAGCGTGCTGGCGCTCAACAGCGGATTGGCGGCGGCGGGAGCGGGGGACTGCGAAGCGGCGGGGGCGGCGGGCACGGGGGTGGACTCCTTACCGGAACAGGCTGCCAGCGCCAGGCTGATGGCGGCGGCCAGAACGACAGTACGCGACATGGGGTGGAACTCCTGACAGGGACATGGTGGCGGGGCAGCCGCGCACGCTACGCGGTTTGCGCGGGGCGGGCATGTGCCATTGGATCTGGGGGTGGCGGGCGCGGCGTGGACATGGCGCCGAACGCCCTGGCGGCCTGGGCAGGCGCTTTGCGGACAGCGCCTGTCGCGGCTGAAGCCGCTCCTACAGTGCGCAGCCGGTCTTGTAGGAGCGGCTTCAGCCGCGACAGGGACGTGCTCAAGCCAGTTACAGCGCCCCAGGCAGCGGCAGCGCCTCGTCCTTGAAGATCGCCACGTGCGGCACGCCGTCGGCGCCGATCCAGCCGCGGTACATGCCCTCGGTGTTGAACGGGAAGGCGACGCTGCCGTCGGCGCCCAGCGCGATCGCGCCGCCGTCGCCGCCGGCCTTGGGGATCTGCTGGTCGATCACCGCCTCGGCCGCCTGCGCCAGGCTCTGCCCGGCGTACTTGACCCGCGCGCAGATGTCGTAGGCCGCCACCGCGCGGATGTAGAACTCGCCCCAGCCGGTGCCGGACACCGCGCAGCGGCTGTCGGCATAGGTGCCGGCGCCGATGATCGGCGAGTCGCCGACGCGGCCGTAGCGCTTGTTGGTCATGCCGCCGGTGGAGGTGCCCGCGGCCAGCCGGCCCTGCGTGTCCAGCGCCAGCGCGCCGACCGTGCCGAAGTGCTTGGCGGTCTCCAGGTCGGCGTGCGCCTGCTTGTTCGCCTCTTCCTTCAGCGCCTGCTGCAGCTGCTTCCAGCGCTTCTCGGTGCGGAAGTAGGACGGATCGACCAGGGTCACCCCGTGCTGGCGCGCGAACGCCTCGGCGCCGTCGCCGACCAGCATCACGTGCTCGGACTGGTCCATCACCGCGCGCGCCAGCTGGATCGGGTTCTTCACCCGGTGCACCCCGGCCACCGCGCCGGCCTTGCCGCTGGCGCCGTCCATGATCGCCGCGTCCAGTTCGTTGCGGCCGTCGTGGGTGAACACCGCGCCCTTGCCGGCGTTGAACTGCGGCGAATCCTCCAGCACCGCGATCGCCGCGGCGACCGCGTCCACCGCCGGCTTGCCCTGCGCCAGCAGCGCCTGCCCGGTGCGCAGCGCCGTTTCCATCGCCGCGCGCGCCTGCGCCAGGTCGGCGGCGCTGCTGCTGGCGCGCTCGACCCCGGCGCCGCCGTGGATCACCAGCGTGGTGGCGGGAATCTCGCGCATTTGCCCGTCGCGCACCGCGTAGTAGCGGTGGAACACCGGCGCATCGACCCGGCCGTCGGGCAGGTGCAGGGTGGAACCGGGGCCGACGCCAACCGTCTCGATGCGTGCCGCCTGCAGCGGCTGTCCGGCCGGCGTGGCCGGCTGCAGCGGGCCGGCGACCACGGTGGCGCCGGCCTGCGGATCGGTGGCATAGACCCGCGCGCTGCCGTCGCCCTCCACCGCCAACGCCGCGCTCTCGTCCACGCCCAGGCCGATCAGCGGCTGCCCGGCCGGGGCCAGCGTCGCCGCCTTGGCGCGGAACGCGAACAGCCGGCCGAGCCGGTCGCGTTCCTTGAAGTGGGTGTCGGTGATGACGCGCTTGAGCAGGTCCAGGTGCAGGAAGTCGGTCTCGATGGTGGTGGCCGGCCCCAGCGGATCGGCCAGCGCCGACGCGCTGGTCAGGCTGCCGCCGTCCATCGCCCCGTACAGGTACTCGCCCAGCATCGCCAGGCCGGCGCTGGTGCCGCCGAGCGGCTTGCCGGCGCGCACGTGCGCGTCCAGCGCGGCGGCCACCGGCGTGCCCTTCCAGTAGCGCACGTAGCGCGACTGGTCGCCGCCGGCGATGAAGATGCCGTCGGCGCGGGCCAGGCTGCGCAGCAGCGCCGGATCGCTGGAGGCGCCGCGGCCGCTGAACACGAAGGTCTCCACCGAGGCCACGCCGCCGACGTCGCGGTAGAACTCCTCGGCCACTTCGTTGCCTTGCGAGGCGCGCAGCACCACCACGTGGCCGTGCCCGGCCTTGGCCATGAACCAGCGCAGCGCGTCGTAGTTGCGGTCGCCGCCGCCCATCAGCAGCAGCCCCGGCGCGACCGGGCCGGGCGTGGGCAGGGCCGGATCGCCGACCAGGTACTGGCGGTAATCGCGAGCGGCGGCGGGCGCGGCCAGGCACAGGCCCAGCAATGCCACCAGCCAGGGCCGGAACGTGCCGACGGAACGGGTCATGCGGATCTCCTCGAGGGGCGGACGGGCGGTTCGTTGCAGACAGGGGACGAACGGCGGCGCGGTTTCCCCCCTCGTCGTTGTACCGGTTCGCGGCGGCGCGCGGGCGCTGCCACACGGGCGGACGATCGGCTAATGTGGGATGCATGCCCGCCTCCCTCGACGATTGGTTCGTCCACGAGATCCTCGTCCACGAGCAGGCGCTGAGCGGCTACCTGCGGCGCTGCTGGCCGCAGCGCGAGGAATGGCACGACCTGCGCCAGGAGATCTACGTGCGCGTCTACGAGGCCGCCGGCAAGGCGCGGCCGAGCCTGCCCAAGTCGTTCCTGTTCGCCACCGCGCGGCACCTGATGAGCGACCGGCGGCGGCGCAGCCGGGTGGTGTCGATCGAGGCAGTGGGTGATTTGGAGTCGCTGCACGTCCTGGTAGACGAGCTGTCGCCGGAACGCTGGTGCGGCGGGCGGCAGGTACTGGGACGGCTGGCGGCCGCCTTCGACCGCCTGCCCGACCGCTGCCGCAGCGTGATCTGGCTGCGGCGGGTCGAGGAACTGTCGCAAAAGGAGGTGGCCGTGCGTCTGGGCATCAGCGAGAAGACCGTGGAAAAGCACGTGGCCAAGGGCATGCGCCTGCTGGCCGATCATTTTCATGGCGACGACGGCGCGCGCGCGCCCGCGGCGCCGCGGCAGGCACGGGCACAGGATGGACAGCAGGCGGATTGAGCTGCGCGCCGCGGCCTGGCTGGCGCGCTGCGACCGCGGCGATTGGACGTCGCAGCAGCAGGCGCGGCTGGAGGCGTGGCTGGCCGCGGCCACGGCGCACCGGGTGGCGTTCCTGCGCCTGCGCGCGGCGTGGCAGGAAAGCGGGCGGCTGCAGGCGCTGGGCGCGGGCCAGCGCGACGGCCACATTCCGCCGCGCGGCAGCTGGCGGGGATTGGCGGGTGGAGACGCCTTGGCGAACGACACCGAAGCGAACGACGGCGCCGCGGCAGCGATCGCACCCGGTACGCCGGCCGACCTCGGTCAGTTGCGCTTCGCGCCGCGCCCACCCGCGCGCGCGCGCCGGCGCTGGCCGCTGGCGCTGGCCGCGACGCTGCTGCTCGGCGCGGTGCTGGGCCTGGCCTGGCGCCAATCCGCGGCGCTGCAGCCGGTCGCCTACGCCAGCGCCACCGGCAGCCTGCGCCCGCTGGCATTGGCCGACGGCTCGCACGCGACGCTGAGCAGCGACAGCCGCATCGACGTGGCGCTGTCGCGTGCGCAGCGGCATATCGACCTGCAGCGCGGCGAGGCGTTCTTCGAGGTGAGCAAGGATCCGGCGCGGCCGTTCGTGGTCGCCAGCGGCGCGCGCCGGGTGATCGCGGTGGGCACGCGCTTCGCGGTGCGCCGCGATGCCGACGCGCTGCGCGTGGTGGTCACCGAGGGCACGGTGCGGCTGGAGTCGGCGGCGAATCCGCAGGCGCCGCCGACCCTGCTGCCGGCCGGCAGCATCGCCCTGGCCGGCCCGCATGGGGTGCTGGTGCGGCGGGTCGCGCTGGCCGAGGCCGAACGCGCGCTGGACTGGCGCAACGGCTACCTGACCTTCGACGACACCCCGCTGCAGGCGGCCGTGGCCGAGTTCAACCGCTACAACACGGTCAAGCTGCAGGTGGCCGACGCCAGTGCCGGCGCGCTGCGCGTCGGCGGCAACTTCCGCTGGTCCAACACCGACGCGTTCGTGCGCCTGCTCGAGCAGGGCTTCCCGATCCGCGCCGAGCGCCGCGGCGACCAGGT
>Ga0105243_10000710_pt1 | contig 32123 bp, 2 predicted proteins | sample KBSM34metaG_FD_81525 | JGI IMG/M metagenome (GOLD analysis project Ga0105243, IMG submission 81525) | Miscanthus rhizosphere microbial communities from Kellogg Biological Station, Michigan, USA - KBS M3-4 metaG | ecosystem: Host-associated > Plants > Roots > Rhizosphere > Soil | place: Michigan... | reverse complement strand
TCATCGGGATCCGGCGTATCTGGCTCGGGTGATCGTGGAGGAGTCGGTGTCGACGGCGCATTTTGTGCCGTCGATGTTGGCGGTGTTCGTGGCGGAGCCGTCGGTGGTGGGGGCGTTGTCGTTGCGGCGGGTGTTTGCGTCGGGTGAGGCGTTGCCTGCGGAGACTGCGGCGCGGTTGCGGGAGATCCTGCCTGCGGTGCGGTTGCACAATCTGTACGGCCCGACGGAGGCCGCGGTGGACGTGACCTTCCATGAGGTCACCGCGGCGGACGTGGTGGGTGTGCCGATCGGTGCGCCGGTGTGGAACACCCAGGTGTTCGTGTTGGATTCGCGGTTGCGGCCGGTGCCGGTGGGTGTGCCGGGCGAGTTGTATCTGGCGGGTGTGCAGTTGGCCCGCGGGTACGTCGGTCGCAGTGACCTGACGTCGGATCGGTTCGTGGCGAACCCGTTCGGGGCGTCCGGTGAACGGATGTACCGGACTGGTGACCTGGTGTCCTGGAACGACTCCGGCGAGCTGGACTACATCGGCCGCACCGACTTCCAGGTGAAGTTGCGCGGTCTGCGGATCGAGCTCGGCGAGATCGAGGCGGTGCTTTGTGCGCTGCCCGAGGTGGCGCAGTGTGTGGTCGTGGTGCGCGCGGATTCGGCGGCCGGCGAGCAGTTGGTCGGCTACGTGGTGCCGTCGGCGGGCGCCGTGCTGGACGTCGACGAGCTGCGATCCGCAGTCGAGCGTGTGCTGCCGGCATACATGGTGCCGTCGGCGTTGACGGTGCTGGAGGCGTTCCCGCTCAACGCCAGTGGCAAGTTGGATCGCAAGGCGCTGCCCGCGCCCGTGTTCACGCTCGGTGAGCGGGTCTATCGTGCCCCGCGGACTCCCGCGGAGGAGATCGTCGCCTCGGTGTTCGCGGACGTGCTCGACGCGGATCAGGTGGGCCTGGACGACAACTTCTTCGAGCTGGGCGGTAACTCGCTCAACGCCAACCACGTGGTCGCCCGGATTGGCGCGGCATTCGGCATCCGGCTCGGCGTGCGGACGCTGTTCGAGGCCCCGACCGTCGCGGCGATCACGGACCGGGCGGAGAAGGCCAGCGCCAAGGGGGAGCAGCGCCCGCAACTGGTGGCCAGGACTCGGCAGGAGCAGCTTCCGCTGTCGCTTGCGCAGCAGCGGATGTGGTTCCTCAATCAGTACGACACCGCAGCTGCCACCTACAACCTGCCGCTCGTCGTCCGGCTCGCCGGACGCACCGATGTGCCTGCCCTGCGCGCGGCCCTGCTCGACGTGCTCGGCCGGCATGAGGCGCTGCGCACGGTGTTCCCCGAGTCGGCGGCCGGCGTGTTCCAGGTGATCCTGCCCCTCGCAGAAGTGGACCTGGACGTGGTCGCGCAGGAGGTGACCGAGGACGAACTGGCGACTCGGCTCACGGACTTCGCGTCCCTCGGATTCGACGTGGCGGAGGAGATCCCCTTCCGGGTGCGACTGTTCGCGGTCGGGGCGGACGAACTCGCCGTTGCGTTGGTCGTTCACCATATTGCCGCGGACGGCATGTCGTGGGCGGTTCTGGCTCGTGACGTGATGACGGCTTACACCGCCCGGGCCACGGGTGTGGCACCGGACTGGGCGCCGCTGCGAGTGCAGTACGCGGACTACAGCGTCTGGCAGCGCGAGGTGCTCGGATCCGAGGACGATCCGAACTCGTTGTCCGCCAAGCAGATCAGCCACTGGCGTGAGGTGCTGGCGGGGCTGCCCGACCAGCTGGACCTGTCCATGGACCGACCCCGCCCGGTTGTCCAGTCCTTCGACGGCGGCCGGGTCCGCTTCACCATCGAGGAGGACACGGTCCGGGCGCTGGGCGCGCTGGCCCGGGCCCAGGGCGTCACCGCCTTCATGGTTGTGCACGCGGCGCTGAGCGTGCTGTTGGCACGCCTCAGCGGTACCACCGACATCGCGGTCGGTACCCCGGTCGCCGGTCGAGGCGAGCAGGCACTCGACGACGTCATCGGCATGTTCGTCAACACCCTGGTGCTGCGCACCGAGGTAGATGCCGGTTCGTCCTTCGTCGATCTGCTTGCCCGCGTCCGCGACGTCGACCTGGCCGCATTCTCCAATGCCGACGTGCCTTTCGAGCAACTCGTCCAGGTGCTCAACCCGGCGCGCTCGACCTCCCGGCACCCGCTGTTCCAGGTGGCGCTGTCGTTCGAGAACATGGGCGCGACCACCCTCGAGCTCCCGGGGCTGTCGGTGTCCGCCAGCGAGGTCGAGGTCGATCTGTCCAAGTTCGACCTGCAGTTGACCCTGCGCGGCGGTTCCGATTCCGTAATGGACGCCGAATTCATTTACGCCACAGATCTGTTCGACGAGTCGACGGTGTCCGGATTCGCGGAGCGGTTCGTCCGGATCCTCCGGTCGGCGCTGCGCGAGCCCAGTCGCCCGGTCGGTGACATCGAGATCCTCTCCGGCGAGGAGCGAATCGACCTGTTGAGCCGCTCCGGCCGTGAGGGGGAGCCCGAGCGGCTCTTGCCTGACATCCTCCAGAGTGCTGCAGCCGCGAATCCGACCGGTGTCGCCGTGTCCGATCAGGGGCGTGAACTGACCTACCATGACCTCGACGAGGCGTCGTCGAGGCTGGCCCGGCTGTTGATCACCCGCGGCGCAGGGCCCGAGACCACAGTTGCCGTCGCGCTGACCCGGTCGCTCGAATCCGTGCTGGCGGTGTGGGCGGTGGCCAAGACCGGTGCCGCGTTCGTGCCGGTCGACCCGAACTACCCGATCGACCGTATTGCCTACATGATCGAGGACTCGTCTGCCGTCGTCGGCGTCACCGTCGACACCTTCCTCGGTCAGTTGCCCTCTGGCATCGCGTGGCTGGCGCTCGGAACAGACGCAGTCGAGGACGAACTCGCCGCACTGGCACTGACACCGGTGGGCGACCCGGACCGGGTGCGTCCGCTGCAGTTCGCCAACGTCGCCTACCTGATCTACACGTCGGGCTCCACCGGCAGGCCGAAGGGCGTCGCGGTCACACACGACGGGCTGGCCGCCGTCGTTGCCGATCAGCGCGCGTCCTTCGGTACGACGCGCGATTCACGGATCCTGCACTTCGTATCACCGAGCTTCGACGTGTCCATCTACGAGATGCTGCTGGCTTACGGCTCGGGCGGCACCGTCGTGATTGCTCCGCCGACGATCTACGGCGGTGCCGAACTCGCCGAGCTCATGCGGCGCGAGCGGGTGACACATGCATCGGTCACCCCGGCCGCGCTGGCCGCGGTCGACCCGTCGGACCTGACCGACCTGCGCATGGTGATGGTCGCCGGCGAGGCATGCCCGCCGGAACTGGTCGCCAGGTGGAGTCCTGTCTGTGACTTCGTCAACGGTTACGGTCCCACGGAAGCAACGATCATCGCCACCACCACCGGACCGCTCGCGGTCGGTCAGCCGATCACCATCGGCGGCCCGGTGACGGGCGTCCGCGCACTGGTGCTGGACGGTCGCCTGCGTGCGGTTCCGGTCGGTGTTGTCGGTGAGTTGTACCTGGCGGGGCCGGCGTTGGCTCGTGGTTACCGGGGTCGGCCGGGGTTGACGGCGGACCGGTTTGTGGCGGATCCCACCGGGGTGGTGGGTGATCGGATGTACCGGACCGGTGATCTGGTGCGGTGGACTGCCGATGGTGATCTGGACTACCTGGGTCGTAGTGACTTCCAGGTGAAGGTGCGTGGGTTCCGGATCGAGCTCGGTGAGATCGATGCGGCGCTGTCGGCGCTGTCGGGTGTGGAGTTCGCGGTCACCGTGGGTCACCAGGGTGTGGGTGGGACGACGTCGTTGGTGTCGTATGTGCTCGGTTCGGACGGGGTCGTTCTGGAGCCGGCTGCGTTGAAGGCGGCGTTGGCGGAGTCGTTGCCCGGGCACATGGTGCCTGCGGTGGTGATGGTGCTCGACGGGATTCCGTTGACTCCGGTCGGGAAGCTGGACCGGAAGGCGTTGCCCGCACCGGTTTTCGAGGCGACCGCGTATCGGGCTCCGTCGACGCGTGAGGAGGAGCTTGTCGCGACCGTGTTCGCCGAGGTGCTCGGTCTCGAGCGGGTCGGTTTGGACGACGACTTCTTCGAGCTCGGTGGCAACTCGCTGATCGCCACGCAGGTGACGGCGCGACTGGGTGCCGCATTCGAGGCCCGGGTGCCGGTGCGACTGCTGTTCGAGGCGACGACCGTCGCCGCTCTGGCGTCCGCAGTCGCAGGCCTCGCGGGCAGTGGAGCGCGTCCGGAACTGGTGGCCCAGCCCCGGCCGGAACGGATTCCGCTGTCGCTGGCGCAGCAGCGGATGTGGTTCCTCAACCGATTCGACCCGCAGTCGGTTGCCTACAACATCCCGATGGCGATTCGACTGACCGGCGCGCTCGACATCGCGGTGCTGGAGGTCGCACTCGCGGACGTGGCCGCGCGGCACGAGTCGCTGCGTACCCACTACCCGGAGACCGAGGACGGCCCGATTCAGGTCATCGCGGCGCCCGCGGACGCGGTCCCGGCTCTGACCCAGATCCGGGTGGACTCCGAGGAACTGCCCCAGCGGCTGTACGAACTCGCGACCACCCGGTTCGACGTGACGGCAGAGATCCCGCTTCGGATCGCCCTGTTCCAGCTGTCGGCGACCGAGTACGTCCTGGCCGCGGTCATCCATCACGTCGCGGCAGACGGTTCGTCGATCGCGCCGTTCGTCGGTGACATCATGACCGCGTACACCTCCCGGCTCGGCGGGACTGCGCCTGCCTGGGTGGAGCTTCCGGTGCAGTACGCCGATTACGCGCTCTGGCAGCGACGGGTACTCGGGGACGAATCGGATCCGCGGTCGGTGGCCGGGCAGCAGCTCGACTTCTGGCAGCGCACGCTCGCCGGCAGCCCCGACCAGCTCGACCTTCCGAGTGACCGGCCCCGGCCCGCCGTGCGGTCCAACCGGGGCGGCCGGGTGGTCTTCGAGCTGGACAGGCAGCTGCACAAGGACCTTGCCGAGTTCGCTCGCGGCGAGGGGGCCACGGTCTTCATGGCCACCCACACCGCGCTGGCGGTGCTGCTGGCCCGGCTGTCCGGAACCGACGACATCTCTGTCGGCACACCGACGGCCGGTCGCGGCGAGGCCGCGATGGACGGGTTGATCGGCATGTTCGTCAACACCCTCGTCCTGCGAACCGCGGTGGACGGCGGCAAGTCCTTCGCCGAGCTGTTGGCCACGGTGAAGGATGCGGACCTCGCGGCCTTCGGCAACGCCGACGTGCCGTTCGAACGCCTCGTGGAGGTCCTCAACCCCACCCGGTCCACGGCCCGGCACCCGCTGTTCCAGGTCGGGTTCTCGTTTCAGAACCTCGCACAGACGAGTCTGGAACTGCCCAGTCTCACAGTGTCGGCACTGGACGTGGACAACGGCATCACCCAGTTCGACCTGCAGCTGTTCCTCGTCGAACGATTCGCCGCCGACGGTTCTCCCGACGGTGTCGAGGCGCTGTTCCACTTCGCCACGGACCTTTTCGACCAGCAGACGGTCGAGCGCTTTGCGGACCGGTTCGTGCGGGTGCTCGAGGTCGGAGTCGCGAAGCCGGACACCGCAGTCGGCGACATCGAGGTCCTCGACGAGGCCGAACGCACGCAGGTGCTGACGGGCTGGAACGAGACCCGTGCGGACGTCGCGGACCAGACCCTGGCCGATCTCTACCGTGCCCAGGCCTTGGCGACCCCGGATACACCGGCGCTGTGGTTCGACGGCACGGAACTGAGCTACCGCGAGTTCGACGCGCGCGTCAACCGCGTCGCCCGCGCGCTGATCGAGCTCGGCGTGGGACCGGAATCCCTGGTCGTCCTCGCCATGCGTCGGTCGATCGACCTGGTGGTCGGCATGTACGCGGTGGTCCAGGCCGGTGGCGCCTACGTGCCGGTCGATCCCGACCAGCCGGCGGAACGGACCGGTCACATCCTGGAGACCGCGGCACCGGTCTGCGTATTGTCCACCGCGCGAGATGATTTCCGCGATGCAGGGGACAGGTCTGTCCTTTTCCTGGACAGCGCCGACCTGACCGGATTCCCCGCCGGACCGGTGCAGGCCGCCGAGCGGATCCGTCCGCTGCGTCCGGAGCACCCGGCGTACGTGATCTTCACCTCCGGCTCGACCGGCAAGCCCAAGGGCGTCGCGGTCAGTCATTCCGCGATCGTCAACCAGTTGGTGTGGAAGAACAACGCTTTCGGGCTCGACGGGTCGGATTCGGTGCTGCTCAAGACCGCGGCGACCTTCGACCTGTCGGTGTGGGAGTTCTGGTCCCCGCTGGTCTCCGGTGGCCGGATGGTCATCGCAAAGCCGGGCGGCCAGCAGGATCCCGGCTACCTGCTGGACCTACTGCGTGCCCAGCGGGTGACCACGCTGCACGCGGTGCCCTCGACGGTGTCGATGCTCTCGGCGGCGGCTTCCGGTGCGGCGTTGTCTGATTCGCTGCGTCGCGTGCTCGCGATCGGCGAAGCATTGCCCGCTGCCGCGGCGCAGGACTTCCTGGCGGCGAACGCTGCCCGCCTGTTCAATCTGTACGGCCCGACCGAGGCCGCGGTGTCGGTGACTGCGCACGAGGTCACCGGCGCCGATATCGCGTCGGTGCCGATCGGCGTCCCGGAGTGGAACACCCGAGTGTTCGTGCTCGACGGTCGCCTGAACCCGGTTCCCGTTGGGGTCGCGGGGGAGCTCTACCTGGCCGGAGCGCAGCTCGCACGGGGCTACCACGGCCGTGCGGACCTCACCGCGGATCGCTTCGTGGCCAACCCGTTCGGGGCATCGGGTGAGCGGATGTACCGCACCGGCGACCTGGTCAGTTGGCGCCAGGACGGCGAACTCGAATACCTCGAGCGCGGCGACTTCCAGGTCAAGGTGCGCGGCTTCCGGATCGAGCTCGGTGAGATCGAGTCCGCCCTCACCCGAGAGGCGTCGGTCGCCGCCGCCGTGGTGACCGCGCGATCGGACGAGCGCACCGGGGACCGTCTGGTGGCGTACCTGGTGCCTGCCGCCGGTGCGGTGCTCGACACCGCCGACCTGAAGGCCGCCGTGGCGGGGGCGTTGCCGAGCTACATGGTTCCGGCGGCATTCGTGGTCCTCGAGGCGCTGCCGCTGAACATCAACGGCAAGATCGACCGAAAGGCGCTGCCGGAGCCCGAGTTCGAGGCTGCGGAGTTCCGGGAGCCCGGCACCGAGGCGGAACAGCTGGTGGCCGGTGTCTACGCCGACCTGCTCGGCCTCGACGCCGTCGGTCTCGATGACGACTTCTTCGCTCTCGGCGGCAACTCGCTGATCGCCACCCAGGTCGCCGCCCGGTTGGGCGCCGCGCGCGACACCCAGATCCCGGTGGCCTGGCTGTTCGAGGCCCCGACCGTGGTCGAGTTGGCCGCGCGGGTGCAGGCGCACGTCGGTGCAGGCGACCGGATCGCACTGGTGGCAGGGGAGCGTCCGGAACGGATCCCCCTCTCGCTGGCACAGCAGCGGATGTGGGTGCTCAACCGGATTGCTCCGGATTCGGCGGCCTACAACGTGCCGGCCGGCATCCGACTCACCGGGACCCTGGACCTGGCCGCGCTGCGGGCCGCGGTCGCGGACGTCTTCACCCGGCACGAGGTGCTGCGCACCGTGTACCCGGACGGGCCGGAAGGACCGTCGCAGGTGATCCTGCCGGTGACCGAGGTGGCCGTCGAGCTGGTCCCGATCGACGTCGACGAGGCCGGGTTGGTGACGGCCGCAGCCACGGAGATGGGCACCGGTTTCGATGTCACCGACGCGGTGCCGCTGCGCGTGCGCCTGTACCGGGTCAGTCCTACCGAGCATGTGTTGCTGGTGGTGGTTCACCACATCGCCGCGGACGGATTCTCGATGGCCCCGCTGGCTCGTGACGTGGTGCTGGCTTACTCGGCCCGCACGGCCGGGGCGGCGCCGGACTGGGCTCCGCTGGCAGTGCAGTACGCGGACTACAGCCTCTGGCAGCGCGCGGTGCTCGGCAACGAGGACGATCCCGACAGCCTGCTGGCCCGCCAGATCAACCACTGGCGCGAGGCGCTGGACGGAGTGCCGGACCAGCTCGACCTGCCGTCGGACCGACCCCGTCCGGCCGCGCAGACGTTCGCCGGTGACCGGGTCGCCTTCGAGATCCCCGCGACCACGCTCGAGGCTCTGCACGACTACGCCCGACGTCGGGGCGTCACCACGTTCATGGTCGTGCACGCGGCGCTGAGCGTGCTGCTGTCGCGGCTGTCCGGCACCACCGACATCGCCGTCGGCACCCCCGTCGCCGGTCGTGGCGAGCAGGCGCTCGACGACGTGATCGGTATGTTCGTCAACACCCTCGTGCTGCGCACCGAGGTCGACCCGGCCGTCGGGTTCGACGCCCTGCTCAGCCAGGTCCGCAGCCGAGACCTGGCGGCCTTCGGCCAGGCCGAAGTGCCGTTCGAGCAGCTGGTCCAGGCACTGAACCCGGCTCGGTCGACGGCCCGGCACCCGCTGTTCCAGGTGGCGCTCTCGTTCGAGAACATGGGCGAGTCCCAGATCGAGCTGCCCGGTCTGACGGTGTCCGCGGAGGACGCTCGGATCGGCGGCGCGAAGTTCGACCTGCAGTTGACCCTCCGGCCCGGTGCACAGCCGACCGAGATGCTGGCCGAGTTCGGCTACGCCACCGACCTTTTCGATGCGGCGACAGTGCGGGGCTTCGCGGACCGCTTCGTCCGGATCCTCGACGGCGCGCTGACCGATCCGCAGCGCCCGGTCGGTGATCTCGAGGTCCTCACCGTTTCGGAGCGGTCCGACCTGATCGCCCGCCATGACGCCGAGACCGTCGGGCGCCCCGGCGGGGCGTCGGGTGCGGTCGGCCCGCAGCTGATGCCGGACATCCTCGCGGCCGCTGCGGCTCTCGACCCCGCGGCGATCGCACTGGTCGGCGAGGACGGCGATCTCACCTACCGCGAGCTCGACGAGCGCTCCTCGCGCCTGGCGCGTGCGCTCCGCGAGTACGGTGCCGGCCCGGAGACGACCGTCGCGGTCGCCATCCGTCGTTCGGTGCACTCGATCCTGACGGTGTGGGCGGTGGCGAAGACCGGTGCCGCGTTCCTCCCGGTGGACCCGAACTACCCGGCGGACCGGATCACCCACATGGTCACCGACTCCGGCGCCGTGCTCGGTGTCACCACCGAGGCGTATCTGCCGACGCTGCCCGCGTCCGTGCAGTGGCTGGCGCTCGAGACACTGGAGGAGGGTGCGGCCGCGCAGTCCGCGGCTCCGGTCACCGACGCGGACCGGACCCGGCCGCTCCGGCCGCAGCATCCGTCGTACGTCATCTACACCTCCGGCTCGACCGGGTTGCCCAAGGGCGTCGTGGTCACGCACGAGGGACTGGCCAACCTGCGGGACCACCTGCGTTCGACGTTCCGGGCCGATGCGCGGTCCCGGACCCTGCACGTGGTCTCGCCGAGCTTCGACGTCTCCGTCTACGAGCTGTTGCTGGCATACGGCGTCGGCGCGACCATGGTGGTCACGCCGCCGGACGTCTGGGGCGGCGTCGAGCTGGCCGAGTTGCTTCGCCGTGAGCGGGTCACCACCATGGTGATCACGCCCGCCGCGCTGGCGACCGTCGACCACCGCGGCCTCGATGAACTCGTGACCGTCGCGGTCGCAGGTGAGGCCTGCCCGCCGGAGCTGATGGCGCGCTGGGCGCCCGGTCGGCGGTTCATCAACGCCTACGGTCCGACCGAGGCCACCGTCATCGCGACGCGCACCGACGCACTGACCCCGGGCCAGCACATCACCATCGGTAGGCCGACCGCGGGCATCCGCAGCACCATCCTCGATGGCCGGCTGCGTCCGGTGCCGGTTGGCGTCGTCGGTGAGCTCTACCTGTCCGGCCCGGGTCTGGCACGGGGCTACCGGGCCCGTCCGTCCCTGACCTCGGACCGCTTCGTCGCCGATCCGTTCGGTAAGCCCGGATCGCGGCTGTACCGCACCGGCGACCTGGCCCGCTGGACCGCGGACGGGGAAGTGGACTACCTGGGCCGCACCGACTTCCAAGTCAAGGTGCGAGGTTTCCGGATCGAGCTCGGCGAGATCGACGCGGCGCTGGCCCTCCAGCCCCAGATCGAATTCGCGGTCACCCTCGGCCACCCCGGACCGGCAGGTACCACCGTGCTGGTGTCCTACGTGAAGGCAGCGGGCGACGTCGACGTGGTCGCGCTCGAGGCGGCCGTCGCCCGGATCCTGCCGGCGCACATGGTGCCGGCGTCGATCATGGTTCTCGACGAGATCCCGCGTACTCCGGTGGGCAAGCTGGACCGGAAGGCGTTGCCGGAGCCCGTCTTCGCGGTTCGCGAGTTCGTTGCGCCGAGCACCGAAGCCGAGCGAGTCGTCGCGGAGGTCTTTGCCGACGTGCTCGATCTCGAGCAGGTCGGCGCCGCCGACGACTTCTTCGACCTCGGCGGCAACTCGCTGATCGCCACCCAGGTCACCGCGCGGCTTGGCGTGGCGTTCGACACCTCGGTGCCGGTCGTTACGCTGTTCGACGCCTCGACGGTTGCCGGCCTGGCGAGGGCCGTGGAGCAGATCAGTGGTCGTGGTGCCCGGGCGGCGCTGGTCGCCCAGGAGCGCCCGGAGCGACTGCCACTGTCGCTGGCCCAGCAGCGGATGTGGTTCATCAACCGCTTCGAGCCCGACTCGGCGGCCTACAACATCCCGGTGGCGATCAGGCTCGCCGGCGACCTCGACACCGATGCGCTGCAGGCCGCGGTGGTGGACGTGCTCGAACGCCACGAGTCGCTGCGCACCGTCTACCCCGAGGTCGACGGCGAGGCCCAGCAACTCATTGTGCCTGCGGCACAGGCGGTCCCGGATCTGCGTCCGGTCGCCGTCGCCGAGGCGGAGATCTTCGAGCGCATCGTGGCAGTGTTGTCCGCGCCCTTCGACGTCACCGCCGAGGTACCGCTGCGCGCGGCGCTGTTCGAGGTCGGCGACCGGGACCACGTCCTGGTGCTCACCGTGCACCACATCAGCGGCGACGGCTGGTCCGTCGCACCGCTGACGCGTGACGTGATGGCTGCCTACGTCGCCCGCAGCGCCGGGCAGGCGCCTGCGTGGTCGCCGCTGGCCGTGCAGTACGCAGACTTCGCGCTGTGGCAGCGTCGGCTGCTCGGAGCCGAGGACGATCCGGACTCCCTGATCAGCGTCCAGTTGGACTACTGGCGGAGCGCTCTCGCAGGCGTGCCGGAGCTCCTGGAGCTTCCGACGGACCGGCCGCGTCCTGCAATCGCCAGCAACCGAGGGGCGCGGCTGCCCTTCGAGATCGATCACGGCCTGCGGACCGGTGTCGAGCGGATCGCCCGCGAACACGGCGCGACACCCTTCATGGTGCTGCACGCCGCCCTGGCGGTGCTGTTCGCCCGACTGTCCGGCAGCACCGACATCGCTGTCGGCGCCCCGATCGCGGGCCGCGGCGATGCGGCCCTCGACGACCTGGTCGGCATGTTCGTCAACACCCTGGTGCTGCGCACTCGGGTCGAGCCCTCCGACACCTTCGCGGAGGTCCTCGGGCGGGTTCGCGTCGGTGATCTCGGCGCATTCGGGAACGCCGACGTGCCGTTCGAACGGCTCGTGGAGTCTCTCGCCCCGACGAGGTCCCAGTCGTACTCGCCGCTGTTCCAGGTGTCGCTGACGTTGCAGAACCAGCAACAGACCGAGCTGGAATTGCCCGGACTGACTATCGGCGCCCTCGATCCGGGTGTGCGGGTGACCCAGTTCGACCTGGATCTGACGATCGGCGAGGCCATCTCGACCGACGGAGAGCCCGCCGGCATGGCTGCCGACTTCACCTACGCCACGGACCTGTTCGACGAGTCCACGGTGGCCGGTTTCGCCGACCGGTTCGTGCGTGTGCTCCGGGCCGCCGTCGCGGATCCGGAGTCCGTGGTCGGGGACGTCGACATGCTCGGGGCCGACGAGCGCGAGCGGGTGCTGCGGGAGTGGAACCAGACCGCGGTCGATCTCGGGCCCATGACGTTGATCGACCCGTTCGACGGCCAGGCGGCGCGCACCCCCGACTCGGTGGCCTTGGTGTTCGAGGGCGAAGAGCTGAGCTACCGCGAGTTCGATGAGCGGGCGAACCGATTGGCGCGCAGGCTGATCGCCGAAGGAGTCGGCCCCGAAGCGCTGGTCGGCCTCGCGGTGCGCCGCTCGGTGGAGCTGATGGTCGGCATGTACGCGATCGTCAAGGCGGGTGGCGCGTACGTCGCGATCGACCCCGACCACCCGGCCGAGCGCACCGAGTACGTGCTCGAGTCCGCGGCACCGGTGTGCGTGCTGACCACCAGCAGGGACCGGGGCTGCCTGGCGGCGGACCAGGCGGTGATCGTGATCGACGAGGCGGATCTGAGCGACTACGACGGCGCGCCGGTCGCCGACTCCGAACGGCGTTCGCCGTTGCGGCCGCAGAACACCGCCTACGTGATCTACACCTCGGGCTCGACCGGCAGGCCCAAGGGCGTCGCGGTCAGTCACGAGTCGATCGCGAACTACCTGGCGTGGCTCATCGACCGGTACTCGATGACCGCGGCGGATCGCGTGGTGCAGAAGGCCCCCGCCACGTTCGACGTGTCGTTGTGGGAGTGCTTCGCCGCCCTGCAGGTCGGTGGCCGCGTCGTGCTCGCCACGCCCGACGGGCACCGCGACCCCGAATACCTGGCGCGCCTGATCGGCGAGCAGTCGATCACGATCGCCGAGTTCGTCCCGTCGATGCTCAGCATGTTCCTGTCGGCCGGGGCGGCCTCGTCGCTGGAGTCGCTGCGGTACGTGATCGCCGGTGGCGAGGAACTCTCGCCCGCGTTGTTGCGGGACTTCGCCGCTGCGACCGGGACCAGCATCGACAACACCTACGGCCCCACCGAGACCACGGTCGGCATCATCTTCGAGCCGGACGTGGAACGTCTGGCCGGTGACCGGGTGACGGTGCCGATCGGCGGACCGAGCTGGAACGCCCGTGCGGTGGTGTTGGACACCCGCCTGCACCCGGTTGCGGTGGGTTCCGCTGGTGAGCTGTACCTGTCGGGAGTCCAGCTTGCTCGCGGCTATCTCGGCCGCGCGGATCTCACCGCGGAGCGGTTCGTGGCGGACCCGTTCGGTGACCCGGGCGAGCGGATGTACCGCACCGGCGACCTGGTGCGGTGGAACGCGGATGGTCAGCTGGAGTTCCTGGGCCGGACCGACTTCCAGGTCAAGCTGCGCGGACTGCGGATCGAGCTCGGTGAAATCGAGTCGGCGTTGATGCGGTCCGAGGCGGTGGCGCAGGCCGTCGTGACCGTGGTCCGCAGCCGGCACGCCGGTGAGCACCTGGTCGGCTACGTGAGCGCGCGACCGGGGGCGTCGGCTACGGCGTCCGAACTGCGCGCCGCAGTGGCGGCAGAACTGCCCGCGTACATGGTGCCGTCGCAGATCCTGGTGCTCGACGAGTTCCCGCTCAGCAGTGCGGGCAAGGTCGACCGCAAGGCGCTGCCGGAGCCGGACTTCACGACGGCGACCGTCGAGTTCCGCGAGCCCGGCACCGCCGCCGAGGTCGCGGTGGCGGCGGTGTTCGCGGAACTGCTCGGAGTCGAGCGTGTCGGCGCCGATGACGACTTCTTCGCTCTCGGTGGCAACTCGCTCCTGGCGATGCGACTCGTGTCGCGGGTCGATGCCGCGCTCGGCTGCGGGCTCGGTGTGCGTGCGGTGTTCGAGGCCTCGACGGTGGCCGGACTGGCCGAGCGGGCCGAGGCGGCCGCGGCGTCGTCCTCGGCGCCGGCCCTCGTCGCCCGGCCGCGGCCGGACCGTATCCCGTTGTCGTTGGCGCAGAACAGGATGTGGTTCCTCAATCAGTTCGATCCGTCCTCGTCCGCGTACACCATCCCGCTGGCGATCCGCTTGCAGGGCAGCCTCGACGTCGAGGCGCTCGACCTCGCGGTTCGTGACGTACTCGAACGGCACGAGTCGCTGCGGACCGTGTTCCCGCACGACGGTGAGGGACCGGTACAGGTGGTCGTGCCCGCGGACCAGGTCGAGCTCGACCTGGCGCCGGTGCGGGTCGACCCGCAGGACGTGTCTGCCCGGGTGATCGAGATCCTGGGCGCCGGTTTCGACGTGACCGCCGCGGTCCCCGTGCGGGGTGCGCTGCTCGATGTCGGATCCGACGAGTACGTGCTGTTGATGGCCGTCCATCACATCAGCGCGGACGGCGTCTCGACCGGGCCGATGGCTCGAGACCTGATGCTGGCCTATGCGTCTCGCACCGCCGGACAGCCCCCGGTGTGGGCGCCGCTGCCGGTGCAGTATGCCGACTTCACGCTGTGGCAGCACGAAGTGCTCGGTTCGGAGGACGACGCACAGTCACTGGCCGCGCGGCAGATCGCGTTCTGGAAGAATGCCCTTGCCGGCCTGCCGGACGTGCTCGAGCTGCCTACCGACCGGCCCCGTCCGGCCGTGTCGTCGGGCCGCGGAGCGCGGCTCGAGTTCGACATCGACGCCGAGCTCGCCTCGGGCATCGAGGCGTTGGCCCGTGCACACGGCGTCACCACATTCATGGTCGTGCACGCCGCGTACGCGGTGCTGTTGGCCCGGTTGACCGGCAGCGCAGACATCGCGATAGGCACGCCGATCGCGGGGCGCAGCGACGCCGCGCTGGACGAGTTGATCGGCATGTTCGTCAACACCCTGGTGCTGCGCACCGACGTTGCGTCCGACGTGGCCTTCGCTGAGTTGCTCGGCCAGGTCCGCATGGCCGACCTGGCGGCGTTCGAACACGCCGAGGTGCCCTTCGAGCGCCTCGTCGATGTGCTCAACCCGGCTCGCTCACAGTCCCATTCGCCGCTGTTCCAGGCGTCGATGACGTTCGAGTCCCGTACCGACACCAGCTTCGAGCTGCCTGATCTGACGATCAGCCCGGTGGCACACGAGGTCGAGGTGACGCAGTTCGATCTGACCCTGGTGATCGCCGAGGGGATCGACGAGACGAACGCGATGGGTGGCGCGTTGCGGTACGCCACCGACCTGTTCGACGCGGCGACCGTGTCCACCTTCGCGGAGCGGCTCGTGCGGATCCTGCGCGCCGTCGTCGTGGCGCCGGGGACACTGGTCGGTGACATCGAGCTGCTCGGCGAGGACGAGCTCGAGCGGGTGCTCTTCGACTGGAACGCCACCGACGAGCTGGTCGCACCGCAGACGCTGGTCGACCTGTTCGACGAGCAGGTCGCCCGCACGCCGGATGCGATCGCGCTCACCTTCGAGTCCGCCTCGCTGACCTACGCGGAGTTCGACGACCGGGTGAACCGGTTGGCGCGCCACCTCATCCGGATGGGCGTGGGCCCGGAGTCGATGGTGGCGATCGGGATTCGCCGCTCCCTCGAGATGATGATCGCGATCTACGCGGTGGTCCGGGCGGGCGCGGCCTATGTGCCACTGGATCCGGATCAGCCGGCCGAGCGGATCGGCCACATCCTCGACACGGCGAAGCCGGTGTGCGTGCTTTCCACGTCACGGGACGGCTTCGACCGCGCGGGTGCGCGGCCGATCCTGTGCATCGATGAGCTGGAACTCGGTGATGTGGACGGCGGATCGATCACGGACGCGGAGCGGGTTGCGTCGTTGCGGCCGGACCACTCGGCCTACGTGATCTTCACGTCCGGATCCACCGGCCGTCCGAAGGGTGTCGCGGTCTCACACGGCGCGATCGTCAACCGGTTGGTCTGGATGCAGGGTCAGTACGGGCTCGGCGGCGACGACGTCGTCCTGCAGAAGACCCCGGTGACCTTCGACGTGTCGGTGTGGGAGCTGTTCTGGCCGCTGCAGGTGGGCGCTCGCCTGGTGATCGCCGTGCCGGACGGTCACCGCGACCCCGCGTACCTGGCGCGGACGATCGTGGCCGAGTCGGTGACCACGATGCACTTCGTTCCGTCGATGCTGGCGGTCTTTGCCGCCGAACCGAGTGCAGTACAGGCACGTTCGCTCGTGCGGGTGTTCGCCTCGGGTGAGGCGCTGCCCGCCGAGACCGCGGACCGGCTGCGCGCGGCCCTGCCGCAGGCCGGGTTGCACAACCTGTACGGGCCCACGGAAGCCGCCGTCGACGTCACCTTCCACGAGGTCACCGAGGCGGACCGGACGAGCGTGCCGATCGGTGCGCCGGTGTGGAACACCCAGGTGTTCGTGCTCGACGGTCGACTGCGGCCGACGCCGATCGGGGTGCCGGGTGAGCTGTACCTGGCCGGCGAGCAGCTGGCCCGCGGCTACGTCGAGCGGCCCGACCTGACCGCGGATCGTTTCGTGGCGAGCCCGTTCGTCCCGGGCTCCCGGATGTACCGCACCGGTGACCTGGTGAAGTGGAACGGCGCCGGGGAGGTCGAGTACATCGGGCGAACCGACTTCCAGGTGAAGCTGCGCGGTCTGCGCATCGAGCTCGGCGAGATCGAGGCCGCGCTGACCAACCTGCCCGAGGTAGCCCAGTCGGTGGTCGTCCTGCTCCGGGATCCGATCGCGGGTGAGCGGCTGGTCGGCTACGTCGTGCCAGCACCGGACGCGGTGGTCGAGACCGGTGCGGTGAAGACCGCGCTGGCCGCGACGCTGCCCGCGTACATGGTGCCGTCGGCGTTCGTGGTGCTCGAGGAGTTCCCGCTCAACGCGTCGGGCAAGCTGGACCGCAAGGCCCTGCCCGCGCCGGCCTTCGAGGCGCGGGTCTACCGTGCCCCGGCGACACCGATCGAGGAGATCGTCGCGGCGACCTTCGCGGATCTCCTCGGTGCCGAGCGGGTCGGCGCCGAGGACGACTTCTTCGAACTCGGTGGCAACTCACTGATCGCCACCCAGGCCGCGGCGCGGCTCGGTGCGGCGCTCGACACCACGGTGCCGGTGCGCGCGCTGTTCGAGGCATCGACCGTCGAGGCTCTCGCAGTACTCGTCGGGACGCAGGCGGGCAGCGGACGGATTGCGCTCACCCCGCAGGAGCGTCCGGAGCAGATCCCGCTGTCGCTTGCGCAGCAACGGATGTGGTTCCTCAACCGGTTCGACCATGCCAGCGCGGTCAACAACATCCCGGCCGCGGTCCGGCTGGCGGGCGATCTCGACGTGGCGGCGCTGCGGGCGGCGTTCGCCGACGTGGTGGCCAGGCACGAGATCCTGCGCACGGTGTACCCGGAGCACGGGGGCACCGGACATCAGGTGATCCGGCCGGTCGACGAGATCACCGCTGACCTGACCCCGGTTCCGGTCAGGGCGGGCGAACTGCTCGAACGCGCGGCGTCCATCGTGACCACCGGATTCGACGTCACCGTCGATGTCCCGCTGCGGGTCGCGTTGCTGCGCGTCGTGGACGACGCCTCCGCAGCCGACCAGCACATCCTCGTCTTCGTGGTGCACCACATCGCCGCCGACGGGTTCTCGATGGGCCCTCTGGTGCGCGATCTGATGCTGGCCTACGCCGCCCGGACCATGGGCGTAGCGCCGTCGTGGGAGCCGCTGTCGGTCCAGTACGCGGACTACAGCCTGTGGCAGCGGGAGGTGCTCGGCTCGGAGGACGATCCGGAGTCGCTGATCTCGCGTCAGCTCGGATACTGGACGCAGGCACTGGCCGGGTTGCCCGCCCAGCTGGATCTCCCGTCCGATCGGCCGCGGCCGGCCATCGCCTCGAACCGCGGTGCGGCGATCGGCTTCGACCTCGACGCGGATCTGCATGCCGCGCTCGGTGCCGTTGCCCGCGATCAGGGCGCCACCGTGTTCATGGTGGTGCACGCCGCGCTGGCGGCGCTGTTGGCGCGGCTGTCGGGGACCACCGATATCGCGATCGGTGCGCCGATCGCCGGGCGCGGCGACGCCGCGCTGGACGATCTCGTCGGCATGTTCGTGAACACGCTGGTGCTGCGGGCGGAAGTCGATCCGGCGCAGTCGTTCACGGAGCTGCTCGCAGGTGTCCGGACGACGGATCTGGGTGCGTTCGGACACTCGGAGGTGCCCTTCGAGCGGCTGGTCGAGGTGCTCAACCCGACGCGGTCGCAGGCGCGGCATCCGCTGTTCCAGGTGGCTCTGTTCTTCCAGAATCTCGCCAAGCAGAGCCTCGAGCTGGACGGGCTCACGGTCTCCAGCGTCGAGTTCGACGAGGAGATCGCCAAGTTCGACCTGCAGGTCACGGTGTCGGAGAACCACGGCCCCGACGGGATGCCCGGCGGGATCCGGGTGCACCTGGCCTACGCCACCGACCTGTTCGACGAGTCGACCATCCGCCGGTTCGGCGAACGGTTCACCCGGATGCTCGAGGCGATCGCCTCGGACCCGTCGGCACGGGTCGGCGATGTGGAGTTGCTCGAACCCGCCGAGCGCGCGGTGATGCTCGAGGGTTGGAACGATTCGGCGTACGAGCTGCCCACCGGGCAGCGCTTGCTGGACGGGTTCCGTCGTCAGGCCGCCGCCACCCCCGACGCCACCGCCGTGGTGTACGAGGGCGAGTCACTGACCTACGCAGAATTCGGAGCAAGGGTCGCCCGGTTGGCGCGGCTGTTGATCGCCGAGGGCGTTCGGCCGGAGTCGTTGGTGGCCTTGTCCATCCGTCGTTCGCTCGATCTCGTGGTTGGCATCTATGCGGTGCTCGAGGCGGGCGGTGCCTACGTGCCGGTCGATCCGGACCATCCGGTGGAGCGGATCGGTCACATCCTCGAGACCGCCGGTCCGGCCTGCGTCCTGACCACCGCGCGGGATGATTTCCAGGTTCCGGGGGACAGGTCGGTCCTGCGGATCGACGAGGTGGACGTGTCGGGGTATTCGGCCGAGCCGGTGACCGACGCGGATCGCTCGTCGGTCCTGCTGCCCTCGCACCCGGCGTACGTGATCTTCACGTCCGGGTCGACCGGCAAGCCGAAGGGTGTCGCGGTCAGCCACGGCGCGATCGTGAACCAGATGGAATGGATGCAGGGCGAGTACCTGCTCGACGGCTCCGATGTCTACCTGCAGAAGACCGCGACCACGTTCGACGTGTCGTTGTGGGGCTGGTTCATGCCGTTGCGCGTCGGCTCCACCCTCGTGGTGGCGACGCCCGATGGTCACCGCGACCCCATGTACGTCGCCGAGAAGATCGCCGAGCACTCGGTCACGGTCACGGACTTCGTGCCGTCGATGCTGACCGTGTTCGCGGAGTACGCATCCGGTGCGGCGCTCGCCTCCCTGCGGCACGTGTTCGTGATCGGTGAGGCGTTGCCTGCCGAGACGGTGCGCGCGTTCGCGGAGATCAGCCCGGCCCGGCTGCACAACCTGTACGGGCCGACCGAGGCCGCCGTGTCGATCACCTACCGCGAGGTGACCGGAGACGGCCACGCGGCCGCGGTGTCGATCGGACGGCCGCAATGGAACTCGCAGGTGTTCGTGCTCGACTCGCGGCTGCGGCCGGTCCCCGTCGGGGTGCCGGGCGAGCTGTACCTGGCGGGTGACCAGCTGGCGCGCGGTTACTACGGACGGGTCGACCTGACCTCGGATCGTTTCGTGGCGAATCCGTTCAGCGAGCGTGGCGAGCGGATGTATCGCACCGGCGACCTGGTGTTCTGGGGACCGGAGGGCGAACTCGGCTACATCGGTCGCACCGACTTCCAGGTCAAGTTCCGCGGCCAGCGCATCGAGCTGGGCGAGATCGAGACGGCCTTGCTGTCGCACGAGTCGGTGCTGCAGGCGGCCGTGCTGGTGGTCTCGACCGCCACCGGCGATCAGTTGGTGGCCTATGTGGTGCCCGCGCAGGGCTCCCACGTGGTGCCCGCCGACCTCGTCGGCTTCGCGTCGACCTCGCTGCCCACCTACATGGTTCCGGCGGCCGTCGTGGTGCTGGACGAGTTCCCGCTGAACTCGTCGGGCAAGCTGGACCGCAAGGCGCTGCCTGCGCCGCTGTTCGAGGCCAGGGCGTACCGGGCACCGGAGACCGCGTCCGCGCGACTGGTGGCCGCGACCTTCGCGGAGGTGCTCGGGCTCGAACAGGTCGGCCTGGACGATGACTTCTTCGAGTTGGGCGGCAACTCGCTGGTCGCGATGCAGGTCGCCGCACGTCTGGGCGGTGCGCTCGACACGCGCGTTGCGGTGCGTGAGCTCTTCGAGGCAACCACCGTCGAGCTGCTCGCCGCGCGGCTGGACGTCTCCGCGAGGAGCGGCGGCCGGATCGCGTTGACGGCGGGGGAGCGGCCTGAGCGGATTCCGCTCTCGACCGCGCAGTCGCGGATGTGGTTCGTCAACCAGTTCGACACGACGTCGGCGGCGTACAACATTCCGGCTGCCGTGCGGCTGTCCGGTGAGCTGGACGTCCCGGCGCTGCGCGCGGCGATCGCCGATGTGGTCGCGCGGCACGAGGTGCTGCGAACGGTCTACCCGGCAGTGGACGGGATCGGCCACCAGGTGATTCTTCCCGCGGAGCAGGCTGTTCCCGAGTTGGTCGTCGCGACGGTACCGGAGTCGAACCTCATCGATCGGGTGATCAGGACCGTGGCGACGGGCTTCGACGTGACGGCCGAGGTTCCGGTGCGCGCAGCCCTGTTGCGGGTCGAGCACACCGCAACCGAAATGCCCGAGTACGTGCTGGTGCTGGTGGTTCACCACATCGCAGGCGATGCTCTCTCGATGGGTCCGCTGGCTCGCGACGTGATGGTGGCGTATGCGGCACGGTCCGCAGGCACGACGCCCGGCTGGACGCCGCTGGCGGTGCAGTACGCGGACTACACGATGTGGCAGCGGGAGGTGCTCGGCAACGAGGACGACCCGCAGTCGTTGATCTCGAGCCAGCTGGCCTACTGGACTCGGCAGCTGTCCGGGCTGCCGGATCAGTTGGACCTGCCCACGGACCGGCCGCGGCCGGTACAGTCGTCGAACCGCGGTGCCACGAAGGCATTCACGATCGACGCCGACCTCCACCGTGCGTTGACCGATATCGCGCACCAGCACAATTCGACCCTGTTCATGGTGTTGCACTCGGCGCTCGCGGTGCTGCTGGCGCGGCTGTCCGGGACCGACGACATCTCGATCGGTACGCCCATCGGCGGCCGGGGCGAGCGGGAGCTGGACGATCTCGTCGGCATGTTCGTCAACACCCTCGTGTTGCGGACGACCGTGGCCGCGGGCGCGAGCTTCGGCGAACTGCTGGAAGGCGCCCGGGACACCGATCTGTCGGCGTTCGCCAACGCGGACTTGCCGTTCGAGCGGCTCGTCGAGGTGCTGGAGCCGGCCCGCTCCACGTCGCGGCATCCGCTGTTCCAGGTCGCATTGGGCTTCCAGAGCGCGGATTCGGCGAGCTTCGAGCTGCCGGGGTTGACGCTGAGCGAACTGGAGATCGACGACCAGGTCGCAAAGTTCGACCTGCAGCTCACCGTCGCCGAATTGTTCGACGAGGACGGTGCGGCCGGCGGACTGTCGGCGGAGTTCCTCTACGCAACCGACCTCTTCGACGCGGCCACGGTGTCGCGATTCGCGGAGCGTCTGCTGCGGATCCTGTCGGCGATCCGGCTCGACCCCTCCGTTCCGGTCGGTGAGATCGAGATCCTGGCACCCGAGGAACGGGCGGATCTGCTGAGCCGCCTCGATCCGATCGCGACGACGCCTGCCGCCGAGCGCGACGGTGCGCCGCGTCTGCTCCCCGACATCCTCGTCGCGGGTGTGCGGATCGACCCCGACGCGACCGCGCTGTCCTTCGAGGGCGAGCGGTGGACCTACCAGGAGGCGGACGAGCATTCCTCACGGTTGGCACGAATGCTGATCGAGCAGGGTGCCGGCCCGGAGACCACTGTGGCAGTAGCGATTCCGAGGTCGGCTGATTCGGTGCTCGCGGTGTGGGCGGTGGCAAAGACCGGCGCCGCCTTCGTGCCGGTGGACCCGAACTATCCGACGGACCGGGTGGCACACATGCTGGCCGATTCGGGTGCGGTCCTTGGCGTCACGATGCAGCGGTTCAGCGACCAGTTGTCGCCGCTGGTGCCGTGGACTGCGCTCGACGATGCCGCGGTCGATGCTCGTGTGCGGGAGCTGTCCGCGGCGCCGGTCACGGAAGAGGACCGGCTCGCGACACTGCGACTCGAGCACCCGGCCTACGTGCTCTACACCTCGGGTTCGACGGGTCTGCCCAAGGGTGTCGTCGTGACGCACGCGGGCCTGGCCAACGTGCGTGACCACCTGCAGCGCGACTACCTGACAAACAGGGACTCGCGGATCCTGCACCTCGCGTCTCCCAGCTTCGACGTCTCCGTCTATGAGATGCTCATGGCGGTCGGAGTGGGTGCGACGCTGGTCATCGCGCCGCCGACCGCGTGGGGCGGATCCGAGTTGACCGATCTGCTGCGCCACGAGAGGGTGACCCACGCGTTGATCACACCCGCCGCGCTCGGCTCCGTCGATCGGACGGGGCTGGACGAGCTGCGGGTCCTCATCGTGGCGGCGGACACCTGTCCGCCGGATCTGATGGAGAAGTGGGCTGTCGGCCGCCGGTTCGTGAACGCCTACGGTCCCACCGAGGCGACGATCGTCGCCACGTGCACCGGCGCCCTCGTGCCGGGTGGCCCCATCACGATCGGCGGGCCCACCGCGGGCACGCGCCTGATGGTTCTCGACAACCGGATGCAGCCGGTCCCCGTCGGCGTGGTCGGTGAGCTGTACCTTGCCGGTGTCGGGCTCGCGCGGGGTTACCGTGGCCGGCAGGCGTTGACCGCGGACCGGTTCGTGGCCAACCCGTACGGGGCGTCCGGCGAGCGGATGTACCGGACCGGTGACGTCGTGCGGTGGACCGAAGACGGTCAGGTCGAGCACCTCGGGCGCTCCGACTTCCAGGTCAAGGTGCGCGGACTGCGAATCGAACTCGGCGAGATCGACGCCACGCTGTCGTCGCACCAGGACGTGGAGTTCGCGGCCACGATCGGGCACACCACCGCCTCGGGCTCGACGTCGCTCGTCTCGTATGTGCTCCCGGCTGCGGGCCGCACCGTGGATCCCGCGCAGCTGACCCAGTTCGCGGCGCAGTCGCTGACCGCGTACATGGTGCCTGCGGCGATCATGGTTCTCGACGAGATCCCGATCACCCCCGTGGGCAAGCTGGACCGGAAGGCCCTTCCGGAACCGGTCTTCGCGGTCCGGGAGTTCCGGGCCCCGACGACCAGGACAGAGGAGGTCGTTGCCGACGCGTTCGCCGAGGTGCTCGAGGTCGAGCGGGCGGGCGCGGACGACGACTTCTTCGAGCTCGGCGGCAACTCGTTGCTGGCGACGCAGGTGACGGCTCGGATCGGCGCCGAACTGGACCTTCGGGTTCCGGTGCTGTGGCTGTTCACGGATTCGACGGTGGAGTCCTTGGCCGCGAGGATCGACTCGGCCGGTCTCGGGTTCGAGAACCTGGCCGAGGACGCGGCCTTCGATGTCCTCATCCCCCTGCGGGCGGGAGGGTCCAAGCCGCCGGTGTTCTGCGTGCATCCGGTCATCGGAATCTCGTGGGCGTTCGCCGGACTGGCACAGCACGTCGATCGCGAGCGCGGCGTGTACGGCCTGCAGTCGCCGGTGCTCTCCGGGACCGCGGACCTGCCGGAGTCGATCGAGGCGTGGGCGCGGTTGTACGTCGAGACGATTCGGACCGTGCAGCCGGAGGGGCCCTACAACCTGGTCGGCTGGTCTCTCGGCGGCATGATCGCGCACGCCATGGCCGCGCAGCTGCAGGAGGTGGGCGAGGAGGTCGAACTGTTGGCGATGATGGACAGTTTCGCGCAGCAGCCGGCGGACGGGACCCTGGTGGACCGGGATCTGACCGTCGGTGACCTGCTGGGCGGGTTGGTCCCGGCTCTGACGGCGGACGGTGGCCTGGAGGCAGGCGAGAACCCGCTGCTGGAGGAGTTGTCCGAGGAGATGCTGGCCGGGATCATCGAGAATCTGCCCGCGCCGTTCAACGCCATCGGGGCCGAACGCGTTGCGGCCGCCGTGCGGGCGATCGATGAGTCCGTCACGCTGATCGAGGGCTATGTGCCGCCCAGGTTCAAGGGCGACCTGCACTACTTCGCGGCGCTCGAGGACGATCCCAGCGGCGCCGTCGGTGCAGCCACCTGGCGGGACGGGGTGGACGGCCGCATCATCACGCACGGCGCCCCGGCCACCCATTGGGGCATGGCAGGCCCGAGCTCTCTCTCCCTGATCGGGGAGGTGCTGCACGAGGCGTGGAACACCGAGGAGCGCAAGTGAATTCAGGACATGACGAAAGAAAGGTAGATCTATGAGCAACCCCTTCGATGACGAGGACGGCCAGTTCCTCGTGCTGGTGAACGACGAGGGTCAGCACTCGCTGTGGCCGATGTTCGCGAAGGTCCCGGCGGGCTGGAACGAGGTGCACGGCCCCTCCTCGCGCCAGGAGTGCGTCGACTACGTCGAGGCGAACTGGACCGACATGCGGCCGAAGAGCCTGATCGATGCGATGGCGGGGGACGCCGACAAGTAGGCGTCACCGAACGACGAATCGGCCCGAGAGCTCAGCTCTCGGGCCGGTTTCTCGTTTCGGAATCGATCAGGTGTGCGTGCCCCGCGCGGGACCCACGATCGCGGTGTGGATCTTGTTGCCGTCGGCGTCGGCGTCGGCGTCGGCGTCGGTGTGATCGGGGTCGTTGGTTGGGTTGTCGGGATCTACCTGCGGGTTGCAGTGGCCTGCGGTGATGCCTACCTTGCGACCGGCGGAATCGGTGCCGGCGCCCCGTGTGCACCAGTAGCCGTACTCCGTGTAGTCGTCGAACGTGATCGTGGTGCCCGGTCCGACAACCTTTGCGGGTGGTACGGCCGGGCCCGGAACTCGGTCAGCAAGGGCGGACGCGACGCCCAGGCCGAGCAGTAGGGCCGAGGTGGCGAGCAAGCCTGTGAGTAACCGGGTGGTGCGTGTCCTGCGGGCTCCTTTGCTGTGAACGACAATCCGCCGAAGCAAGATAAACCGTCTGGTCGGTTTTTGTTACGAAACGAGACCTCCGCTGGATCGCGAGAGCCGGGGCACGGCAAACGGTTTCGGTCGCCCTATGTGCGGCCTGCCAGGGCTCTCAGGAGACGCCACAGGAGTGGGTCGGGGAGGGCGGTCGTGGCCGTGACCGAGTCCGGGCGGGATGTGTGCCGGTCACGTAGTCTTTTCCCTCGGTGTCGCACTACGCGATGGTCATGCCAAATGGTGCAGGGGGGATTCGGGCATGGCGAGGGCTCAATAGTTTCGGAGTAGGTGTTGTCGGATTTCCCCCGGTCGGTCGCCGCCGTCGCGGCTACTCGCCCCGACGCGGTCGTCGTGAAAGTCGACGATGTGTCGGTGACCTATCGGGAACTCGACGAGCGCCTCCAGATGCTGGCCGGACCGCTCGCTGCCAGGGGATTGGACGCTGAGGCCATCGTCTCGGTGACCCTGTCCGGACTGGCACCGATGGTGGTCGCGGCCGAGGGTGGCCTGGGCGCGGTCCTGGACACCATCGAGCGGGACGCCAAGGCGCTTGAGGCCCCGCCTGCCCGGAGCACCCTTGCGGATCTGTTCGACGAGCAGGCGGCGCGGACGCCGGAGTCGGTCGCTCTGGTGTTCGAGGGGCACGCGCTGACCTACGCAGAGTTCGACGCCCGCGCCAACCGGCTGGCGCGCCATCTCATCGCCGACGGGGTCGGTCCGGACACCGTGGTCGCGCTGGCGATGCGTCGGTCGATCGACCTGTTGGTCGCCGTGTACGCCGTGGTCAAGGCAGGCGGCGCCTACCTCCCCCTCGACCCGGACCACCCGGCCGAGCGCACGGCGCACGTGCTCGAGACCACCGCGCCGGTTGTCGTACTCACCACCGGCGCCGACGGCGCGGCTCTGCCCGCCGGATCACCGGGTGTGGTCCTCGAGCAGTTGGACCTCGGCGGGTTTTCGGATGCGCCGGTGACGGATGCGGATCGGATGGCGCCGCTGGCGCCGGAGAACGCGGCGTACGTCATCTTCACGTCGGGTTCGACGGGCCGGCCCAAGGGTGTGGCCGTGAGCCATGCCGCGATCGTGAATCGTCTGTTGTGGATGCAGGGCGAGTACGGGCTGACCGTCGACGACGTGGTGCTGCAGAAGACCCCGGTGACGTTCGATGTGTCGGTGTGGGAGTTGTTCTGGCCGTTGCAGGTCGGTGCTCGGATGGTGATCGCGGTGCCGGATGGTCATCGGGATCCGGCGTATCTGGCTCGGGTGATCGCGGAGGAGTCGGTGTCGACCGCCCACTTTGTGCCGTCGATGTTGGCGGTGTTCGTGTCGGAGCCGGGTATGGCGGGTTGTAGTTCGCTGCGACGAGTGTTCGCCTCGGGTGAGGCGCTTCCGGCGCAGACGGCTGGGTCGCTGCGTGAGGTTCTACCGTCGGTGCGATTACATAATCTGTACGGGCCGACGGAGGCCGCGGTGGATGTGACGTTCCATGAGGTCACAGCCGCGGATCGGGTGTCGGTGCCGATCGGTGTGCCCGTGTGGAACACGCAGGTGCTGGTGTTGGATTCGCGCCTGCATCCGGTGCCGGTGGGGGTGCCGGGCGAGTTGTATCTGGCGGGTGTGCAGCTGGCCCGCGGGTACGTGGGTCGTAGTGATCTGACGTCGGATCGGTTCGTGGCCAACCCGTTCGGGGCCGCGGGTGAGCGGATGTACCGGACCGGCGACCTGGTGCGATCCCATGTATCCGGCGAGCTGGAATATTTGGGACGCAACGATTTTCAGGTGAAGTTGCGCGGCCTGCGGATCGAGCTCGGCGAGATCGAGTCCGCGATGCTCGCACACCCGACGGTGGCGCAGGCGGTCGTGGTGGTCAGAGAGGACGTTCCCGGAAACCAGCAGCTGGTCGGCTACGCGGTCGCCGCCGCCGAGGCGCTCATCGACGGCGATGAGCTGCGTGCGTTCCTTGGCCGTTCGCTGCCCGAGTACATGGTGCCGATCACCGTGCTGACACTCGCGGAGTTTCCGATCACGGTGCACGGCAAGCTCGATCGGAAATCGCTGCCGAGGCCGGACTTCGAATCCGCACCTGGTGAGCACGGTGAGCCGTCGACCCCGGCCGAGGTGGTGGTCGCGCGGATCTTTGGTGAGATCCTCGGGGTCGAACGGGTCGCGGCCCAGGATTCCTTCTTCGATCACGGCGGCAACTCGCTGTCCGCCGCACGGGTGGTGGCCCGGGTCAACGCGGCACTCGGATGCGACGTGAGTCTGCGAGAGGTGTTCGACGCGCCGACCGTCGCGGGGCTCGCCGCCCTGGCGTCGGTTCGGGCCGACGGCGCGCGTCGTCGGCCCGAACTGGTGGCCGGGCCACGCCCGGATCGGGTCCCCCTGTCCCTGGCACAGGCCAGGATGTGGTTCATCAACCAGTTCGACATCTCATCGCCCGCATATAACCTCCCGCTCGGGATCCGGCTGGTCGGCGAACTCGACCATGAGGCGCTGCAAACCTCGGTCCAGAGCGTGTTGGATAGGCACGAATCACTGCGCACGGTGTTCCCGGACGACGGCGAGGGACCGCGGCAGGTGGTGATCCCGGTCGCCGGGGTCGATGCAGATCTCCGTCGGATTCTGGTCGCGGACGAGGCGGACCTGCGCGGCAGGTTCGCCGCGGCTGCGGCGGCCGGATTCGACGTGACGGTGGAGCCGCCGGTCCGGGTGCGACTGTTCCAGCTCGGCGGGGGCGAGCACGTGCTGCTGTTCCTGCTGCACCACATCGGGGCCGACGGCGTCTCGATGGCGCCGCTCGCGCGTGAGGTGGTGGCCGCCTACACGAGCGCGGTGGCCGGCGGTCGATATGAGCCCGAGCCGCTCTCGGTGCAGTACGCGGACTACTCGATCTGGCAGCGCGAATTGCTCGGCAGCGAAGACGACCCGGAATCCCTGCTCTCGCACCAGGTCCGGTACTGGCTCGACGAACTGTCCGGCATTCCCGATCTGTTGCCACTGCCCACCGACCGCCCACGCCCGGCCGCCGCCTCGCTCGAGGGTGGACGGGTGGAGTTCGAAATCGGAGCGGACCTGCACCGCCGGCTGTCGGCGCTGTCCCGCGAGCACGAGGCGACCCTGTTCACCACCATGCACGCGGCGTTCGCGTTGTTGCTGTCGAAGGTCTCGGGCACCGACGACGTCGTCATCGGGACGCCGACGGCCGGCCGCGGGGAGCACGTACTCGACGACCTGGTTGGCATGTTCGTCAACACGCTCGCCCTGCGGACCGTGCTGGACCACTCGGTGTCCTTCGCCGAGTTGCTCCGCAGCACAAGGGAATCGGATATCGGTGCGCTGGCGCACGCAGAGGTGCCCTTCGAGCGACTGGTGGAGGTCCTCGCACCGGAACGGTCCACCGCGCACTCGCCGATCTTCCAGGTCGTGCTCGCGTTGGAGAATGCCGAGCCCGCGGTCCTGGAGTTGCCCGGCTTGGCGGTGAGCGAGGTCGATCCCGGGTTCGTGTACGCGAAATACGATCTACAGCTCGCACTGGGGGAGCGGGCCGACCGATCGGGAATCGCGGGCACCTTCATCTATGCCACGGACCTGTTCGACGAGTCGACCGTGCGCACACTGGCCGCACGGTTCGTCCGGCTGCTCGACGCGGTGGCGCAGGATCCATCGGCGCCGATCGGGGACGCCGACGTGATGGACGCCCGTGAGCGCGCGGCGCTGTGCCCGGTCGCCGGCCGCCCCGCGGAGTCGCCGGTCACCCTTGCCGAGCTGCTGGCGGCGGCTGTCACCGAACGGACGGCGCCCGCACTGGAGTTCGGCTCCCGCACCGTGAACTACGGCGAGCTCGACACCCGCTCGAACGCTCTGGCGCGCTTGCTGATCGCGCGCGGTGTCGGACCGGAGTCGTTCGTCGCGGTCGCCCTGCCCCGATCGGTCGAGTCGATGCTGGCGCTGTGGGCGGTGGCGAAGACCGGCGCAGCCGTCGTACCCATGGACCCCGCCTACCCCGTCGATCGCCTCGGACACATGCTCGCCGACTCTGGTGCGGTGGTCGGCCTCACCGTCGCCGGGTACACGGACGCCCTGCCGGACGCGGACTGGGTGGCGCTCGACGCCGACGCCGTTGTGGTGGAGTGGGCTGCGCTCTCGACGGCGGCGGTCGCCGATCGGGACAGGCTCGCTGCGATGCTCCCGGCCCAGCCGGCGTACATGATCTACACCTCCGGCTCGACCGGGGTTCCCAAGGGCGTGGTGGTCACGCATCAGGGCATCGCGAGCTTCGCCCTCGAGCAGCGGCAGCGGTACTCGGTGACGGCCTCATCTCGGGTACTGCACTCCTCGTCGCCCAGTTTCGATGCATCGATCCTCGAGATCCTGATGGCGACGGCGGCCGGAGCGGCCCTGGTGATCGTGCCCCCCGGCGTGTACGGGGGCGGTGAGCTGGCGGACGTCATCGATTGCCAGCGGGTCACCCATGCCTTCATCACCCCGTCCGCTGCGGCCGCGCTCGCGCCCGACGGACTCGATTCGCTGCGGGTGGTCGTCATGGGCGGCGAGGCACTGAGCTCGGACCTGGTGATCCGCTGGGGTGCGGACCGGGACCTGTACAACGCGTATGGGCCGACCGAGATGACCGTCATGGTGTCGGCCAGCGCGGCGCTCGTGCCCGGCGAGGCGGTGACGATCGGCGGCCCGATCCGCGGGGTGACCGCGATGGTGCTCGACCGACGGCTTCGCCCGGTGCCGGTGGGGGTGGTCGGCGAACTGTACGTCGCGGGTCCGGCGATGGCGCGGGGATATCACAACCGATCGGGTCTGACCGCGGATCGCTTTGTGGCGAACCCTTTCTCGTCGATCGGTGCACGAATGTACCGGACGGGCGACATGGTGCGGTGGCTCGCCCCAGCGGCACAGGGCCGACTGTCGGATCTGGAACTCGAGTACGTGGGGCGCGGCGACTTCCAGGTGAAGATCCGCGGCTTCCGCATCGAACTCGGCGAGGTCGATGCGGCGCTGACCGCGCACCCGTCGGTGGATTTCGCGGTGACGATGGGCCGTCCCGCCCCGTCGGGGGCGACGGTGCTGGCCGCGTACGTGGTGGCGGCCGCCGGAGCGTCGGCGGACCCCGAGGAGCTGACCGCGTTCGCCGCGAGGACCCTGCCCTCGCACATGGTGCCGTCGGTGGTGACGGTGCTGGACGAGATCCCGTTGACGGTGAACGGGAAGCTCGACCGAGGCGTTCTGCCTGCGCCGGAATTCGTGTCGACGGCGTTCCGCGCACCGTCGACACCGGTCGAGGAGATCGTCGCCGGGACGATCTCGGAGGTGCTCGGTCTTCCGAGAGTCGGGTTGGACGACAACTTTTTCGACCTCGGTGGGAACTCGTTGATCGCGACGCGAGTGGCGGCGCGTCTCGGCTCCGTGCTGGGCGTGACGGTTCCGGTTCGGCTGTTGTTCGAGTCCCCGACGGTGGCGGCGCTCGCGGTGCGGGTCGAGCGGGACTCCGGGTCGGCGCGAGCGGTGCTGGCGCCGAGGCCCCGACCGGATCGCATTCCGCTGTCGCTGGCGCAGCAGCGGATGTGGTTCCTGAACCGGTTCGATCCGGAGTCGGCCGTGAACAACATCCCGGTCGTCGTGCGGCTGTCGGGTGCACTCGATGTCGCGGCGCTGCGTTCGGCGATTCGCGACGTGCTCGAGCGACACGAGTCGTTGCGCACGATGTATCCGGAGTCGAGTGATGGTCCTTCTCAGGTGATCGTGCCCGCGGCGTGGGTGGTCCCGGATCTGGTCCCGGTCGAGGTGTCGACGGGCGACCTGTCCGATCGTGTGGCCGAACTCGTGGTGGCGGGTTTCGACGTGGCGGCCGAGGTCCCGATCCGGGTGGCCCTCTTCCATGTGACCACGACCGAGCACGTGCTGGCGATCGTGGTGCATCACATCAGTGCCGACGGCTTCTCGATGGGGCCGCTGACGCGAGACGTCATGGCGGCCTATGTCGCGCGGGTCAGGGGCGAGGTACCGGTGTGGTCGCCGTTGGCCGTGCAGTACGCCGACTTCGCGTTGTGGCAGCGTGAGGTTCTCGGTGACGAGTCCGATCCCTCGTCGCTCGTGGCGCGGCAGCTCGGGTACTGGCGCGGCGCGCTGTCCGGGCTGCCCGCACAGCTGGATCTGCCATCGGATCGTTCGCGTCCGGCGGTCCGGACACACGCGGGTGCCCGGGTGGACACCCCCATCAGCGAGCGCACCCGGGCCGGACTGTCCGATTGGGCCGCACAGCACAATGCCTCGTTGTTCATGGCAGTGCACGCGGGCCTCGCGGTGTTGTTGAGCAGGCTCAGCGGTACCTCCGATATCGCGGTCGGCACGCCGGTGGCCGGTCGCGGCGAAGCCGAACTGGACGATCTGGTCGGCATGTTCGTCAACACCCTGGTGCTGCGGACGTCGGTCGAGGGGGCGGAATCGTCGACGGAACTCCTGGCGCGCGTGCGTGAATCGGATCTGGGTGCGTTCGGGCACACAGAGGTCCCGTTCGAGCGTGTGGTGGAGGTGCTCAATCCGGAGCGGTCCATGTCGAGGCACCCCCTCTTCCAGGTGATGCTGTCCTACCAGAACCTCGAGCAGCCGGACCTGGAGCTGCCGGGCTTGCACGTATCGGGGGTCGGCGCGGCGGTCGAGGTGGCGAAGTTCGACCTGCAGGTGACGGTCGTGGAACAGGCAGGTGCAGGCGGACTGTCGGTTTCCTTGGTCTACGCGACGGACCTGTTCGACCGGTCGACGGTGGACGGTTTCGCGCGCCGGTTCGGCCGGATTCTCGACGCGATGGCGGCCGACCCGCAATGCCCGGTCGGCGATATCGACCTCATCGGCGAGGAGGGTCGCGAGGCGATCCTGGGCGCGTGGAACGCCACCGCACATCCGGTGGCGCCGCAGACATTGGTCGATCTGTTCGACGGGCAGGTGGCGCGGACGCCGGATTCGGTGGCGCTCGTGTTCGAGGGCCAGGCTCTGACCTATGTCGAGTTCGATGCTCGGGTGAACCGCCTTGCGCGGCAATTGATTTCCATCGGTGTCGGTCCGGAATCGTTGGTGGCGTTGGCGATGCGTCGATCGATCGATCTGTTGGTCGGTGTGTACGCGGTGGTCAAGGCCGGTGGTGCGTACGTGCCGGTGGACCCGGATCAG
>Ga0105243_10000707_pt1 | contig 32172 bp, 31 predicted proteins | sample KBSM34metaG_FD_81525 | JGI IMG/M metagenome (GOLD analysis project Ga0105243, IMG submission 81525) | Miscanthus rhizosphere microbial communities from Kellogg Biological Station, Michigan, USA - KBS M3-4 metaG | ecosystem: Host-associated > Plants > Roots > Rhizosphere > Soil | place... | reverse complement strand
GGCGCCGCGTAGCGCAGGTCGGAAGCCATCGCCAGGATCGCGCCCGCGCCCGCGCACACGCCCTCGACCGCGGCGATCACCGGTTGCGGGCAATGGCGCATCGCCTTCACCAGGTCGCCGGTCATGCGCGTGAATTCCAGCAGCTGCGGCAGCTTCATCTTCGTGAGCGGGCCGATGATCTCGTGCACGTCGCCGCCGGAGCAGAAGTTGCCGCCCGCACCGGTAATGACGATCGCCTTCACCTGTTCGTTCTTCAGGCTGTTGAAAAAATCCCGCAGCTCGGCGTACGACTCGAAGGTCAGCGGGTTCTTGCGCTCCGGGCGGTTGAGCGTGATGACGCCCACCCGGTCCTCGACGCGCCACTGGAAATGCTTCGGGCTCATGCAGTGACCTCCACCGCGTGCTGCTTGAGTTTGGCGAGGAGCTTGAGCAGCTCGTCGTGCTCCTTGCGCGACAGGCCGCCGAGCAGCTCCACCACCCACTGCTCGTGCGCGCGCGCCATCTCGAGGAAGCTCTTCTCGCCCGAGCGCGTGAGGCGGATTCGAAATACGCGGCGGTCCGCGGAATCGTCCAGGCGCTCGACCTGGCCTTCCTTCTCGAGCTGGTCGACGATCGCGGTGATGTTGCCGCCGGTGACCATCAGCAGGCGCGAGAGCTCGTTCATCCGCAGGCCCTCGCGGTGGCGCTCGAGCTGCGCCATCAGGTCGAAGCGCGGCAGCGTGGTGCCGAACTCCTCGCGCAGCCCGGAGCGCACGCGGCGCTCGATCAGCTGGGTGCAGGTGAGCAGGCGCAGCCAGATGCGCAAAGCGCTGTGGTCCCCACGGCGTGCAATGAATTCCCGGTCCATGCAGATACTCTAAGCCTTAATAGATCAAGCTTCAACTACCTGCTATTGCGGCTCGATGCCGGCGGCGCGCGCCACCCGGGTCCACTTGTCGAGCTCGCTGCGGATCAGCGCGCCGAACTCCTCCGGCGTGCTGCCCTGCGGCTCGGCGCCGTCGGCGGCGAGGCGCTCCTTCATCTCGTCGGTGCGCAGCGAGCGCAGCGCCTCGGCGTTGAGCCGCGCGACGATCGCCGGCGGCGTGCCCGCCGGCGCGAGCAGGCCGTACCACTGCATCGCCGAATAGCCCGGCACTCCGGCCTCGGCCACCGGCGGCACGCCGGGCAGCGCGCCGACGCGCTGCGGGCCGGACACCGCGAGCGCGCGCACGCGGCGCGAGTCGATCATCGGCCGCGCGGTCAGCGCGGTGGCGAACATCGCCGCCAGCTGCCCGCCCGCGACGTCACCCGCGGCCGGCGCGGTTCCCTTGTATGGAATGTGCACCAGGTCGATCCCGGCCATGCTCTTCAGCAGCTCCATGCACAGGTGCGGCGCGGTGCCGATGCCCGCGCTGCCATAGCTCATGCGCCCAGGCTGCTGGCGGGCGAGCGCGAGGAACTCGGCGAGCGATTGCGCCGGCAGCGCCGGGTGCACGATCAGCACCAGCGGCGCGGTGGCGGCGAGCGTGATCGGCGCGAAGTCGCGCACCGGGTGATACGGCACCTTCTTGTAGAGCACGGAATTCAGCGCCAGCGTCGAGGGCACCATCAGCAGGGTGTAGCCGTCGGGCGCGGCGCGCGCCACCGCCTCGATGCCGATCATATTACCGGCGCCGTGCTTGTTGTCGACCACGAACGGCTGGCCGAACACGGTGGAGAACTGCTGGCCGAGCACGCGCGCCACGATGTCGGTGCCACCGCCGGGCAGCGAGGGCACGACGATGCGCACGGTGCGCGCCGGATAGTCGGACTGCGCGATCGCCGCTCCGGCGACGACCCACGCCAGGAGAACGCTAGCCCACCGCACCGCGGCCGCCCCTGGCCGGCACCAGAACGAACGCGATGACGCAGGGCTGCGCGCCGCGGTTCACCCAGTTGTGGATCGTGTTGCGCTGGACCAGCGCGTCGCCCTGGCGCAGGCGCACCCGGGTGCCGTCGAGATCCATCTCGATCTCGCCCGAGAGCACGATCGCGTAGTCGACGGTCTCGGTGCGGTGATTGCGCGGCGCGACGCCGGGCTGGTACTCGACCAGCCTGAACACGGTGCCGTCGGGCGCTTTCCACAGGTCGCAGCGCTCGTGACCCGGCCGCGCCGACACGCCTTTGCACACTTCGTCCGCCGAGACGATGGCGCGCCCCTGCTCGTCATGATCGGTCACGACCCGCCGCACTTTCATGTGATGAGAGTATGGCCGAGGCGGCTCGCGGCGGGATAGTCGCGCCGCACCGAGTTGAAGATCCTGCGCAGGTTGCGCCATGGCGCGGGGTCGCTGTAGAAGCGGTGCAGGAACAGCAGGTCGCACACCAGGCTGTCCATCCAGCCCACGGTCGTGGTGTAGCCGATGACGGCTTTCACCCCGGAGGCCTTCAGGAACTGGCGCGCGAAGCGTTGGCCCTGCTTGCCGCGCAGCACGTTGCAGCAGGCGAAATAGACCAGGTTCTTGTAGCCGCCCGCGCCATAGCCGGCGAACGCTTCGCAGAGCTTGTCGGCCTCGATGCGCTCGAGCAGCGAGCGCACCGCGCCCGGGCGGCCGTGGAACGCCAGGTAATAGATCGGCGCGTCGAACAGCTCCTTGCTGCGCCAAAGCAGGCCATCGGGCCTTTTCGCGTAGTAGGCGAGGCCGGCCTCGGACTCGACGAAGCGGTGCGCGACGGTGAGCGGCGGATGCGCAAGCGGCGCCATCGCTTCGAAGAATCCCTTGACCGAGAACGTCTGGAACATCTTCTCGTTCCAGTACGCCTCGAAGCAGACCAGCTTCGACGGTGCCTTCAGGTTTTTCTCAGGAAGTCGAAGTCGCAGCCGTGCTCGGCTTGCAGCACGTGGTCCATGTAAAGCTTCGCGTAACCGCGCGTAGGTGCCGTGACCGGGGCCTTCCAGCCGCCTTTTCTTTTCTGGAGTTCTTTTTCGTCCACCAGAAGATCGATCCGCCGCTCCTTGACGGAAAGACGGATCCGGTCGCCATTCTTCACCAGCGCAAGTGCGCCGCCGATCGCCGCCTCGGGGGAGACGTGCAGCACGATGGTGCCGTACGCGGTGCCGCTCATGCACGCATCCGAGATGCGCACCATGTCCTTCAGCCCGGCGCGCGCGAGCTTGGCCGGAATCGGCAGGTAGCCCGCCTCCGGCATGGCGTAGCCGGATTTCGGCCCGGCGTTCTGCAGCACCATGAAATCGTCGGCCTTGATGTCGAGGTTCGGGTCGTCGACGCGCGCCGAGAGATCGTCGAGCGAGCTGAACACTACCGCCCGCCCTTCGCGCTCGAACAGCGTCGGATCGGCGGCCGAGCGCTTGAGGATCGCGCCGTTGGGCGCGAGCGAGCCGAACAGCCCCACCAGCCCGCCGACCGGCGAAATCGGATTCTTGAATTCGCGCACCACCGCGCGATCGACCCAGGGCGGCAGCTTGTCGAGCACTTCCTTCAGCGTGACGCCGGCGACCGTCATGCAATCCAGATTGAGCAACGGGCGCAGCTCGCGCAGCACGGCGCCGACGCCGCCGGCGGCGTACAAATCCGACATGTAGTGCTGGCCGGTCGGCTTGAGGTCGACGAGGACCGGCGTCGAATCCGACAAGGAATTCAGTTTTTCAAGACTGATTTTTATCCCTGCGCGGCCGGCAATCGCGGTGAGGTGAACGATCGCGTTGGTCGAACCGCCGATGGCGAGCAGTACCCGCAAGGCGTTCTCCACGGATTTTTCCGTAATCACTTGTGAAGGGCGCAATGGGCTGGCCGCCATCTCCACCGCGCGCTTGCCGCTCGCCTCCGCGGCGCGCAGCCGGTCCGCGTGCACGGCGGGAATCGCCGCGGTGCCGGGAAGCGCCATGCCGAGCGCCTCGGCAATCGATGCCATGGTCGACGCCGTGCCCATCACCGCACAGGTGCCGGCGGTGGTGGCGAGGTTGCCTTCGACCTCGTCGATGCCCTTCTCGTCCACCTTGCCGGCGCGATGCATCGCCCAGAAGCGCCTGCAGTCGGTGCAGGCGCCGAGGCGCTCGCCGTGGAACGAGGTCGGCATCATCGGGCCGGCGATGAGCTGCACCGCGGGAATGTCGGCGGAGGCCGCGCCCATCAGCTGCGCCGGTACGGTCTTGTCGCAGCCGCCGACCAGCACCACCGCGTCCATCGGCTGCGCGCGGATCATTTCCTCGACGTCGATCGACATCAGGTTCCTGAACATCATCGAAGTCGGGTACAGGAACACTTCGCCGAGCGACACGGTGGGAAACTCGATCGGCAGCCCGCCGGCGGCGAGCACGCCGCGCTTCACCGCCTCGATCAGCTCGGGGAAGTGGCGGTGGCAGTTGTTGAACCCGCTGCGCGAATCGGCGATGCCGACCACCGGCCGGCCGAGCAGGTCGCTCGAGTAGCCCATGCTCTTTGCGAACGAGCGCCGCAGGTAGAGCGAGAACGCGGAGTCGCCGTAGTTGGTCAGGCCGCGCGCGAGGCCCGAGCCTTTTTCCTTCTTGCTCTTATCGCCAGACATCGTCCGCCACCTCCATCACGAGCTCGAGCTTGCGGCGCGTGTCGTCCTGCGTCACCGCCTGGCCGCTGCCGCCGCCGCTCGAGAAACCGCACTGCGGGCCGATGCCGAGCTGCGCGAGCGGGATGTGCTTCGCCGCCTCGTCGATCTTTCTCTTCAGGGAATCCTTGCTTTCCAGCACGGGCGTCTTGGTGCTGACCAGCCCCAGGATCACCCGCTTGCCTTTCGGCACGAAGCGCAGCGGCGCGAAATCGCCGGCTCGGTCGGTGTCGTATTCAAGGCAATAGACGCTCGCGTCCTGCTCATTGAACAGCTTCTCGGCAATCGGCTCGTAGCCACCTTGCGCCATCCATGCGCCCTTGAGGTTGCCGCGGCAGAGATGAGTGGCCACCGTCATGCCCTTCGGCCGCCCGCCTACGCAATCGTTGAACAGACGCACGTAGCGGTCGGTGAGCTCGTCCGCATCTTCGCCGCGCGCTTTCACGTCCTCTCGCGCGTGCGCATCGCAGTTGCACGGCAGCGCAGTGTCGTCGAGCTGTAGATAGGTGCAGCCCTCTTTCGCGAGATCGGCGATCTCTTCCCGATAGATACGCACCAGATCCTGAAAAAACTGTTCTCGATCCCGGTACGCGGGCGCATCAAAAGCCTTGGGCCCGAGGAAGTAGTGCATGACGTCGGGTGCGGCCATGGTGACCTTGGGCACGCCGTTCCTCACCACTGACTTCAGAAACTTGTAGTCGTCCGCGACGATGCGCTGCTTGCGCTTGAGCGGCGCCTTGGCGTACGGCGAAGCCGCCACGCCGATGACCTTGCTTTCATCGCGGAACGTGAGGGTGCCGTCGCGCAGACCGAAGCCTTCCACCGCGTCGATGAAGCCGGCCGACCAGCTGCGCCGGCGGAACTCACCATCGGTGATCGTGGGCAGGCCGATCGCGTCCTGGAAGGTGACGATCTCGCGCACGCATTCGTCCTGCAGGCGCTTCACCTCGGCGTCGCCGATCTTGCCGGCCTTGCGGTCGCGCGCGGCCTGGATCAGGCGGTCGGGGCGCAGGAAGCTGCCGACGTGCTCGACCCTGAAAGGCGGTCTCAAGGCGTCGACCTCATTGGTATTCCTTGCGCAGCAGCTTCGCGCCGTCGACCATCGCCTTCAGCTTGCCGTAGGCCACCTCGCGCGGCAGGTATTTCATGCCGCAGTCGGGGGCGACGATCACGTTCTCCGGCTTCACGTGCCGGAGCGCCTTCTTCAGCCGCTCGACCACCTTCTGCGGCGTCTCGATCGTCATGTCGGACAGGTCGATGCAACCGACCATGATCTTCTTGTCGGGCAGCTTGCTCAGCACCGCGGTATCGAGATTCGACTGAGCGGTTTCGATCGAGACCTGCTTGCACGAGCAGCCGGCGAATTCGGGCAGGAACGAGTAGCCCTCGGGGCGCGCGTGAATGATCGCTGCATAACCGAAGCAGATGTGCACCGCGGTCGTCCCGTTGACCCCTTCCAGCGCGCGGTTCAGGGCCTTCAATCCATACTGTCGCGCCTTCTCCGGCCGCGCCTGCATATAGGGCTCGTCCACCTGGACGATGTCGGCGCCCGCCTTGAACAGATCCCTGATTTCCTCGTTCACCGCCGCGGCGTAGTCCAGCGCCGCCTCTTCCTCCGACTGGTAGAAGTCGTTCTGCGCCTGCTGCAGCATGGTGAACGGGCCGGGCACCGTGATCTTGGTTTTCCTCGTGGTGTTTTTCTTAAGGAACAGCAGATCGTTCACCTCGACGGCATGCTTGCGGCGGATCTTTCCGACGATGCGCGGTACCGGGTTCGGATGCCCCGAGCGGTCGAGCGCGCTGCCCGGGTGGTCGATGTCCACGCCCTCGAGCGCGGTGGCGAAGCGGTTGGAGTAGCTCTCGCGGCGGATCTCGCCGTCGGTAATGATGTCGAGCCCGGCCTCCTCCTGCGCGCGGATCGCGAGCACAGTCGCGTCGTCCTGCGCCTCGGCGAGCAGCTCCTCGGGGACCCGCCAGAGCTCCCGGGCGCGCACGCGCGGCGGAAAGCGCCCGGCGAGCTTCTTGCGATCGATCAGCCACTCGGGCTGCGGGTAGCTGCCGACCAGCGTGGTGGGGAATAGCAGTTGTTTATCCATCGACGAATTTGGGGGAGATTTTCCTCAGCCGCGCCGGGTCGATGCGGCCGCTGCGCTGAATATAGCTCCAGGCGAAGTCGCGCGGGGCGAGTTTCATGTGCTCGGGGAAGCGCTCGTACCAGGCGCCGCTGGCATCCGCCGCGGCGAGCAGCTTCTCGACGATCGGCCGCCGCGCGGCCTCGAATGCCGCCAGGGCTTTTGCAAGGGAAGATTCTTCCGCTAGCGCCCTGTCGAGCGCGATCGCATCTTCCATGGCGAGGCGCGTGCCCGAGCCGATGGAGAAATGCGCGGTGCGCAGCGCGTCGCCGATCAGCACCACGTTGCCCACGAACCAGCGCCGGTTGCGCAGGTTGGGGAAGTTCCGCCAGACCGACCGGTTCGACAACAGCGAATGGCCGAACACCTTCTCGAGGTAGGCGATGGTCGCGCTCTCCTGCATCGAGGCAAAGCCGGCGCGTTGCCAGGTCGCGGCATCGCACTCGACCACGAAGGTGCTCATGCGCGGCGAGTGACGGTAGTGATGCGCGTTGAAGGTGCCGTGCTCGTTCTCGACGAAGGTCTGCGTCAGCGTGTCGAACACGCTCGGCGTGCCGTACCAGGCGAACTTGTTCGTCAGGTGGGCGATGCTGGTGCCGAAATCGTGCCGGCCCCGCACCGAGGAATTCACGCCGTCGGCCGCCACGATCAGATCGTAATTATTTTCTTGAAAAACAGTCTTTTCGTATTCCGGGACGACGCCGACACTTGCCGCCTGCTGCTGCAGGAGCTGCAGCAGCTTGAGCCGGCCGATCGCGGCGAAGCCGATACCGTCGATCACCACCGGTGTGCCGCGATGCACGACCGCGATGTCGGACCAGGCTTCCATCTGCGGCGTGATCAGCTCGTAGGTCGCCGGGTCGTCGCCGCGCAGGAACTCGAGCGCGCGGTCGGAGAACACCACGCCGAAGCCGAAGGTCGAATCGGCGCGGTTCTGCTCGACCACGCGCAATTCGCAGTCGGGATTCCTCCTTTTGAGCAAGTACGAAAAGTATAGGCCGGCCGGTCCAGCCCCGCAGACGAGGACGCGCATCTACTTCAGCAAGGAACGCAGGTCGTCGAGGCGGTCGAACAGGTGCCAGACGTAGCCGGCGCTGCCGTTGACCCGGTGCGGATGCAGGTCGGCGAGCTTCGGATCCTTGCAATAGCTTTCGAAGGCGTCCTTCGAGTCCCACTCGACCAGGATCATCACCTGGCGCGGCTCGATGTCGCCGGCCGCGGCTTCGCGGAACTTGCCGAGCGCCACCACGCGCCCGCCGTGCGCCTGCACTTCCTTCGCGGAGCGTTTCGAGTACGCGAGGTACTCCTTCCGATCCGAGATGTCGAACAGATTCAGCGCGTAGATCTTCATGTCCAGATCGTCCTTGCAGTATCGACGCACAGCTTGAGCTTGGCGCGCTCGTCGGCTTCGGTCACCGGGTTGCCGCCCATGGTGCTGGCGAATCCGCACTGGGGACTGATGGCGAGGCGCTCGATTGCGAGGAAACGGGAGGCTTCATCCGTTCTTCGTTTGAGCTGGTCCAGGCTTTCCAATTGCGGCGTCTTGGAGCTGACCAATCCCAGCACCACGCCCTTGCCTTTCGGCACGAAGCGCAGCGGCGCAAAGCCGCCGGCGCGGGGCGTGTCGAACTCGAGCAGGAAATGATCGACGTCGGTGCGCGCGAAAAACTTCTCCGCCACCGAGTCGTAGCCGCCTTCGGAGAGATACATCCCCTTGTAGTTGCCGCGGCAGACGTGGACGCCCACCGTCATGCCGGCCGGGCGGTTCTTCACGGCGTGGTTGATGGCATCGATGTAGAGGTCGACCAGGCGATCCGGATCCTCCCCGCCCGCCTTCACCTTCTCGCGCGCCGCCGGATCGCACAGGATGGCCACCGCCACCTCGTCGAGCTGTACGTAGCGGCAGCCCTTCTTCGCCAGGTCGGCGATTTCCTGCTGGTAGACCTTGCCCAGCTCCAGGAAGAATTCTTCTGCGTCGCGGTACGCGTTGCCCCAGTCCGTGAAGCGATAGAAATGCATGGTCGACGGCGCCGGCATCGTCATCTTCTGGCTCGGAAACTGAAATTCGTCCAGGGTGATCGGCTCGCGCCGCTCGACCTTGCCGCTGACGTACGGCGCGGTGAACTTCGATTCATGGCCCTCGGCGTCGTGGAACGTGAACACCGCGTCGCGCACCTCCAGGCCCTTGGTCAGGCGGACGAACTTCTCCCAGTAGGAAATGCGGCGGAACTCGCCGTCGGTCACCACCTGGAGGCCGCAGTCGTGCTGCAGCTCGACCACCTCCCGGATGCATTCGTCCTGGATTTTTCTGAAGAAGCCATCATCGATTTCGCCGGAAGCATGTTTGCGAAAGGCTTCCCGAAGGTTCTTCGGCCGCAACAGGCTGCCGATGTGATCCGCGCGATACGGAGGAATCACTTGCCTTGGAACTTCGGCTTGCGCTTCTCGTTGAAGGCGCGCACGCCTTCCTTGCGGTCGTCGGTGCCGACCAGCTGGTTGTAGGCCTCGATCTCGAAGCGGTAGCCGGTAGCGAGGTCCATCTGCAGGCCGTAGTGGATCGACTTCTTCGCCTGGCGCACCGAGAGCGGTGCATTCGCCGCGATTTTGCCGGCAGTACTCAAGGCCTCTTCGAGCGCGTTGTCGCACACCCGGTTGACGATGCCCCACTCGTAGCCCTGTTGGGCGTCGAACGGCTCCGCGCTCAGGATCAGCTCCTTGGCGCGCCGCTCGCCCGCGGCACGCGGCAGGTTCTGCGTCCCCGCGCCGCCCGGCATCAGGCCGAGCCGCACTTCGGGCAGCGCCATGCGCGCAGCGCGCGCGGCATAGATGAAGTCGCAGCACAGCGCCATCTCCAGGCCGCCGCCGAACGCATGCCCGTTCACCGCCGCGATGACCGGCAGCGGCAGCTCCATCAGCGCCATGAACGCGCGCTCGAAGATCTCGTGCTGCGCGCGCCACACCGATTCGGTCATGCCGTCGCGCTCCTTGAGATCGGCGCCCGCGCAGAAGGCGCGGTCGCCCGCGCCCGTGAGTACCACGCAGCGCGTGCTCCCCGGCTCCGCGGTGATGCGCGTCCAGAGATCGATCTGGTCCTTCCCCATCTGCGTGTTGAGGGCGTTGAGCACCTGCGGACGGTTGAGCGTGACCAGCAGGATGTGCTCGCCCTCCTGCCGCGTCGCGAGCGTTTGGTAGTTCATCGCGGAATCTTAATTGGATAACAGGTCCACCACGACCTCGCGCAGCCAGCGGTTTCCGGGGTCGGATTCGAAGCGCTCGTGCCAGTGCACCGCGACTTCCGCCGGCGGGATCGCCACCGGCGGCGGCAGCGCCTTGAGCTTGCCGCGGCGCTCGAACACGCGCGCCACCCGCGCCGGCAGCGTGAGGATCAGGTCGGTGCGCTCGAGCACCATCGGCACCACGGTGAAGTGCGGCACGCGCAGCGCGATGCGCGGCGCGATGCCCGCGCGCTCGAGCGATTCCTCGATCACGCGATGACCGCCGCGATAGCTGACCAGCGCGTGCGACGCTTCGAGGAAGCGTCTCTTGGTGAGCGCGCTCACCGGGTGGTCCTCCCTCATGAGACACAGGTACGGATCCTTGAACAGCGGCTGGCGGCGCACCGGCGCGCCCAGTCCCGGCAGGAAGCCGATCGCGAGGTCGAGGCCGCCGGCGGCGAGCGCGCCGGCAATGTCCTCGACTTCCAGCGCGACGGCTTCCAGCCGCACGCCCGGAGCCTCGCGCTGCACGCGCTCGACCAGCGGCGGCAGGAATTCGATCTGGCCGAGGTCGGACATGTAGAAGCGGAACGCGCGCGTCGCGGTGGGCGGATCGAAGCCGGGGCCGTGCGCCAGCGCCGATTCGAGCAAGGCAAGCGCCTGCCGTACCGGCTCGGCCAGCTCACGCGCAAACGGCGTGGCGTCTACGCCGCGCGGGGTACGCACGAAGAGCGCGTCGCCCAGCAGCTTGCGCAGGCGCGCGAGGGCGTTGGACACCGCGGGCTGCGTCAGCCCGAGGCGAGCGGCCGCGGGCGTCACGCCCTTTTCGTGCAGCACCGCGTCGAACACGCGCAGCAGGTTGAGGTCGATCTCGTGGACATTCATAACAGTGATCAATATCATGAATGACATTGATTTGACAAATGGTCTGGCGGACGCCTACGCTCGCCGGTTCACCTCTAGGAGGAGCGATGAAGAAGACAGTTCTGCTGGCTGCGGCGGCGCTGCTGCCGGCCTTGTTTGCTGCGGGCGCGGGCGCGCAACAGGGGGTCCAGCTGCGCCTGGTCAGTGCATTCCCCGAGAACCAGTTCTACGTGAAGCGCACCGTGGAGTGGATCGAGAAGGTCAACGCCGAGGGCAAGGGCGTGCTGCAGATCAACTTCATCGGCGGGCCCAAGGCGATTCCCACCTTCGAGGTCGGCAAGGCGGTGCAGAGCGGCGTGGTCGACATCGGCTTCAGCACCGGCGCGTTCTACACCAACGTCATGCCGGAGGCCGACATCCTCAAGCTGGCCGAGACCAGCGCGGCCGAGCAGCGCCAGAACGGCGGCTACGACCTGATCAACAAGATCTGGGCGGAGAAGGCGAACATGCGCTACCTCGCCAAGGTGGTCGAGTTCACGCCGTTCCATCTCTACCTCAACAAGAAGATCGACAAGCCCGACCTCACCGGCCTCAAGATCCGCATCACGCCGGTGTACCGCGAGTTCTTCCAGGCGATGAACGCCGCGGTGATGACCACCGCGCCGGGCGAGGTCTACACCGCGCTCGAGCGCGGCGTGATCGACGGCTACGGCTGGCCGATCCACGCGCTGTTCGACCTCAACTGGCAGGAGAAGACCAAGTACCGCGTCGATCCCGGCTTCTACAACGCCGAGGTGTCGCTGATCATGAACCTCGACCGCTACAAGGGGCTGCCGCAGAAGGCGCGCGAGTACCTCGACCGCCAGGCGCTTGCCTACGAGGCGCAGAACGATTTCTGGAAGAGCTACAACCAGAACGAGGCCAAGCGCCAGGCGCAGGTCGGCATCGAAGTCATCTCGTTCGATCCCGCCACCGCCAAGGCCTACGTGGAGAAGGCGAAGGAAATCGGCTGGGCGAATGCGATCAAGGCGAGCCCGCAGTACGGCGAGCAGCTGAAGAAGGTCCTCGCGAAATAGATCAAACGCCCGATGCAGAAGCTCGAGAGCGCGTACGGCCGGCTGCTGGAGTTCCTGGCGCTGGCCGGCTGCGCGCTCATCTTCGGCATGACGCTGATGATTTGCGCGGACGTGTTCCTGCGCAACGTGCGCATCGTGCCGGGGATGGTGGGCCTCGCCTGGGCCAACGAGATCTCGGAAGCGATGCTCTACCTCATCACGCTGCTCACCGCGCCGTGGCTGATGCGCAAGGGCCAGCACATCCGCGTCGACATCATCCTGCGCGCGGTGCCCCCCGCGGTCGGCTGGATCTTCGAGTGGATCGTCGACGCGCTCGCCCTGGCCTGCTGCGCGCTCATCGCCTACTACAGCGCGCGCGCCGCGATCGCGAGCTGGGCCGCAGGATCGCTCTCGATCAAGACGCTGATCACGCCGGAGTGGTGGCTGCTCAGCGCGCTGCCGCTGGCGTTCCTCGCGCTGTCCATCGAGATGCTCTTCCGCATGCGCCGGCTGTGGCTCGGGCCGCGCGCGCCGCGCGATGACGCGGTCTCGACCGGGTGATGTCGTGGCAGGCCGCCGCGTGGCTGATGCTCGGGGGCTCGACTGCGCTCCTGTTTCTCGGCCTCCCGGTCGCGTTCTCGTTCCTGGTGATCAACCTGGTCGGCGCGCTGCTCTTCCTCGGCGGCGAGGCGGGGCTGGTCCAGCTCGCGCGCAACAGCGTCGGCTCGGTGGCGAGCTTCTCGCTCACGCCGATTCCGCTCTTCATCCTGATGGGCGAGGTGCTGTTCCACACCGGCCTCGCCGTGAAGGTCATCGACGGCGTCGAGCGCCTGATCCGGCAGGTGCCCGGGCGCCTGGCGGTGGTCGCGGTCGTGGCGGGCACCGTGTTCTCGGCGATTTCCGGCTCGACCATCGCCACCACCGCGATGCTCGGCAGCCTGATGCTGCCGGTGATGCTCGCGCGCGGCTATCACCCGACCATGGCCACCGGCCCGCTGATGGCGATCGGCGCGGTCGACATGCTGATCCCGCCTTCCGCGCTCACCGTGCTGCTCGGCAGCCTGTCGGGCATCTCGATCTCCAAGCTGCTGATCGGCGGCGTGGTGCCGGGCCTGGTGCTGAGCGTTGCGTTCGTGATCTACATCATCGCGCGCGTCAAGCTCGATCCGAAGCTCGCGCCGAACAGCGCGTTCACCGAGTACCGCGGCTGGCAGAAGCTGCAGCCGTTCGTGCAGTACGTGATTCCGCTGGTGTCGATCTTCGTGGTGGTGGTGGCGTCGATGTCGGCCGGCTGGGCCACGCCGACCGAATCGGCGGCGATCGGCGCGTTCTTCACCATGCTGCTCGCCATCGCCTATCGTTCTTTGACCACAAGAAATCTCCTCGCCGCGCTGCGCGGCACCGCGGCGATCTCCGGGATGATCCTGTTCATCATCGTCGGCGCCACCACCTTCTCGCAGATCCTGTCGTTCTCGGGGGCGAGCAACGGGCTGGTCGAGCTGATTGCCGGCATGGGCCTGTCGCCGGCCATGGTGATCGCCGCGATGCTGCTGCTGCTCATCTTCCTCGGCCTGTTCGTCGAGCAAGTGAGCATGATGATGATCACGCTGCCGATCTACATGCCGCTGGTGGCGAAGTACGGCGTCGACCCGGTGTGGTTCGGCGTCATGTTCCTGATCTGCATGCAGCTCGGCCTGCTGCTGCCGCCGCACGGGCTGCTGCTGATGACGATGAAGGGCGTCGCGCCGCCGCAGGTGCGCATGGGCCACATCTTCCAGGCCGTGCTGCCCTACATCGCGATCAGCCTGCTGGTCCTCGCGCTGGTGTTCTTCGTGCCGGCGTTCGCCGTCTGGCTGCCTAAGGTGTTGCTCTAGCCATGGAAAGATCGTTCAAGGAAGAAGTCGCGAAGCTCAAGCTGGGGGAAGGCGAGACCTTCCACGGCGAAGGCATCCTCGCGGTCACCAAGGCGCTGCTGCAGTCGGGCGTGTCGTACGTCGGCGGCTACCAGGGCGCGCCGGTGTCGCACGTGATGGACGTGCTGAACGACGCGCGCGACATCCTGGACGACCTCGGCGTGCACGTCGAAGCGAACGCGAGCGAGGCCGGCGCCGCCGCGATGCTCGGCGCGTCGATCAACTACCCGATGCGCGGCGCGGTGGCATTCAAGTCCACCGTCGGCACCAACGTCGCCTCCGACGCGCTTTCCAACCTCGCGTCCGCCGGCGTCAAGGGCGGCGCCCTGATCGTGCTCGGCGAGGACTACGGCGAAGGCTCCTCCATCATCCAGGAGCGCAGCCACGCCTTTGCCATGAAGTCGCAGATCTGGCTGCTCGACCCGCGGCCCAACCTGCCGAAGATCGTCGAGATGGTCGAGCAGGGCTTCGAGCTGTCGGAAGCCTCGAGCACGCCGGTGATGCTCGAGCTGCGCATCCGCGCGTGCCACGTCCAAGGCAGCTTCAGGACCAAGAAGAACCAGGCGCCGGAATTCTCGAAGAAGGCATTCCTGCAGAACCCGGACTTCGACTACGGCCGCATCTGCCTGCCGCCCGCGACCTACGCGCAGGAAAAGCAGAAGATCGATGTGCGCTGGCCCGCCGCGGTCAGCTTCATCCGCGAGCGCAAGCTGAACGAATTTTTCGATGGCGAGCAAAAAGAGCTCGGCATCGTCTGCCAGGGCGGCCTGTACAACGCGGTGATCCGGGCGCTGCAGACCCTCGGCCTCGCCGACGCCTTCGGTGCCTCCAAGGTGCCGATCTACTGCCTGAACGTGACTTATCCGCTGATCCCGGAAGAAATTGTTGAGTTTTCGAAAACCAAAAATTCCATCTTGATTGTCGAGGAAGGCCAGCCCGCCTATATCGAGGACGCTGTTCTAGCCGCGCTGCGCCGCGCCGGCGCGAACGACGTCAAGGTCAGCGGCAAGGATGTGCTGCCGCTCGCCGGCGAGTACACCGGCGAAGTAGTGCTGACCGGGGTTGCCCGGTTTCTTGGCAAGGAAACGTCGTTGACGAAAATGCAGCAATTGAAGAAAGCCGCGAGCGATCTGCTCGCCGGCCTGCCGGCGCGCCCGCCGGGCTTCTGCGTCGGCTGCCCGGAGCGCCCGGTGTTCTCGGCGATGAAGGTGCTGGAGAAGGAAAGCGGCAAGTTCCACCTGTCGGCGGACATCGGCTGCCATCTGTTCTCCACCCTGCCGCCGTTCAACATCGGCAACACGGTGCTCGGCTACGGCCTGGGACTCGCCTCGAACTCCGCGGTGCATCCGATGTTCGGCAAGCGCACCGTGACGATGATGGGCGACGGCGGCTTCTGGCACAACGGTCTCACTTCCGGCATCGCCAACACCGTGTTCAACAAGAACGACGGCATCCTGGTGATCATGAAGAACGGCTACAGCTCCGCGACCGGCACGCAGGAGCTGCCGTCCTCGCCGCAGCACAGCGAGCTGAAGGAAAACATCAGCATGGAGCGCGCGCTGGAAGGCATCGGCGTGGAGTGGATCCGCACCGTCGACAACTACCGCGTGGGCGAGGTGGCGAAGACGCTGAAAGAAGCGATGAACACCGACTACAAGGGCCTCAAGGTGATCGTGGCCGAGGGCGAATGCCAGCTCGAAAGACAGCGCAAGCTGCGCCCGGTTGTCGCGAAGAATCTTTCTGAAGGAAAGAGAACGGTAAGGGTGAAGTACGGCGTGGACGAAGACACCTGCACCGGCGACCACTCGTGCATCCGGCTCTCGGGCTGCCCGACGCTGACCATCAAGGACAACCCGGATCCGCTGCGGCGCGACCCGGTGGCGACGGTGATCGACGGCTGCGTCGGCTGCGGGCTGTGCGGCGAGAACGCGCACGCGGCGGTGCTGTGCCCCTCTTTCTACCGAGCGGAAGTCATTCAAAACCCGAACTGGTGGGACAGGTTGTGGAACGGCAGTTCACCAAGGAAATAGAGTCCCTGAGGCTGGGCGACGGCGAGACCTTCCACGGCGAAGGGATCCTCGCGGTCACCAAGGCGCTGCTGCAATCGGGCGTGTCCTACGTCGGCGGCTACCAGGGTGCGCCGGTGTCGCACCTGCTGGACGTGATGGTGCAGGCCAAGGACTACCTCGACGAGCTCGGCGTGCACGTCGAGGCCTGCACCAGCGAAGCTTCCGCCGCGGCCATGCTCGGCGCGTCGATCAACTATCCGGCGCGCGGCGCGGTGACCTGGAAATCGATCGTCGGCACCAACGTCGCCGCCGACGCGCTCTCCTACCTCGCGAGCGCGGGCGTGATGGGCGGCACGCTCATCGTGCTCGGCGAGGACTACGGCGAAGGCGGCGTGGTGGCGCAGGAGCGCAGCCATGCCTTCGCGCTCAAGTCGCTGATGTGGCTGCTCGACCCGCGGCCGAACCTTTCCACCATCGCCACCATGGTCGAGCGCGGCTTCGAGCTGTCGGAAGCCTCCAACACGCCGGTCATGATGGAGCTGCGGATCCGCGCGTGCCATGTCCGGGGTTCATTCAAGAGCAAGAACAACGTAGCGCCCGCGGTCTCCACGCTTCACAAGCTCGACGGCCCGCCGAAGGAATTCATCTACGACCGCCTGGCGCACCCACCGGCCACCTTCCGCCAGGAAAAACTGAAATCCGATGTGAGGCTGCCGGCAGCGCGGCGCTTCATTGCGGAACACAAGCTGAACGAGGTGTTCCCCGGAACCGAGAACATCGGCATCGTGGTGCAAGGCGGGCTGTACAACGGCCTGATGCGCGCGCTACGCACCCTCGGCCTCGCCGATGCGTTCGGCGCAAGCCGCTTGCCGATCCTCGCGCTGAACGTCGTCTATCCGCTGGTGCCCGAAGAGATCATCGGGTTCTCAAAAAATAAGGCTGCAGTGCTGGTGCTCGAAGAGGGCCAGCCCGAGTTCATCGAGCAGGAGATCGCCACCTTCCTGCGCCGCGCCGACGTGCCTGGCAAGCTGCACGGCAAGGACTTCATGCACATGGCGGGCGAGTACAACCTCGAGGCCATGGTGCGTGGCCTCTCGCGCTTTGTGGAGCTCCACGCGCCGCATCTGGATACCTCATCCGGTGCGGCGTGGATGCAGTCCGTCCAGAGAACGAAGGAAAAAGCCTCCGCCACGCTCGCTGCGCTGCCGGTGCGCCCGCCGACGTTCTGCGTCGGCTGCCCCGAGCGCCCGGTGTTCTCGGCGATGAAGCTGGTCGCCAATGACATCGGCCGGCCGCATGTTTCGATGGACGTGGGCTGCCACGCGTTCGCCAGCTTCGAGCCGTTCTCGCAGGGCAACACGCTGCTCGGCTACGGCATGAGCCTGGCCGCCGCCGCCGGCGTGAACCCGATGTCGTCGAAGCGCGCCGTCGCGGTGATGGGCGACGGCGGCTTCTGGCACAACGGCCTGCTCTCCGGTGTGGCGTCCAATCTCATGAACAAGGGCGACGGCGTGCTGGTGATCATGAAGAATGGCTACGCCTCCGCCACCGGCACGCAGGAGCTCCTTTCCTCGCCGCCGGAAGACGCGCGCATGATCGCAGTGGGCGAAAGCGCGGCCGGCGCCGACCGCACCATCGAGAACACGCTGAGCGGCCTGGGCGTGAAGTGGCTGCGCACCGTGAACAACTACGACGTCGCTGCGATGGCGAAGACCTATCGCGAAGCGATGACCACGCCAGAGAAGGGCCTCAAGGTCATCGTCGCGGAAGGCGAGTGCCAGCTCGAGCGGCAACGCCGACTGAAGCCTCAAGTGGCGAAGAATCTGGCCGATGGAAAGAGAACCGTGCGGGTGAAGTACGGCGTCGACGAAGACACCTGCACCGGCGACCACTCGTGCATCCGCCTCTCCGGCTGCCCGACCCTCACGGTGAAAGACAACCCGGACCCGCTGCGGCGCGACCCGGTGGCGACGGTGATCGACGGCTGCGTGGGCTGCGGCCTGTGCGGCGAGAACGCGCACGCCGCAGTGCTGTGCCCGTCGTTCTACCGCGCCGAGGTGATCCAGAACCCCAGCGCGTGGGACAAATTGAAGGCCAAGCTATGAACACCCTACCCGAGCGTCCCATCACCATCCTGATCGCCGCCCTCGGCGGCGAAGGCGGCGGCGTGATGGCCGACTGGCTGATGGAAGCCGCCACCAGCACCGGCTACCCGGCACAGGCCACCTCCATCCCGGGCGTGGCGCAGCGCACCGGGGCCACCACCTACTACCTGGAGATCTTTCCCGTCCCGCGGAAAGACTTGGGCGGAAAAGAACCCGTCCTGTCGCTGACGCCCAGCCCGGGCAACGTCGACGTGATGGTGGCCTCCGAGCTGATCGAAGCCGGGCGCGCGATGCTGAACGGCTTCGTCAGCCCCGAGCGCACCACGCTGATCGCCTCCACCCACCGCATCTACGCCACGGTCGAGAAGATGCAGATGGCCGACGGCCGCTTCGACTCCGAGCGCGTGCACGAAGCGGCGAAGCAGCTCGCGAAGAGCGCGGTGCTGTTCGACATGCGCAAGCTCGCGCAGGAGAGCGGCACGGTGATCAACGCGGTGCTGTTCGGCGCGATGGCCGGCAGCGGCGTGCTGCCGCTTTCGCGCGCGGCGTGCGAGCAGGCCATCCGCCACGGCGGCCGCGGCGCCGAGGCCAGCCTGCGCGGTTTCGCCGCCGGTCACGACATCGCCGCGCGCCAGCGCCCGGCGCCGGCAGCGCATGTGCCGCCGAAGCGCGCCGGCGAGCTGAAAGAGGTGATGCAGCTCGGCGTTCAGCGGCTGAAGGACTACCAAGGCGACAAGTACGCCGCACTCTATGAAGAACGCATGAAGCCGTTCCTCGGCGGCGACGAGAAGCTCGCTGCGGAGGTCGCGCGCCACCTCGCGCTGTGGATGGCCTACGAGGACATCATCCGCGTCGCCGATCTCAAGACGCGCGCCTCGCGCTTCGAGCGCGTGCGCAAAGAGGTGGGCGCGAAGGAAGGCGAGCCGGTCGTGGTGATCGACTACCTCAAGCCGGGCGTCGAGGAGTTTTCTTCGGTGTTACCCCACTTTCTAGGGAAAAAACTCTTATCGTGGGCGGAACGGCGCGGCAAGCTCGACGCCTACAACGTCGGCATGCACATCAAGACCTCCGGCGTGTTCGGCTACCTGCTGGTGCGCAGCCTCGCCTGGCTGCGCCCCTGGCGGCCGATGAGCTACCGCTACCGCGAGGAGCAGGCGCTGATCGAGCGCTGGCTCGGGCTGGTGGTCGAGGCGGCGCGGCGCGACCTGGCGCTGGCGCGCGAAGTTGCCGAATGCGCGCGCCTGATCAAGGGCTACGGCGAGACCCACCGCCGCGGCAAGGGCAACTTCCTCGCCATCGTCGACGCGCTGGTGGAAAACCCGCCCACGGCCGACGCGCGCGAGCAGGCGGCGGCGATCCGCAAGGCGCGCGAGGCGGCGCTCGCCGACCCCGAGGGCCAGGCGCTCGGCAAGACACTCGGCAAACCCGTCGTCTGGATGAAGCCCGTAAAATCCACGGTTTCAGGAAAGACCACTCATGGCTAGCGTTCCTCAGCCCAACAACGCCGCCGCGCGCCAGGACCTGTACCGGCGCGTCGCGAAGGAAAACTTCGCCCCGCTCTGGGAGGTGTACCACTCCCTGATTCCGAACCAGCCGCTGACGCCGGCCAAGCCGGCGATCTGGAAGTACAAGCAGGCGCGCCCGCACCTGATGGAGGCAGGCGGCCTGATCACCGCCAAGGAAGCGACGCGGCGCGTACTGATCCTGCAGAACCCGGGCATGCCGGGCGAGTCGTGCGTGACCCAGAGCCTGTTCGCCGGCCTGCAGCTCATCCTGCCGGGCGAAGTCGCGCCGAGCCACCGCCACTCGCAGTCGGCGCTGCGTTTCGTGGTCGAGGGCAACGGCGCCTACACCGCGGTCGACGGCGAGCGCACCACTATGCGTCCCGGCGACTTCATCATCACGCCGTCGTGGACCTGGCACGATCATGGCAATCCCGGCAAGGAGCCGGTGGTGTGGCTCGACGGCCTCGACGTGCGCATCGTGCAGCTGTTCGCGGCGCAGTTCCACGAGGTCTATCCCGAGGACATGCAGCCCATCTCGCGCAGCGAGGGCGTGTCGCTCGCGCGCTTCGGCAACGGCCTCGCGCCCGTCAACACCACGGCGCCCTACGGCAAGACCTCGCCGCTCTTCAGCTACCCTTACGACCGCAGCCGCGAGTCGCTCGCGAAAATCGCCAAGGACCAGGATCCCGATCCCTGCCACGGCTGGAAGCTGGAGTTCATCAACCCGCTCACCGGCGGCCATGCGATGCCCACCATCGCCACTTTCCTGCAGCTGCTGCCCAAGGGCTTCCGTACGCAGCCCTACCGCTCGACCGAGGGAACGGTGTACGCGGTCGCCGAGGGCGAAGGCCGCGCCCGCATCGCCGGCGAGAGCTTCGATTTCGAGGCCAAGGACACCTTCGTTGCGCCGTCCTGGATGCCGCTCGAGCTCGAGGCGAAAAGCGAGACCGTGCTGTTCTCGTTCTCCGACCGCCCCGGACAGGAAGCGATGGGACTCTGGAGAGAAAAACGCGGATGAACGCGCCAGACAAAGGCCTCCTCAGCCGGGAATACAACAACCGGGACCTGGTCCCCGACCATCCGCAGTATTTCGCGCGCTGGGGCGAGGCTGCGGTGCGCGCGCGCAGCACCATGACCTGTTACCTCGATCGCGCCTACGGCGGGCAGCCGGGCGAGACCATGGACATCTTCCCGGCGCGCAAGGGCGACGGCAGCTGCATGATGTTCATCCACGGCGGCTACTGGCGCGCGCTCGACAAGAAGGACTTCTCGTTCCTCGCCCCCGCCTGGGTGGACGCCGGCGTGTCGCTCGCGGTGGTGAACTACGACCTCTGCCCGCGCGTCAGCGTGGAGGAGATCGTGCAGCAGATGCTGCGCGCCAGCCGCTGGCTGTGGCAGCACGCCGAGGAATACGGCATGGACCAGGACCGCCTGTACGTTTCGGGCCATTCCGCCGGCGGCCATCTCACTGCGATGCTGATGTGCGCGCTGTGGCCGGTGTTCGACCACTCGCTGCCCAAGGACCTGTGGAAAGGCGGCCTCGCGATCAGCGGGCTCTACGACCTGCGCCCGTTGCTCGAGGTCGAGTGGCTGAACACCGATCTCAGGCTCGACGCGCAAAGCGCGCTCAAGCTCTCGCCCGCCTACATGGCGCCGGCGACGCGCGCGCCGGTGATGAGCTGCGTCGGGGGCGCCGAGTCGCGCGAGTTCCAGCGCCAGAATGCGCTGCTCGGCAGCCGCTGGCGCGCGGCGTTCGCCGGCGACATTCCGATGCCCGGCAAGAACCACTTTTCGGTGATGGACGGCCTGGCCGACCAGAAGAGCGCGCTGTTCGCCGGCGCGCGCCGCCTGATGAAGCTCGACCAATGAACCAGTACCTGTCCACGGCGCGCTACATCGACAGCGCCAATCCCGGCGTGCTGGCGTTTTCCGAGAAGAATGCCAAGGGCTCGAGCGAGCGCGAGCGCGCGATTTCGCTGTACTACGCGGTGCGCGACCAGATCCGCTACAACCCGTTTCTCGACTTTTCCAACCCGGAAGTGTTCCGCGCTTCGGCCGTCCTCAGGGCCGGCGAAGGCTTCTGCATAGGCAAAGCGTCGCTGCTTGCCGCGTGCGCGCGCGCTGCCGATATCGAGGCGCGCGTCGGCTTCGCCGACGTCAAGAACCACCTCACTACGCCGCGCCTCGCCGAGACCATGGGCAGCGACCTGTTCGTCTATCACGGCTACACAGACCTGCGCGTCGACGGCAAGTGGGTGAAGGCCACGCCCGCCTTCAACCTCGCGCTGTGCGCGCGCTTCCGCGTCAAGCCGCTCGAGTTCGACGGGCGCGCCGACTCGATCTTCCACCCGTTCGACGAGGACGACCGCCGCCACATGGAATACCTGCGCGACCGCGGCGTGTACGCCGACGTGCCGGTGGACGAGATCCAGAGCGCATTCCGCGAGGCGTATCCGAAGCTCTACAGCATGGGCGCGGACGTGGCGAAGGAAAGCTTCGGCTGAGGGAGCTGCTCGAAGAAAGCTTCCGCGCCGCGGTCGCCGCCGCGGATCCGCTGGAGATCCTGGGCGCGCACCTGCCGCGCCCGCCGAAAGGCCGCACCTTCGTCGCCGCCGCCGGCAAAGCGGCCGCTTCCATGGCCTTGGCGGTTGAAGATCATTTTTCTGGTGATCTCTCCGGAATCGCCGTCACCCGCTACCAGCACGGCCTGCCGACGCGGCAGATCGAGGTGGTCGAAGCCGGGCACCCGGTTCCGGATGAGGCCGGCGAAAAAGCCGCACGCCGCATGCTCGAGCAAGCCAAGAAGCTGGGGCCCGACGACCTGCTGCTCGCGCTGCTCTCGGGCGGCGGCTCGAGCCTGCTCGCGTTTCCGATCGAGGGACTGAGCATGGCGGAGCTCAAATCGCTCACCGGCCGGCTGCTGAAGAGCGGCGCGACGATCCAGGAGATCAACACGGTGCGCAAGCACCTGTCGGCGATCCAGGGCGGCCGCCTCGCCGCCGCCTGCCGCGCCCCGGTCCTCGCGCTGATCATCTCGGACGTCACCGGCGACGACCCGACGCACATCGCCTCGGGGCCGTGCGTGGCCGATCCGACGACGATCGAAGATGCGAAAGCCGTGCTGGCCAAGTACCACATCGACTTCCGCGGCCCGTTTTCCGAGAGCCCGAAGACCGTCAGTGCGACGAACAAGGTGATCGCCACCGCCTACCGTTCGCTCGAGGCGGCGGCCGAGGTGTTTCGCCGCCATGGCATCCGCCCCGAGATCCTGGGCGACACGATCACCGGCGAAGCGCGCGAAGTCGGCGCCGAAATGGCGGGCCTGGCGCGCAAGACCAAGGGTCCCGCAGCGCTGATCTCGGGGGGCGAGTGCACGGTGACCGTGACCGGCGAAGGCGGCCGCGGCGGACGCTGCTGCGAATTCCTGCTTTCGCTGGGAATCGAAAGCGGCGGCCTCTGGGCGATCGCCGCGGACACCGATGGCATCGACGGCACCGAGGACAACGCCGGCGCCATCCTGACCCCCGATAGCATCCGGCAAGGACCCGACCCGCGGGGGCATCTCGCGCGGCACGACAGCTACGGCTTCTTCAGCGCCCTGGGTGACCTGGTCGTGACGGGGCCCACGCGCACCAACGTCAACGACTACCGCGCGATCCTCATCCCCTAGAGGGTGAATTTCGGTCAGGACGTGACGAACGTCAGGTACGTCCGTGCACCAATCGCGCCATCATCGCTCGATGCAAGCCGTCCTCGACGCCACCGAATTCAAGCCCGCAGAAGGTTTGCTCGATAACACCCAGGTCAAGATCGGCTACATCGCCCATGTGGCGGTGCCGTGCCGCGATCTCGAGGAGACGGCGCGCTGGTACGCCGAGGTTCTGGGCGCGCAGCCGGTGCGCATCCTGAAGGACCGAGTGACCTTCAGCTTCGGCGGGGTGCTGCAGCTCGTTTGCCATCTGGAGCGGCGCAGCGGGGTCGACAACCCCCGCGCCTACCCGCGCCACCATGGCCTGACGTTCCTGCGCATGGAAGACTTCGACCGGCTGAAAGCGCACCTGGTGAAGCTGGGCATGAAGTTCCTGCAACGCCCGGCGCTGCGCTTCGCGAAAACCGCCCACGAGCATCAGACGATGATGCTGGCGGATCCCTCCGGCAACGTAGTGGAGTTCAAGTGCTACGTGCGGCCGGAGTGCAGCTACTAGCCGCACTCGCTTCGCAGCCGCCGCAGGTACTTCAGTCCACCTTGATCTGGGCGGCCCGGATGATCTCGGGCCACTTGGCCAGCTCCTTTTTCACCACCCGCTCGAGGTACTCGGGGCTCGAGCCCACGGTGTCGCCGCCCTGCTCGAGCAGCTTCTGCTTCACGTCCGGCAGCTGGATGGTCTGCGCGATGGCCTTCTGCATCCTCGCGACGATCGCAGGCGAGGTTTTCGCGGGCGCGAACAGCGCGTACCAGGAATCGACCTCGTAGTCGGGCAGCTTGAGCGCCTCGGCGACGGTCGGGACGTCCGGCGCGCCGGGGTTGCGCTTGGCGGTGGTCACCGCCAGCGCCTTCAGCTTGCCGGCGCGCACATGCGACATGGCTGCCGGCATGGTCACGATGGCGAACGACACCTGGCCGCCGAGCGTGTCGGCGACCGCGGGTCCGCCGCCCTTGTACGGGATGTGGACCATGTCGATACCGGTCTTCAGCTTGATCAGCTCGCCGGCGATGTGCGACGGCGTGCCGTTGCCTACCGAAGCGAAATTGAGCGAGCCGGGCTTTGCCTTCGACATCTTGATCACGTCCTGCAGGCTCTGGATCGGCGAGCCGGGCTGGGCCGCGATCAGCTGCGGCACGCTGACGATCAGCGTGACCGGCGCGAAATCGCGCTCGGTGTCGAAGTTGAGCTTGTAGAGCTGCGGGTTGATGGTGTGCGAGGAAAGGGTGAACAGGAACGTGTAGCCGTCGGGCGCCGCGTGCGCCACCTGCTCGGTGCCGAGCGCGCCGCCGGCGCCGCCGCGGTTCTCGATCACCACCTGCTGGCCGAGCGCCTCGCCCAGGCGGCTCTGCACGATGCGCGCGATGACGTCGGTGCCCCCTCCCGGCGGATACGGCACGACGAAGCGGATCGGCCTGGCCGGCCACTCCTGTGCCCCCGCCAGCGTGGCGGCGAGCAGGCCCAGCACCAGAATAAATGCCCTTTTCATCGCGAATCCTTCTTCTGTCTAGACCCGAGCGCCGAGGGACTCGGATTCCTCGGTGAGCGCACGCTGCACCGAGCGATGTTCCTTTTCCACCTTCGCCAGGAGGCGACGCGCTTCGTCGGTCTCGGCACGCCGCGCCAGCATCTCCAGCTCTTCGCAATAGCGGCTCAGCGCCTTCGCGCCGACGTTCGCGCTGCTCGACTTCAACGAATGCGCGGCGCCGGCGATGTCCGGCGCGCTGCTCGCGCCTACAGCCTGCCTCAGCTTCTGGACCAGCTTGGGTGACTCTACGAGGTAGAGATTGATAACGCGAGTGAGAAGTTCCGGTTTACCGTTGGTCAGCACCTTCCCGAGCTGCTCCAGCACCTGCCGGTCGAGAACTTCGCCCTCCTTGGGAGCGGGCGTCCTGGGCGCCGGGGCCGACGTTTCGGCGGCCGCTGCGGTCGCGGGCTGATGCATCCACTTGTCGAGCATGTTCTGCAGGGTGAGCATGCTGAACGGCTTGCTCAGGTGGTCGTCCATTCCCGCGTTGAGGCAGGCTTCGCGGTCCTGCGCCATGGCGTTGGCGGTGAGCGCAACGATCGGCATGCGCTGGCCGCTGGGGCGCTCGCGCGCGCGAATCTCGCGCGTCGCCTCGAAGCCGTCCATCTCCGGCATGTGGCAGTCCATCAGGATGAGATCGAACGTGCCCTGCGCGTGCGCGTCGAGCGCTTCGCGCCCGTTGTTCACCACGGTGACCGTGTAGCCCTGGATCTGGAGGATGCCGAGCGCCACCTGCTGGTTGATGAGGTTGTCCTCCACCAGCAGAATCCGGCCGCGCGCGCCCTCCGGTGCGTCGTGCGCTGGCACCGTCGGCGCTGCCGCCGCCGATGCCTCCTGCGGCTGGCCGGCCATGACGTTAACCAGGCACTCGTACAGCATGGTCTGGCGCACCGGCTTGGCGAGACAGGCATCGATGCCGACGTCGCGCGCGTTCTTGAGGTCCGCCTGGCGGCGCGTCAGCACCACCAGACGCACTTTGGCGATGTCGCCGCGCGAGCGGATCTGGCGCGCGAGCTCGAGCGCATCCATGCCCGGCAGCGCGAGGTCGATGATCGCGATGTCGTAGGGCGCCCCGCGCGCCGCCGCCTGCGCCAGCAGGTCGATCGCCTGCTCGGGCGAGGCCGCGATGCGGTTGCTCATGCCCCAGTTGCTCATCTGCGCCTGCAGGATGCCGCGGTTGATCGAGCTCGATTCGATGATCAGCGCCCGCACCCCGGTCAGCATGCCCATCGGCGAGGAACGCACGTCCTCGTGCAGCGCCGCGTCCTGCTTGTCGAAGGTGCTGGTGAACCAGAAGGTCGAGCCGGCGCCGAGCGCCGATTCGACGTGGATGTTGCCGCCCATCATCTCGACCAGCTGCTTGCTGATGGCGAGGCCGAGGCCGGAGCCGCCGTGCTTGCGGGTGGTCGAGCCGTCGGCTTGCGAGAACTCGTCGAAGATGCGCGACTGCGCCTCCGGGCTGATGCCGGCGCCGGTATCGCTCACCTCGAAGCGCATGGTGACCTTGCCCGCGGTCTCGTCGGTGCTCGCCACACGGATCACCACCGCGCCCTGGCGCGTGAACTTGATCGCGTTGCCGACCAGGTTGGTCAGCACCTGTCCCAGACGCAGCGGATCGCCGCGCACGTGGGTCGCCAGGTCCGCCGGAATGCTGCAGGCGAGCTCGAGGCCCTTGCTGTGGGCGCGCTCGGCGAGCAGGTCGACCACGTCCTCCACCGTGCGGCGCAGGTCCATGTCGACGCTCTCCAGCTCGAGCTTGCCGGCCTCGATCTTGGAGAAGTCGAGAATGTCGTTGATGATGTCGAGCAGGTTCTTGCCGGAGCGCTGCACGGTCTCGGCGTACTTGCGCTGGGTGGCGGTGAGGCCGGTTTCCAGCAGCAGCTCGGTCATGCCGAGCACGCCGTTCATCGGCGTGCGGATCTCGTGGCTCATGCGCGCGAGGAACGAGCTCTTGGCGTGGTTGGCGGCTTCCGCCGCTTCGCGCGCCAGGCGCAGGGCTTCCTCGCTGCGCTTGTGCTGGGTCACGTCGCGCGCCACCGCGATGCTGCCGATACATTCGTTGGTGTCGTCGAGCAGCGGCGCGACCGCGACCTGGATGTCGATCGCGGTGCGCGAGCGCGTCAGCGCGCGCGCGTCATACGAGAACTTCTCGCCGGCGATCAGGCGCTGGCGGCGTGCCTCTTCCTCTTCCGGCGTCGAGTCGCCCAGGTTGAGCGCGTGCCCCATCGCTTCTGCAGGCGGGTATCCGAACATCGACGACGCGCCCGAGTTCCAGCTGGTGATGGTGCCGGCCAGGTCGCGTGTCCAGATCGCCTCGCTCGACTGCTCGACGATGGTGGCGAGCAGCTTGTTCTTCGATTCGGATTTGCCGAGAGAGGCGATCAGGCTCTCGATGTTGTTCGCCATGTTGTTGAACGCCTCGGCCGCCGAGCTCACCTCGGGCGAGCCTTCCGGCTCGATCCGCACCGCGTAGTCGCCCTGGCTGAAGCGGTTCGCGCCTTCGGCCAGCATGCGCAGCGTGCCGAGGTTGCCGCGGAAGATCAGCCAGATGAACTGCAGCATGAGGAACAGCGTCACCGCCACGATCTGCAGCTGCTTGACGAACTGCTGCCAGAGGCGGTTGTAGGCCTTGGTGGTGGCCATCGCCGCGTTCAGCCGGCCGTAGCCGACGCCGCCCGCGGTCACCTCGATGCTTTCCTCGGCGCGGTCGATCACCGCGACCTGGGTAAACCAGGACGGCGCGATCAGCGTGTCGGGCTTGTCCTGCGCCACCAGCTTCTTGCCGTCCTTGTCGGTCCACTGGAAGCTGTCGACCTCGCCCTTCTGCACCTGGTTTTTCAAGAGCTGGCTGATCACCGCGTATTCGCCGACCAGCGCCTGGTCGGCAATCAGCGGGGCCATGAACGTCAGGGTCTCGTTCAGTTCGCGCTTGAGGCGCGCGGAGTGCTCGGCTGCGCCCTCGGCCACGAGCAGCGCGGTCTGCACGCCGCCGCCGGTGATGATGGCGATGCCTACCGCCAACATCAGGCGCGAGACCAGTCCCCAGTTCTTCCAGAATCTAAGCCCGCGCATATTGCTGCTCATCATCGCCTCCGTGCCCCTCCTTGGGCGACCGACCTACTTCACCTGCGTGGTGCGGTAGAACTTGCGGTAGTTGTCGTAGTCCTTGTTCTCCGCAGCCACGAACCCGAGATCATCGGTGCTTTTCAGCAGGTCGGCACCGGTCTCCAGCACTTGACGGCCCTCCGGATCTTTCAGCATGCCGATGAAAGCCGCGCGTACTGCCGCCACCTTGTCCGCCGGAACCTTCGGACTCGCCATGATGCACAGGTCCTGGTAGATCTCCGAAGTCCAAAGTGCACGGTACTGGAACGATTCGCGGCGCGCATAGCGCGCCAGGACCGAGCTGTTGACGCCGGCCGCCGCCACCTTGTTGACGCGCAGCTGGGCGGACGAGGCTTCCTGATTTCCAGTGAAAACCACGTTGATGCGTACCTTGGACTTGAGGAGCGCGTCCATCGGCAGCCAGTAGCCGGCGAACGCGTCCGGCGAGACGAACGCGACGTCCTTGCCGCCGAGGTCCTGCAGAGTCTGGATCGGCGAGTCCTCCGGCACCACGATCTGTGACTTAATTCCGGGGCCGGCCGGACGCAGGATGACCTTGTAGCCCAGCCGGTCGCGCTCCGGGGTGAAGAAGTGGTTGGTGTAGAGGAAGTCGTAGCCGTATTTCTCGGCAATGGCGTTGCCTTCCTGCGCGGTCTTCGCCAGCTTGAGCTCGAGCGGCACGCCGCTCTTCTTGCTGACGTGCGTGAGAATCGGGTTCCAGTACTGAGCCGTCAGCGCGATGCTGCGCTGGTTCAGCACGTTGAAGGCGTAGGCCTTCTTTTCCTGCGCTTGCGCGACGGAGCCCGGCAGCAGGGCCATGGCGGCCACCATCAGCGCGGCACGCCCAAGTGTGCGTCGAATCATCACCATCTCTCCCATCTAACTAAACCGCTACTTTCAAAAACAGCATCGCGCCGCTCAGCACGAGCAGGGCGCCCACTACCCGCAACATGCCCTCGCTGGTCATGTCCAGGTGCACCTTGTTGCCGGTGTAGAGCCCGACTGCCATGGGAATCAGTCCCAGGCCGTAAGCGATCTGCAGCTTCGGATCGAACAGCAGGCCGGCGAACAGGAACAGGCTCAGGCGGAACCCGCCTTCGAGCGCGAACAGCCACGAGAACGTGGCGCGCACCTCGCCTTTGTCCAGCAGGCGCCGCGTCAGGTACATGATGTACGGCGGGCCGCCAGTGCCGAAGAGCGCGCCCGCGCCACCGCCGGCCAAGCCGGCCGGAATCGCCCAGGAACGCGGCAACTGGCCCGTGGGCTGCAAGCCGAAAACATTGCGGAAGCCGAAGAACATCGTGAAAGCGCCGAGCGTGAGCAGAACCGGCGTCGTCGGAAGCGTGAGCAGCGCATAGGCGCCGATACAGGCCCCGACCATACCGAACGGCAGCAGCACCTTGATCTCGCTCCAGACCGCCTTTTTGCGGTTGGTGCCGCCAAGCACGAGCGAGGCGGTGAAGTCGAGCGCGAGCACCAGCGGTACCGCGAAGGTCAGCGGCTGCGAAAGGGCGAGCAGCGGCACGGAGATCAGGGCCGAGCCAAAGCCCGTGATCCCGCGAATGAAGTACGCGCTCATCAGAATGCACAACACCAAAACCATGTCAGCCACTTGCGATTTCTTCCCTTGAATCTCCGAGGAGCCCGGATAGTATTGCTCCGGGCCTAGCAGCGGGGCTGTCGTTTACGTTGTTTTGCAAATTTGACTCGTATGTGTTTGTATATTATCGCAAATCTCGGCTCATTGCCGGGAGTGTAGGAGATCCGCAACATGGCAGCCGTGCTCGACCTGAAAGTCCGTCCCCTCGGCGTCATCGGCGTCGAAGTGCAGGGTGTCGATCTCGCCCACGTCAGTGGCCGGGAAATCGACGCCATCAAGAAGGCCTGGTACCAGTACGACGTGCTGGTCTTCCGCAAGCAAAAGCTCACGGACGACGATCTGCTGGCGTTTTCCAAGCATTTCGGCACACTCGACCCGCCGCCCAACCAGGGCGCCGGGCGCAAGTCGCCCCCGGGATATCCCGACGTGTACGTGGTCTCCAATGTCCGGGACGACAAGGGCGAGCCCATCGGCGCGCTCGGCGACGGCGAGGCGGTGTGGCATACGGACATGAGCTACGCCGCGCACCCGCCCGATGCCTCGATGCTGTACTCGCTGGAGATTCCAGCCCAGGGCGGCGATACCTGCTTCGCCAGCATGAAAGCGGCGCTCGCCAGGATGCCGAAAGCGCTCAAGGAGCGTCTGCGCAGCCTCGACATCAAGCACGACGGCACCTACGACTCGGGCGGCTACGTGCGCAAGGGCATGCAGGCTTCCGACAATCCGCGCACCTCGGTGGGCACGCCCCATCCGGCCGTAATTCAGCATCCGATGTCGGGCGACGCGGCGATTTACCTCGGCCGCCGGCGCAACGCCTACGTCATGGGGCTCGAACTGGACGAGTCCGAGAAGCTGCTCGACGAGATCTGGTCGTACGTGGAAACCGCGGTCTACCGGCACAAATGGGCGCTCGGCGACCTGGTGCTCTGGGACAACCGCACCACCATGCATCGGCGCGACGCCTTCGATCCGAAGGCTCGACGCGTGATGCACCGCACGCAGATCAAAGGCTCGTCCGCGCCGAAGCGCGCGGCGCGCGTTTAGGCTTTTTTCAGGGCGTCGAGCGACTGCGCGACGAGCGCAGCGCCGGCGTCGAACGTGCGCTTGGCGCCGGCGAAATCGCCGGCCTTGGCTGACGCCTCGATCTCGGCGAACAGATCGCCGAGCTGCAGCGCCCCGAGCTGGCGGCAGGTTCCCTTCAGCGTATGTGCGGCACGCACCGCGCCCGCGTTGTCGCCGCGCGCGACCTGCTCGGTAAACGCAGTGCCGAAGCCGCCGAGGGTGTTCTCCAGCTTGGTGACGAAGCCGGAGAGCACGTCCTTGCGGCCGGTGGCCTGCTCGATCTTGCGGATCTGGTCGATCAGCTCGCGATCGAGCAGCGGTGCAGGAGAGTCGTTCACGGCGCCTATGGTAATCCGAGTCGGCTCAGCGCGTGGTGGCGGTCAGCCCGGCGTCGATCACCAGGATGTGGCCCGTGACCCAGCGCGCTTCGTCGCTCGCCAGGTAGACCGCGCCCCAGCCCACGTCCCAGCCGCTGCCTTCGGTGCCGAGCGGCGACGCGCGCTTGCGGCGCTCGCGTGCTTCCGCCCCCAGGCGCTCGACCATGGGCGTCCAGACCTGGCCCGGCGCGATGCCGTTGACGCGGATGCCCTTCGGCCCGAGCTGCACCGCGACGCTGGTGACGAAGCCGATCACGCCCGCCTTGGCGGCGGCGTAGGCGGTGCGGCCGTGGCCGACCAGCGCGGCAATCGACGACACGCAGGTGATCGCGCCCGCGCCACGCTTTTCCATCGCCGGCACGGCCGCCTGGGTGGTGAGCAGCATCGACTTGAGGTCGATCGCCATCACCCGGTCCCACTCCTGCTCGGTGGTCTCCATCAGGTCGAGGCGCGATTCAACCCCGACGTTGTTGTGCAGGATGTCGAGCCCGCCCCAGCGGCTGGCGGCGTGCTCCACCATTGCCTTGCAATCCGCGGCGCGCGTGACGTCGGCGGCGAACGCCACTGCAGCATTGCCTTCATCAGAAATGATCTTCACGGTTTCCTCGGCGCGCCCGACCTCCGCATCGACGCACAGCACCTTCGCTCCTTCGCGCGCGAAGAGGATCGCTGCAGCCTTGCCATTGCCCATGCCCGGTCCGCGCGAGCCGGCGCCGGTCACGATCGCCACCTTGTCCTTCAGTCGTCCGGCCATAGCTCCTCCTGAGGATTGGCAGCGTGCTCGACCGAGCGCCCCGGCGCAAGCAGATGAATCACCGGGTGCCCGTGCGCGACCAGCCAGTCCGCGATGTGCGAACGGTGGCAATCCGCAGGGTTGCTCTCGGCACACATCAGGCAGACCCGCTCCGCGCGATCGGCAAGCGCAGCCGCCGCGTCACGAAATAGCGCAGTTCTCATGTGCTCCTGGTACGGACCCTTGCGGTAGCCGCCGAGCGCCTTCCCCTGCCACTCATAGCCGATGCCTGCCTCCGCCAGCGTGGCGCTGAGGGGCTCGCGAGAGAACTGCGGGTTACGCCTGGAGACCGGAAAGGCGCGCACGTCCACGAGCATGCGGACGTGCGCTTCCTTGAGGATCGAAACCAGCTCGGCAGCGCTGCGCGCGCCGTGACCGACCGTGAAGATCAGGCGGCTTTCGCGGCCTTTTTCTCTGCGGCCTGCTCGGCTTTTTTCTTCTTCGGCTCTTCGGGCTTGGGCTCGGCGCCCTGCTCGGCGCGGTCCATCAGCGTGACCAGCGCGAGCGGCGCGTTGTCGCCCTTGCGGAAGCCCATCTTCAGGATGCGCAGGTAGCCGCCGTTCCTCTTGGCGTAGCGCGGCCCGAGGTCGTCGAACAGCTTCGCCACGATGGTGCGGTCGCGCAGGCGGTCGAAGGCGAGGCGGC
>Ga0105243_10000697_pt1 | contig 32602 bp, 24 predicted proteins | sample KBSM34metaG_FD_81525 | JGI IMG/M metagenome (GOLD analysis project Ga0105243, IMG submission 81525) | Miscanthus rhizosphere microbial communities from Kellogg Biological Station, Michigan, USA - KBS M3-4 metaG | ecosystem: Host-associated > Plants > Roots > Rhizosphere > Soil | place... | reverse complement strand
CTACACCCAGGTCGCCGACGCCACGCTGCAGCTGAACATCGGCGGCAACGGCGCCGGCCGCCTGAGTGTTGCGGGCGTCGCGGCCCTGGCCGGCACGCTGAACGTGAGCTTCCAACCCGGCGCCGGACCCAGGGTGGGCGACACGCTCACGTTGATCTCCAGCCGTGTCCTGACCGGCAGGTTCTCGGCCATCAACGTGCAGGGCTTCAAGGTCACGCCGACCTACACGGCGACGGAACTGCTCTTGCGCATCGATGCCTAGTGCGGCATCAGGGCACGCTTGGGATTTCAAGAATGGTCCGACGCCGTTGAGAAGCGATTCCGTTCAAGCTGCACGCGGGCCGTCCGTGCATTGCCTTTCGCAAGGGCAATGGTCTTCGGTTCCAGGAACGCTTCCATGCCGAAGACGCCGAATTCCCTGCCGACGCCCGACTGCTTGACGCCGCCAAAGGGCGCGATCAACTCCGGCGCAATGCGATTGACCAGCACCGTGCCGGCGCGCAATCGCGAGGCCACGCGCAGCGCGCGCTGCGGCTGTGACGAGAAGACATAGGCCTGCAAGCCGTACGGCGAGTCGTTCGCGATGGCGACGGCTTCTTCCTCGTCGTCGTAGCCGATCACCGAGAGCACCGGCCCGAAGATCTCCTCGCGTGCGATGTCCATGTCGTTGCGCACACCGGCGAATACGGTGGGCCGCACGAACCAACCCTTGCCAAGGCCATCCGGGCGGCCCTCGCCGCCGGCCACAAGCACCGCGCCCTGCGCCAGGCCGCGGCGGATGAAATGCTGCACGCGCTCGAACTGCGCCTTGCTCGCGAGCGGTCCGACCGCGGTGGCGGCGTCGCGCGGATCGCCCACGCGCATGGCGGCCACCGCTGCCCGCACGCGTTCGATGGCCTCCGTCATGCGCACGTTCGGGATCAGCAGGCGCGTGCCGGCCACGCACGCTTGGCCGTTGTTCATGAAAGCGGCATTCAGCGCCATGGGTAACACGGTGGCCAGGTCGGCATCGTCCAGAATCACAGTGGCCGACTTGCCCGAAAGCGCGAGGCTCACGCGCTTCATGGTGTCCAGGCCCGCGCGTGCAATGAGCTTGCCCGTCTGCGTGGAGCCCGTGAACGATATCTTCGCGATTCCCGGGTTGGTGGCGATCTCGTCGCCCACGTCGCCGCCGCGCCCGAGCAGCACATTGACGACGCCGGCCGGCAAGCCGGCGTCATGCAGCGCCTCGGTCACCACCTGCGCCTGCAGCGGGCCCAACTCGCTGGGCTTGACGACCGAGGCGCAGCCCGTGGCGACGGCCGAAGCCAACTTGCTGCAAATGCTTCCGGCGGTGCTGTTCCAGGGCGAGATGAGGCCGGCGACGCCGACCGGCTCCATCACGACCGTGGCATCGCCCAGGCGGCGCTCGAAGGCGTAGTCTTGCAGCATCTGCGCCGTGGTTGCAAAGCATTGCGAGGCGTAGTTGCTGACCCATTGCGAACGGGCGAGCGGGCCGCCGTACTCTTCGATCGTGGCTTCGCAGATCTGGTCGGTGCGGGCCAGCACCGCGGCTTCGAGCTGCCTGAGCATCTCGATACGCTGCGCCTTGGTGCTGCTCGCCAGCCCCGGCTGCGCCCGATTCGCGGCGCCGATCGCGCGTTTCGCATCGTCGCGGTTCGCCAGCGTCACGGTGCCGATGACCTGCTCGGTCGCGGGGTTGCCGATCTCCAGCCGCTCGCTGCCCCGTACTGGCACAAAGGCACCATCGATGTAGGCGTGATGGATGTTCCACATGTTCGTTTCTCCGTGCTTTGGAGGCGGTTGCTGGACGGCCGGATGGCGCCTCACCCGCGCGCCACGTCGATCACGGCCTTCGCGAAGGCCTCGGGCGCTTCCTGCGGCAGGTTGTGGCCGATGCCGCCGCTGACCAGCCGATGCTCGTAGCGCGCCGAGAACTTCTTCGCATAGGCGCTGGGTTCCGGGTGCGGCGCGCCGTTGGCGTCGCCTTCGAGCGTGATGGTCGGCACGCCGATCACCGGCGCCTTGGCGAGCCGGTTCTCGAGCGCCTGGTACTTCGCCTCGCCGTCGGCCAGGCCGAGGCGCCAGCGGTAGTTGTGGACCGTGATGGCCACGTGGTCGGGGTTCTCGAATGCCACGGCGCTGCGCTCGAACGTGGCCGCATCGAAGTTCCACTTCGGCGAGGCGATCTGCCAGATGAGCTTGGCGAAGTCGTGGCGATTCTTCTCGTAGCCCGCGCGGCCGCGCTCGGTCGCGAAGTAGTACTGGTACCACCACTGCAACTCGGCCTGCGGCGGCAACGGGATCTTGCCGGCCTCCTGGCTGCCGATCAGGTAGCCGCTGACCGACACCAGCGCCTTCACGCGCTCCGGCCACAGCGCGGCCATGATGCATGCCGTGCGCGCGCCCCAGTCGCAGCCGGCAACGGTGGCAACCTGGATCTTCAGCGCATCCATCAGCGCGATGATGTCGACGGCGACCACCGACTGCTGCCCGTTGCGCGGCGTGTCGGCCGACAGGAAGCGGGTGGTGCCATAGCCACGCAGATACGGCACGATGACGCGGAAGCCCGCCGCGGCAAGCTGCGGTGCGACGTCGACGAACATGTGGATGTCGTAGGGCCAGCCGTGAAGAAGAATCACAGGGGCGCCGTCGGCCGGCCCCGCCTCGAAATACCCGATGCTGAGGCTGCCGGCCTCGATGCGCTTGAGCGGCTCGAGGCGCCTGGCGCTGCCCGTGCCGGCGGATTGGGCGAAGGCGGGCGCGATCGAAGCCAGCTGTGCAGCGGCGATGCCGAGCGCCGCCTTGCCGAGGAACGAGCGGCGGGGCAATTGTTGGGAAGCGGTCATGGAGCTCTCCTGGAATCCGAAGTGATTGAAAAACGCACCGGGGCCGCTTACAGCGTTCCCTCGGTCACACCGTGCGCCGCCGTGGCGCGCGCCTGCGCACGCACGGCCGTACGATCGAGCGTGCCGGCGAATGCATGCGGCACGCCGGCGTCGGCGCCGTCCGCATAGAGGTTGCCGGCGCGGGCCGCGGCCACGCCTTCGGCGCGTGCGTCCGCGCGCGCCAGCACGGCCGGCGGCGCCGGAGCGGCGCCTGCCGATGCGCCTTCGCGGTACGGGTCGGCGCTGTGCGACGCGACGACCGCCTCTGTCTTGAGGCTGGCGCGGCTTGCGCTGGCCTGGAACTGCAGCACGCCCTGGTATTGCTCGGCGCTCGCGCTCAAGGCGAACAGCGAGGAGAGCGCGGCGGCGGCGAGGAGGACGGAAGCTTTCATGAGGATTCCTTTCGGGTGGGTGATGGCAATCTGGAAGAGTGGGGATCAGCCGGATCGCACGCGCTTTCCGAACCGATGGACCGATTGTTCGGCGGGGAGGCGGCCCGGCGACCGGCTTGCGTATGCCTCTGTATCTGAGGCGCCTTCGTCCACACTAAATTTCAATCGCAGGCGCTCGCTACTCGCGAGGGCGCAAGCCGTTTGCAAAGTAATGTCGCAAGGCGAACCCCGGACACACGCGCATACAGAGAAGGCCGGCCGGCCGGCGTGCCGCTCCTAGATTCGACGTCGTTGGTTTTCAGCCGACTCTTTTTTCTCAACGTCGAACCAAGGAAAGATCGTCATGACAAAGTTCTCCCGCCGCATCGGCATGGCGCTGATCGCCAGTGCTGCCGGCCTGGCCGCCCTCGTGCCACTGCAATCCTTCGCACAGCCGGCTGCGGCCGCGCAGCCGTCCAGGCCCACGGTCGTGCTCGTGCACGGGGCGTTCGCGGATTCGTCCAGTTGGGACGGCGTGGTGCGGGGCCTGCAGGCCCGGCACTATCCGGTGATCGCCGCCGCGAACCCGTTGCGCGGGCCCAAGTTCGATGCCGCCGCCGTCGCCAGCATCGTCGATTCGGTCAAGGGACCGGTCGTTCTGGTCGGCCATTCGTACGGCGGCTCGGTCATCTCGGCGGCCGCCAGCGGAAAGGCCAATGTGAAGGCGCTGGTCTTCGTGGCGGCGTTCGCGCCCGAAGCCGGCGAGACCGCGCTCGGCCTCACCGGGAAATTCCCGGGCAGCACGCTCGGCCCGACGCTCGCCCCGGCGGTGCCGCTGGCCGACGGCGGCAAGGACCTGTACATCCAGCAGGACAAGTTCCCCGCCCAGTTCGCGGCCGACGTGCCGCTCGGGAAGGCGCGCCTGATGGCCGTGGGACAGCGCCCCATCGCCGAGGCCGCGCTGAACGAGCCGGCCGAGGCGCCGGCCTGGAAGTCGGTGCCCTCGTGGTTCGTCTACGGTGACCGCGACAAGAACATCCCGCCCGCGGCGATGGCCTTCATGGCCGAGCGTGCGAAGGCGGTGAAGACCGTGGTGGTCAAGGGTGCATCGCACGTGGTGATGACGTCGCAGCCCGATGCGGTGACGAAGGTGATTGCCGAGGCGGCGGCGCGCTGAGCGCGGCGGCCGATTCGCAGAGCGTCGCGGCGCTCCTCCACATCCATCCCTGCCGTGTCCGTCGCACCGGCAGGGATTGTCTTTTTTCGGTACCGAATGGCGTGTCTAACAACGCCTAACACACGCCAACGCGCCCGACCGCCGCCATGCGGCCGGCTGCGCTCCAATAGACGCGGAGCGAAAGGACACGTCTTCAAGATCATGCGGAGCCGGCAGCGAGAGAGAAAGGCATCCGGATCGCACAAAGGCGCATCCAGACCGAATCCCCTTCGGAAGCCGACCCCATGCGACAAGAAGAATTCACCGAACGACGCCAGGCAGAGATGTGCGACGACACCCTTTGGGCCGATCGTGCGCAGGCCGAGCCCGCTCGCAGCCGCCCGCAGAACCGCCCCGCGGCACCAGCGGCCGTCGAACGGCAGTTCGGCAGCGCGGGCCTGTTGTCATGGGCGTTTCGCGAACTGGGCACCGGCACACCGCGCCTGGAGCGCGCCAGCGCCGACGGCTCGACGTCCTCGCTCGTTGCCGGACGCGGCCAGGTCGCACCGACGACGCTGGCCACTCTTCAGCGCGAATATGCGTTCCGCGGCGCGCTGCAGGAAGACTGGGCGGCGGTGCCGATGGCGCTGGTGCCGCACGGCGAAGGGGCGCTGCTGGTTCTGAAAGACCCGGGCGGCGAGCTGCTGCGCCGCACCGGCTCGCAGGTTCGCAGCACGGAAGCGTTCATTGCCCTGGCACTCCGGCTCGCCGCCGCCGTCGGCGCGATGCACGCGGCAGGCGTGATGCACCGCGCGCTGACCCCCGATCGCGTGCTGGTCACGTCCGGCGGAGGCGCCTACCTGACCGGCTTCGGCCACGCGGCGCGCCTTGCCACGGGAGACGACCTGCTGCCCGACGGCCATCTGGCCTGGGACGAAGACAGCTTTGTCTACATGGCGCCCGAACTCGGCGGGCGCATGAACCTTCGTGTCGATGCGCGCGCCGATCTTTATTCGCTCGGCTGCATCCTCTACGAACTGCTGGCCGGCAGGCCCCCTTTCCAGGGCGCGGATGCCGCGGAGCGGGTGCATGCGCATGCGACGCAGAAACCCCGCCCCCCCTGCGAGCTGCAGGAGGGCGTCCCCGCGCAACTGTCGCTGCTGGTCTTGAAGCTTCTCGAGAAGGCGCCCGAGCACCGCTATGGCGACGCCGCCAGCGTGCTCGCGGATCTGCATCGCTGCGAGACGCTGCAGCGCCGGCACGGGTGCATCCCGCTCTTCGCGCTCGACGCTCACGCCGCGCTGCGCAGGCTGCTGCGCTCACAGCAGATGCTGGGCCGCGACGCCGAACTCGAGACGCTGGTCGCGCTCTACCGCGAAGTCGCCGGCCATGCGCGATCGCGCGTCGCCTGGGTCTCGGGCCCATCGGGCATCGGCAAATCGATACTGCTGCGCGAGGCCGTCGCGCGCATCCAGCAGTCGGGCACGCCGCTCCTGGCCGCTGCCAAGAGCGAGGAAGGCAGCCTCGGCAGGCCCTATGCCGTCCTGGTGCAGGCGCTCGAGCAGCTGCTGCAGTTCGTGCTCGGCTGCCCCGAGGACGAATTTGCGATCTGGCAGGACCGAATCCGCGCCGCGACGACCGCGGTCGATCGCACCCTGGCCGGCTTCCTCCCCGCGCTGGCGGTGGTTCTCGGCGCCCGGCCCGAAGCGGCCGAGGCGCCGGACCCGGCACCCGCGCTCGAACGGGAGCGCGCGCTCCAGGGCATGGCGCGCCTGCTGGCCTGCTTTGCAACGGCCGCGCGGCCTCTGGTGCTGTTGCTGGACGACCTGCAATGGGCGGACGTCGGCACGCTGCAGGTGCTCGAACGCCTGCTTCACCAGCATCCCGACAAGGCGCTGCTGCTGATCGGCACGTTCCGCGCCAAGGCGGTGGACGCGGACCATCCGCTGCGCGCGGGCCGGCTCGCCGAAGTGCCCGCCTCGGTGACCATGGAACTCGGGCCGCTCGACGAGAGCGCGCTGCGCGAGCTGATCGCGCTGGCGCTGCAGCAGGACGCCGCCGCCCTGGGCCCGCTGGCCGAGGTGATCGGCCGCAAGACCGAGCGCAACCCCTTTTTCACCCGGCACCTGCTCGGGCTGCTCGCCGACGATGGCCTGCTCGCCTACGACGCGGAGGCCGCGGCCTGGCGCTGGAGCCTGGAGCGCATCGCAGCCCATCCGGGCGTCGACAACGTCGTCGACCTGCTGGCGCGCCGCTTCGAGCAACTGCCGGGCCCCACGCAGTCCGTGCTGCAACGGCTGTCCTGCCTCGGCCACCGCGCCTCGGGCGAAGCGCTCGCCATCGCCACGGGCCTGCCGCCCGGCGCCGATGCGCTGCGCAGCCTCGAGGCGGCGCTCGAACCCGCGCTCCAGGCCGGCAGCCTCTGCCGCGAGGACGGCGACTGGGTGTTCTGCCACGACCGCTTCCGTGAGGCGGCCTATGCCTCGATCCCGCCGGAGGATCGTGCACCGCTGCACCTGCAGATCGCGCGCCGCCAGATCGCGTGCCCGGTCGCGTCCGCGCAGGTCTTCGCGATCGCCGCGCAGGCCAACCTCGCACGGTCCGTGGTCGACGCGCCCTCGGAGCGACGCGACTTCGCCCGGCTCAACTTGGAGGCCGGCCGCCAGGCCAAGGCTGCAACGGCCCACCATTCGGCGCTTGGCTTCTTCCGCGCCGCGCTCGACCTTCTCGGCGAAGACGATGCCAGCGACGATGGCCTGGCCGCACGCGCACTGTGCGGCGAGGCCGAGTTCATGACCGGTGCGCTCGAAGTCGCCGAAGCGCGCCTGTCGGCACTGGAGCAGGTGGCCGGCGACGGCATCTTCGGCGCAGACCTGGCGCGCTTGCGCGCCGCGCTCTACACCACGCTCGGTCGCTTCGACCTGGCGCTGGGCGTCGGGCTGGCGTTCCTGCGCAAGTCGGGCATCCACGTGCCGATGCAGCCCGACGAAGCCGCGGTCGACCGCGAACATGCGCAGTTGCAGACGTGGCTCGACCGCCATGGCATGGACGCGCTGCGGAGCCTCCCGATCGCGGCCGATCCGCTGCGCCGCGCGATCACCAGCATCTTCGCCGACCTCATTCCACCGGCGCTGTACACCGACCAGAACCTGGTCGACCTGATCCTGCTGCGCATGGCCAACCTCGCGCTCGTGCACGGCCACACGGACGCCTCGGCGGACGGGTACGTGTGCATGACGCAGGTCTTCGGCGTGCGCTACGGCAACTACGCCGCCGCGCGCGAGTTCGGCGCACTGGCGCTGCACCTGGTCGACGAGCGCGGCCTCGTCCGCTACCGCGGCCGCGTCTACATGGCCTTCGGCACCATGGTCGTGCCCTGGACGCAGCCTGCCCGCGCAGCGCGCGACTACATCCGCCGCGCCTACAAGGTCCTGGTGGAGACCGCGGACCACACCTTCGCGATCTACTGCGCCCCCAACGAAGCCAGCGGCATGCTGTTCGCGGGCGAGTTCCTGGGCGATGTGCGCGACACGGTCGAGCGCGGCCTCGCCATCGCGCGCGACGCGAACTTCCAGTTCGTGGTCGACGCGTTGCTGGCCCAGAAGCTGCTGCTCGCACGGCTGCAGGACGGCACCCGCGACGACCCCGGCGCGCAACCGAGCGTGCCCCGGGAAGACGCGCCGCCCACGCTGGTGGACTTCGAATACTGGGTGTACCGGCTGCAGGGCGCGCTGCTGTGCGGCGAACTCTCGGAGGCGCTCGAGGCGCGTCGCCGCGCCGAAGCTTGCGCGTCGGCAGGGCGCACCTTCGCCGAAAGCGGCGAACTGCCGTACTACGGGGCGCTGGCGCTGCTCGCGCTGCCCGCGCGCAATGCGGATCAGCAGGCCGCGCTGCAACGCGACGTGGACCAACTCGCCACCTGGGCCCTTGCCTGCCCCGACAACTTCTCAGCCCGATTCGACCTGGTGCGCGCCGAACTGGCGCGGGTCAGCGGCAAGCCGCTCGAAGCCAGCGAGGCCTACGCCCGTGCGGTGTCGCACGCCCGCCGGCACGGCTTCACCCAGGTCGAGGCCCTTGCGGCCGAGCTGGCCGCCGCGTTCCATGCCGGCCGCGGCGACGAACTGTCTGCACACGGCCACCTGCGCTATGCGCGCGGCGCATGGCAGCGCTGGGGCGCCGCGGCCAAGGTGCGGCAGTTGCAGGCCGCCCACCCCGCGGTGTTCGAGCCGGAGGCCTGGGCGCCCGCGGCCAGCCGCCTGCAGGCGCTCGACGCGCAGGCCGTGCTCCGCATCTCGACCGCGCTCGCGAGCGACATCGTTCCCGCGCGCCTGGTCGAAACCCTGCTCCACACCGCGCTCGAGAGTGCCGGCGCCGACCATGGCACGCTGGCGCTGCTGCGCCAAGGCGCCTGGCAGGTGCGCGCGCAGGCACAGGTGCTCGATGGGGCGATCCTGGTCACGCAGGAACCGACCCCGTTCGGCGTCGACGTTTCACCGGTCGCGATCGTGCAGGCCGTCGCGCGCACCCAGCAGCGCATCGTGGTGGGAGACGCGCGCGAGGAGCCATCCCTCGCGCAGGACGACTACGTGCGCCGCCGGCGACCGCGCTCGGTGTTGTGCGTGCCATTGATGCGCCATGCGACCCTCATCGGCGTGCTGTACCTCGAGAACAACCTCGCGGCCCACGTGTTCACGCTGGCCAAGGCCGAGGTGCTGGAGGTGATCGCCTCGCATGCGGCCTTCGCGCTGGAGAACGCCCGGCTGTACGAGGAACTGCTCGACCAGAACCACCAGCGCGCCCTCGCCGAGGAAGAACTGCGCGGCGCGCTCGCCGAACTCGAGCGCGCGAGCCGCCTGAAGGCCATGGGCGAACTGGTGGCGTCCATCGTCCACGAGATCGGCCAGCCGATCGCGGCCGTCGACACCTCCGCCAGTGCCGCGCTGCGCTGGCTCGATCGCAGCACCCCGGACATCGGCGAAGCGCGCGAGATGCTCGTGCACATCAGCAAGAGCGCGCTGCGGGCCCGCACCATCATCCAGGGCCTCAGGGCCAAGGCACGCAACGCCGAGCCGCAGTTCGCCGCGTTCGACCTCAACGAAGCGCTGCGCGAAGCGGTGACGCTGGTGGCCGGTCCGCTCGAATCGCTGGGCGTCACCCTCGAACTGCGGGGCCTGGACTCACCGGAGCCGGTTCACGGCGATCGCGTCCAGTTGCAGCAGGTCGCGGTCAACCTGCTGATGAACGGCGCCGAGTCGATGGCGGCGCTGGCGCACGGCCCCCGGCGGCTGCTGCTCGCGTGCGCGAGCGACGGCGAGAACCGTGTGTGCGTGACGGTGGATGACATGGGCATCGGCATCGGCGCCGAGACCACCGACAAGCTGCTGCAGCCCCTGTTCAGCACCAAGGCCAACGGCATGGGCATGGGCCTGGCGATCTGCAAGTCGATCCTCGATGCGCACGGCGGGACGCTGGCGCTGCTGCCGCGCGAGACGGCGGGCACGCGCGCCGTGTTCACGCTGCCGCGCCCGGACCCGGCGGATTCGGCATCGGCCGCGGCTTCGCCCGCCTGAGCCGAATTGCGAGGCGCCGGCCCCGCGCTCCAGCCAACCCGGCTCATGCACGCCCCGCCGGGCCGCACACGCTCGCATGGTGAGGGCAAACCTTCGTAGGGGTCGGCCGAACGCTGGTGCAATGGTGCACCACGCACTCCCCGTGATGTCATCTCCCCCATCCCGGCCGTGGCGCCGGCGACAGGAGAACGAAGATGACGAACAGCCCCCTGAAGCCCATCGGCACCCTCCATCGGGAGACCGCTTGCGAAGCGCCCGCGCGGACCGATGCGAGACCCGCCGCACCGATTCGCCGCTCACGCGGCATGGCGCCGATCGCGGCGCGCGCGCTCGCCATCGCCACGCTCGGGCAGAACGCGCATGCCTCGATGCCTGCGCCGATGGCCTGCACGATCAGCGACAACCTGCTGTGGCTCCTGTCCATGCCGCTGCTCGTCGGTCTTGCGCTGGTTGCGGTGTTCCTCGGGCTCAAGGTCCAGGCCTGCCGTGCCGGTGCGGCGCGCCTCGCCCGCACACTGGAACGCGTCGGCAGCGACGCCCGCATGCCTGTGCTGGACGAGAGCGGCCCGGACGACATCGCGCGGCTGGCGCGTGCGATCAACACGGTCCGCCGCCGCCAGGCCGAGCGCGAGGCGGAGCACCTGGACGTGCAGGCCGCCTATGCGCACGACCTGCGCACGCCGCTCACCCGCATGGGACTGCGCTGCGAGATGCTCGAGGACGCCGCGGCACGCGAGGCCATGGAGCGGGATCTCGCGGAGATGCGCGAGTTGGTCGAGGCCAGCGTCGCCTGTGCGCGGATGCAGCGCAGCGTGGCCGAGCCGCTGCAGCGCGTCGACGCCGACGGCCTGATCGGCAACCTGGTGCGCGACTACCGGGACTCGGGCCGTGCGATCGCGCTGGACGGATGCATCGGCCGGCCGGTGGTCGCGTGCCCGCTCGCGCTGCGGCGCGTGCTGGCCAACCTGATCGACAACGCACTGCGCTACGGCACTGACGTGCGTGTTTGCGCCCGCGTCGATACCAAGAGCCTCGTGCTGGCCGTGGTGGACTCCGGTCCGGGCATCCGGCCGGCGCAGATCGACGCGGTCCTCGCCCCCTGGGTGCGCGCGCAGCCGTCTCACGCGGACAAGCCCGGATCCGGCCTCGGGCTCGCGATCGCCCGGCGCCTGGCGCAGTCGATGCAGGGCGAGCTCCATCTGGAAAACCGCCGCAGCGGCGGGTTCGAGGCGCGGCTGACGCTGCCGCTCGTGGTCGCCTGACGCCGATGCGGAGCACATCGCCCGTTTGGCGGTGTTAGATTACGAGCCCCTCACCTCCTGCAGCGGGGCTCCGGCCCAATGAATGGATTCCCGTGCACGTCGGAATCCGATGAAATTACTTGATTTTTCCATCAAAAAAACAAGCAATTGAAAGTGGAAAGATCCATCGTCCAGGAAATGAACGAGAAATCCATGAACGGATTTCAATGGGCCGTCATTTCGCTCTGCTTCGCAATCAGCCTGATCGATGGGTTTGACGTTCTTGTCATGGCGTTCACGGCCTCGGCCGTTGCCGACCATTGGTCGCTCAGCGGCGTGGAATTGGGTTATCTGCTCAGTGCGGCTCCGATCGGCATGGCATTGGGGTCGCTTTTTCTCGCCCCGTGGGCCGACCGGCGGGGGCGTCGGCCACTGATCATCGGCTGCATCGCCATCGTGGGTACGGCAATGACCGCGTCGGCGTACGTGACCTTTCCGGTTGAACTGGGTCTGCTCCGGTTCTGCACGGGCCTGGGCATCGGCGGCATCATGGCCAGCAGCTATGTCATTGCCGGGGAATTCGCATCGAAGCGATGGAGAGGCCTGGCGATCGGGCTCCAGTCCGCGGCATTCTCCCTGGGTGCGGCCGTCGGCGGACTGATCGCCATCCAGTTGATTCCCGCCGCCGGTTGGCGGGCAGTCTTTCTGTATGGGGGCCTGGCGACCCTGTCCGTTCTGCCGGCGATGTGGATCTGGCTTCCGGAATCCATCGATTTCCTGATCTCCGGAAAATCGGCTGCGTCGCTGCGCCGAATCAATCGCCTGCTGCAAAAACTGGAGCTTTTGCATCTCGAGAAGATCCCCGAAACCGGCGAAAAAGAGACGCCCTCCCCCTCCTATTTGAAGGATTTGTTTGCACGCGACCTGAAGGCAGCGACCTTGTCGGTCTGGGGTGCCTTCTTTCTTGCCTTTCTCGGCTTTTATTTTGTCTTCAGCTGGACGCCCAGGCTGCTTGCGACCGCAGGCCTGTCGGGCTCGCAGGCGATGACCGGCGGCGTGCTGCTGAATGTGGGCGGGGTCCTGGGCGCGGCATCGGTGGGCCTGTTGGCCGCGCGGTTCCGCCTCGATCGGGTGTTGACGGTTTGCATGCTGATCACCGCCGTCATGATGGCGGTGTTTTCGAGCCTGCTCGCGAATTTCGCCCTCGCCTTCGTCGTCGCGCTGCTGATCGGATTCTTCTCGAACGGCTGTATTGCAGGTCTCTATGCATTGACGCCATCGCTCTACCCATCGACCCAGCGTGTCACAGGTCTTGGCTGGGCCATCGGGTTTGGGCGTATCGGTGCGATCCTTGCACCCACGCTCACGGGCGCGCTGATCGGTGCGAACTGGCGACCGAACAGCTTGTTCCTGCTGTTCAGCACCTTCTTTGTCCTTGCGGCAGTTCTCGTTGCGCTGATGAAAGCCGGGGAAGCATCGGGCTGAACAGGAAACCGGTGCCCAGGTCGATTTCATGCGGTCGATGCAACGTTACGATCGCCGATCCGCCGCAAGCGCAGGCCGCGCCCGCGCAAATTCCGATTCCGTCCAGCACCCAATAGAGCCCGCAACCGGCCATGAGGAAAGAAACCGTCGCCAAGGCAGATGAGATCGTCTCATTCGGCCCCTTCAGCCTGCGGGTGGGCGAGCGGCTTCTGACGCGCGACGGGGTGCCATTGGACCTGGGCGGCCGCGCCATGGATGTGCTCCTCGCGCTGATCGCCAAGGCCAATGCCGTCGTGAGCAAGGAAGAACTCCTGGCGCAGGCCTGGCCGGGCGTGGTCATCTCGGACGGCAGCCTGCGCTATCAGATCACCATGCTGCGGCAGGCGCTCGGCGATGGGCAGGACGGCGCCCGCTATGTGTCGAACATTGTCGGCCGGGGGTACTGCTTCGTCGCCAAGATTGCCAGGACCCCCATCGAGCCGGATGTCCGGGGGGACCGGGACGAAGCCACGGTCGAGCCGGGCCTGCCCGTGCAGCCGAGCCTGCTGGTCGGCCGCACCGAGGATCTGGCTGCGGTTTCGACGCAGCTCGCCAAAGGACGCTTCGTCACCCTGGTGGGCACCGGCGGCGTCGGCAAGACGACGGTCGCGATCCGCACAGGACACGATTTGCTGGCCGACTTCGCCGGCGCCGTCGTCTTCGTGGACCTGGCGACACTCGCCGATCCTTCCCTGGTACCGACCGCCATCGCCTCCATGCTGCGGCTCTCGGTGCGTTCCGTCGATCCGGTGCCCAGCCTGATCTCGTACCTGCGCGAGCGCCGGATGCTCCTGATCCTCGACAACTGCGAGCACGTGATCGCGGCGGCGGCCTCTCTGGCCGAGAGAATCTTTCAGGCAGCGCCCGCCATCCATATCCTGGCAACGAGCCGGGAGGCTCTGCGGGTCCAGGGAGAGTATGTCCACCTGCTGAATCCGTTTGCCAGTCCGCCGGACCTCCCCGGCCTCGGCGTCCGCGACATCCTCATGTACCCCGCCACCCGCCTGTTCGTGGACAGGGCCGGGGCCAGCGGGAGCACGTTCGACCTGAACGGCATCGACGCGCCCATCATCGCGAACATCTGCAGAAAACTCGATGGCGTGGCGCTGGCGATCGAACTTGCGGCGCGCCGTGTGTCGACCTACGGACTGCACCAGACCGCCGCGCTCCTCGACGAGCGCCTGGCGCTTTCATGGCTGGGGCAGCGCGGTGCGCAGCCGCGGCACCAGACGCTGCAGGCCACGCTGGACTGGAGCTACGAGCTTCTCGATGTCCACGAGCGCCTAGTGCTCTGCCGCCTGTGCGTCTTTGTCGGCCACTTCTCGCTCGATGCCGCCCGTCACGTGGCGGATGCGGAAGACCTGACCAAGGGACAGATCGTCACCGCGATCGCCAGCCTGGCGGAGAAGTCCCTGCTCGCCATCCGCCAGTCGGGCGCATTCACCCAGTACCGCCTCCTCGAGAGCACGCGCACGTATGCATTGTCGAAGGCCAGCGAAGCGACCGTGAACGACGCATCGCTGCGCCACGCGCTCTACTTCCGGCAGCGCCTGCAACAGATGGCGGCGGCGCACGAAGCTTCCTCGCGCGCTGCCGGGCATGCGCCGGAGGGTGCGTCGGATGTGGCCGATCTGGCCAACGTGCGGGCGGCCCTCACATGGTGCTTCGGCCAGAACCGCGCGACGGATCTGGGCGTTTCGCTGGCATCGGCGGCGGTGCCCGCGTTCATGGCGAGGTCGTTGCTGGCCGAGTGCCACAGCTGGTCGAAACGAGCGCTGGCGGCGCTGACGCCCGCGATGCGCGGCAGCGCGACCGAGATGCACCTTCAGGCGGCCATCGGGCTGTCGCAAATGTTCACCCGGGGCAACAGCGACGAGGTACGGGCGGCCCTCGAACGCAGCCTCGAGGTGGCCGAGGCGCTCGATGACGCCGCCAGCCAGGTGCAGCTGCTCGGCCGGCTCCAGATTTTTCACGAACGCATCGGGGACTTCGTCGAATCGCTGAGCTATGCGCAACGCTGCGCCCGCGTTGCCAGCACCATCGACGACGCGACCGCGGTGGCCGCCGCGAACTCGTTGGTCGGACTCTGCAACCATCTGCTGGGCGACCAGCCCCAGGCCAGGCGCCTGCTGGAGGCCGCGCTCGCCGGATCGCCCGACTCGCTGCAGGACAGCAGCATCTACTCGGGGTTCGATCTTCGCAACCGCGCCTGCATCGCCCTGGCCAGGACCTTGTGGCTCCAAGGCTACCCGTCGCAGGCCGTCGTCCTCGCGCAGCGCGCCGTCGACGAAGCGCGGCAACTGGACCATCCCGTCACCCTGTGCATTGCACTGATCTGGGCCGTGTCGGTGTACCTGTGGGTCGGCGATCTGGAGCGCGCCGAACAGGACATCCACCGATTCATCGCCTATGCGAAGGCTCATTCGCTCACGCCGTACCTGGCCGTGGGCCGAGGGGTCAAGGGCGAACTGGCCGTCAGGCGGGGCGATGCCGCGCACGGCGTCCAGGCCATCCAGGATTGCCTGGTGGAGCTTCGCGAGTCCCGGTACGAGCTGCTCACCACGGCATTCAACCTCACGCTCGCCGAAGGCCTGACCGCCATGGGGAGGACGGCCGATGCGCTGAAACTGATGGACGACACGCTGGCGCTGGTGCATGCAAAGGGCGATCTGTACAACCTTCCGGAACTCCTCCGGGTCAAGGCTCGCGCGTTGTCGTGCGCGTCGCCGCCGCGCACGGAAGAAGCCGAGGAATGCCTCCTCCAGTCGCTTGCCAGCAGCAGGCATCAGGGCGCACGCGCGTGGGAGCTGCGAACGGCGACAGACCTTGCGCGGATGTGGCAGGCAAGCGGACGCCGGCGCGAGGCGCGGGCCCTGCTGGAAGGCGTTCTTGCCCACTACACGGAAGGCTTCGAGACGGCCGATCTCCAAGAAGCGGAACGGCTTTTCGGCAAGACGGAAGACGCGTCTGCCTGAGCCGCCCGGGACCGACGGCCCTGGTTCGCTGCCGCGGAAACGGCATCATCCTTTCGTATAGCCATCCCCTCTCTGCGTATGCGGCCCATGGAACGATGGCGTTGCTTCTGGTACCTTCAGACGCAGGGGCGCGATGCGGCCCGCTTCACGAGTGACACCCGCAACCGCTGCAATGCCCAATTCCACGCTCTCGCGCACGACCGCCTCGCCTGAATCCCGGGTCGTCTACATCGTCGATGACGACGAGCTCGTGCGCAGTGCGCTCGGCAGCCTGCTGCGCTCCATCGACCTGGAGGTTCGCGCCTTCGCCACGACCGAAGAATTCCTCGCCGCGCCGCGCGCCGGCGGGCCTTCCTGCCTCGTGCTCGACGTGCGCCTGCGTGGCCAGAGCGGTCTCGTGTTCCAGCAGACCTTGCGCGAACTCGACCTGCCGCCCATCCCCATCATCTTCATGACGGGCCACGGCGACATCGCCATGACCGTGAAGGCGATGAAGGCAGGCGCCATGGACTTCCTGGGCAAGCCCTTTCGCGACCAGGACATGATCGATGCGGTCATCACCGCGCTGGACAGCGATGCGAAGCGCCTGGAGGTGGAGCGTTCGCTGCATGAAGGCCGCGTCTGCTGGCAATCGCTCACCCCCCGCGAACACGAGGTGGTGCAGCATGTGGCAACTGGCCTGATGAACAAGCAGATCGCCGCCAACATGGGCATTGCGGAGATCACCGTCAAGATCCATCGGAGCCAGGCGATGCGCAAGATGAACGCGCGCTCCGTCGCAGAGCTGGTGCGCAAGATGGAAGCACTCGGCGTGCTGCAGAACGCCTCTTGAGTCCGCCGGCCGCGGGGCGGGCGTTGGCCGCCCATACCTAGATATGATGGCGCCGCGCGCTGGCGACGGTATTCTGGGATACCTGGCAACGATGGGATGGGCCCAGCCGTTCACCAGGTAGAGAGAGCCGGGTTTCCCCATTGCAACCGCCGAGCATCGCACTCGTGTCCATCGTCGATGATGATCCTTTCGTGCGTACCGCGACGAGCAGCCTCGTGCGCTCGCTCGGATGGGAGGCGCGCGAGTTCGCGTCGGCCTCGGCGTTCCTGGGTTCCGGCATGGCGTCGCGAACGCGTTGCCTGGTGTGCGATGTGCAGATGCCGGCCATGGACGGCATCGAGCTGCTGGACCTGCTCCAGGGCCAGGGCCACCGCATCCCCACCCTGTTCATCACCGCCTTCGCATCGACGCGCGTGTGCGAGCGCGTTCAGGCCAGCGCGGCGCTGTGCCTGATCGAGAAGCCGATCGACGCCCGTGAACTCGAGACCTGGATCGACCGCGCGCTCGGGCACGACTGACGACGCCGCGCCCTGACCCGGACCTGGCGCGGGCGAACGCCCGCACGCCTCGGCCGCGCGCGGCGCGGCGCGGCGGAGGCACGGCTTCAGGCGCATGCCCCGGCGCCGGCATGCGAAACCGCAACACGGAAACGTCGCTCAGCGCATCGACTTGAACGCCGCGCGCACTTCCTGGCTGAACAACAGCGGCTGCTCCCATGCCGCGAAGTGCCCGCCCTTGTCGACCTCGTTCCAGTAGACCAGGTTGTGATAGCTGCGCTCCGCCCAGCTGCGCGGAGCCTGATAGATCTCGCCCGGGAACACCGTCACGCCGACCGGCATGGCGATGTCGACCGCGTTGAAGTTGTTCGAGTGGTCTTCCCAGTAGATCTGGGCGGCCGAGGTGGCGCTGTTGGTGAGCCAGTACAGCGAGATGTCGTCGAGCATCTCGTCGCGCGAGAGCACGCGCTCGGGCACGCCGCCGGAGTAGGTCCAGGTCGCGAACTTGTCGTAGATCCAGGCGGCCTGGCCCACGGGCGAGTCCGCGAGCGCGTAGCCCAGCGTCTGCGGGCGCGTCACCATCATGGCCGAGTAGCCCGAGCTGTTCTTGTAGAAGTCCTCGAGCTTGTCGAAGGCCGCGCGCTCATCCTTGCGCAGGCCTGCGGGGGCCGGGCCGCCCGCCGCGAGGATCGCTGCGATCTCGGCCGGCACGGTGCCCGGCATGTTGACGTGGATGCCGATCAACCCCGGCACCTTCTGGATCGCCATGCGATGCGAGATCACGGAACCGCAATCGCCGCCCTGCGAAACGAATCGCTTGTAGCCCAGCCGCGCCATCAGCACGCCCCAGGCGCGCGCGATGTGGTTGGAGTCCCAGCCGGTGGCTTCGGGCTGGCCCGAGAAGCCGAAGCCCGGCAGCGAGGGCAGCACCAGATGGAAGGCGTCTTCCGCGCGGCCGCCGTGGGCCGTCGGGTCGGTCAGCGGGCCGACCACCTTGAGCAGTTCGAAGATCGAGCCGGGCCAGCCGTGCGTCATGATCAGCGGCATCGCATCGGCATGGCGCGAGCGGATGTGCGCGAACTGGATGTCCAGGCCGTCGATGGTGGTGACGAACTGCGGAATGGCATTGAGCCGCGCCTCGCCCTTGCGCCAGTCGTAGTCGGTGGCCCAGTAGCGCGCCAGCGAGCGCAGCGTGGACAGGCGCACGCCCTGCGACGTGTCGGCCGCGGTTTCGGCGCTTGGCCAGCGCGTGGCGGCCAGGCGCCGGCGCAGGTCGACGATCGCTTCGCGGTCGACGGCGACGCGGAACGTGCGCACCGACGTGTCGTCGGGTCCCGCGCCCGACGAGGGGCGCAGCATGGCGAAGGCGCCGGTGGCGGCGGACGCCGCGCTGAAGGCCATCGAAGTGGCGAGCAGATGGCGGCGCGAGAGGGAAGCGATCGGGTCGTTCATGGTTGGGTCTCGGTGGTTTGGAACGGCTCCATTGAATTCGGCGGATGTATCTCGCGTGTGTGAAGAACCGCGCGATTCGCATGCGCATGTACCTCGAAGGCGAACCGATACACAGCCGTACAAATTCGCCGCGCGGCTGCCGGCCCCGTGGCCCGCAGATCGAGCGAGCGCATCATTCCGTCGTATGCCGCGCCCCTACGAACAGCTGATGGAAACGCTGCCGGATATCCGTAGAGTCGGGACGCTTTCTCTCCCACCGACACAAGGAATATCTCCCCATGAGCACCCCCTCCGACGAGACCAGGAAGACCCCGTTGACCACCGCCTTCGGCGCCCCCGTGGCCGACAACCAGAACAGCCTCACCGCCGGCCCGCGGGGCCCGCTGCTGATGCAGGACGTGTGGCTGATCGAGAAGCTCGCCAACCTCAACCGCGAGATCATTCCGGAGCGCCGCATGCACGCCAAGGGTTCGGGCGCGTTCGGCACCTTCACCGTCACGCACGACATCACGAAGTACACGCGCGCCAAGCTCTTCAGCGCCGTGGGCAAGAAGACCGAGATGTTCGCCCGCTTCACCACCGTGGCCGGCGAACGCGGCGCAGCCGATGCCGAGCGCGACATCCGTGGCTTCGCGCTCAAGTTCTACACCGAAGAAGGCAACTGGGACCTGGTCGGCAACAACACGCCGGTGTTCTTCCTGCGCGATCCGCGCAAGTTTCCGGACCTGAACAAGGCCGTGAAGCGCGACCCGAAGACCAACATGCGCAGCGCCACCAACAACTGGGACTTCTGGACGCTGCTGCCCGAAGCGCTGCACCAGGTCACCATCGTGATGAGCGACCGCGGCATCCCGGCGAGCTACCGCCACATGCACGGCTTCGGCTCGCACACCTACAGCTTCGTCAACGCGAGCAACGAGCGCTTCTGGGTGAAGTTCCATTTCAAGACGCAGCAGGGCATCAGGAACCTCACCGATGCCGAGGCCTCCACCCTCGTGGGCCGCGACCGCGAGAGCCACCAGCGCGACCTGTTCGATGCCATCGGCCGCGGCGACTTCCCCAGGTGGACGCTGTACGTGCAGGTGATGCCCGAGACCGACGCCGAGAAAGTGCCCTACCACCCCTTCGACCTGACCAAGGTCTGGCCCAAGAAAGACTACCCGCTGATCGAGGTGGGCGTCATGGAGTTGAACCGCAACCCCGAGAACTTCTTCGCCGACGTGGAGCAGAGCGCCTTCGCGCCCAACAACCTCGTGCCGGGCATCGGCGTGTCGCCGGACAAGATGCTGCAGGCGCGCCTCTTCGCGTATTCGGATGCGCAGCGCTACCGGCTGGGCGTGAACCACCACCAGATCCCGGTGAACGCCGCGCGCTGCCCGGTGCACAGCAACCACCGCGACGGCACGATGCGCGTGGACGGCAACTACGGCGGCACGCCGCACTACGAACCCAACAGCTTCGGCCAGTGGCAGGAGCAACCCGAGCACCGCGAGCCGCCGCTCAGGCTGCGCGGCGACGCCGACTTCTGGAACTTCCGCGAGGACGATGCCGACTACTACCAGCAGCCCGGCGACCTGTTCAGACTGATGAAGCCCGCGCAGCAGCAGGCGCTGTTCGAGAACACGGCACGCGCCATGGGCGATGCGCCGGCGTTCATCAAGCGCCGCCACGTCGACAACTGCACCAAGGCCGATCCTGCCTATGGCGCGGGGGTGGCGAAGGCGCTGGGTCTCTGAGCGGGGTTCACGGCGCTCGAAGGCGCCGTGTCAGCGCGCGAGCCGCGTGAACACGTAGTCGTGGTTCTTCACCAGTGCCTGGTGGCACGCGAAGCAGGTCTGGTGCTGCGCCAGATCGACGGCCTTGCCGTTGACGAAGCGCCCGAAGCCCCAGCCGCCGGTCGCGGCGTATTTCTTCGAGTCCTTCACCATCACCTGCACGGTGGTCGCCGCGCCCGGGATGGACGCGGGCGCGAACTCCGGCGACTGCACGTGCTTCCAGGCCAGCTTGGTGAGCACGGTGCCGTCGGGGAACGGCAGCGTGCCCTTGCCGTAGGCCTCGATCGCCTTCGTGTTGCCGAGCACGACACGCAGTTCGTTCAGCGGCTCCGCCTCGATGGCCGGTGCAATCAGCTGCCACTGCCGGTAGCCCTTGGGGATGGTGACGCCGTAGATCGGCGAGGCGTCCGAGGTCTTCGCGGTGCCGGTCGCCTCCTCGGCCGCGCTGGCGGCCACCGCGAACACGCCGGAGGCGGCCGCGAGCGCGAGGAGGCCGAGGCCGGAGAGCTTCGCCAGCACGGCCTTGCGGGAAGAAGATTCCTTCGTGGTGCCCGCGCTGGACACCGGATGCGTGGAGGGTCGATTCATGGGTGGGCGGTGTGGATGGGGGAATGAAATGCCGCCGGGATGCAAAGCCCGCGGCGCCTGTGCGCCCGGATTGTTCTGCGGCTTTTCTCTTCCTCCGGCGGGTTGCGTATGCGCGTGTATCGCGTTTCGCCGGACAACACACTACGTTTCATCGACTGGCATGCGCACGTCCGTTTTCCTGGTGGACACGCGCTCCATCAACACCGCCGTGCTTCCTCATCGACCCTTCATGAATCGCCCCGGAATTCCTGGACACCTCGGAGTCTCAGCTTGAGGCCCCAGTCCCCGAGGGTTCAACGCTTGCGCTTGCGTGCCGGGGCCAACCGATCAAGTTCGCTGGCCATCATCCTTGCAACGGTGCTCGCTACTGCTTTCGGATCCATCGCTTCATCGAACAGCATCTCCACCGCGGCATAGAGCATTTCCACCACGATACGACTGGCTAGCCGCAATTCGGAACGACTTGCGGCTGGAAGCACATCAACCAGCAGGCGCGTTTGCGCCTCCGTGACTTCGGCGTGAGACGCGAGCCTGACCTGCTGCAATGCCGGCACGGCGCGCATCGCGCGCATGATCCACACCCCTGCCGGCGTGTTGCGCGTCACCGCGTAGGTGTCGAGCAGCAATCCTTCCAACGCCCTCTCCAAGCGAGGCGCGCCGTTCGAGAAGACCTCCGCGTGCATCCAGCGGCCTACGCACTCGTTTTGGCGCAGCATCAGCCGCTGTCCCAGTTCCGAGAGCAGTGCGTATTTGTTGGGGAAGTAGCGGTACAGAGCGGGTGGCGTCAATCCGGCACGCTCGCACACCAGGTTCGTCGACAAGCGCTCGATTCCCACCTCATCGAGCGTCAAGGCGGCGGCTTCGAGGATGCGCTCGAAAGTATCGGTCGCCCGCTGCTGCGCGGGCTGCACCTTGGTGGCCAGGTCGGGCTGATCGCGGCGAATTCTGGACACGGAAGCTTTCGTCATGGTGATTCGGGATTCTCCCAGCATGGAAGTATTTGTAATTCGGTAGCCACAACTATACGATAGTCATGACTACGAAAAAGGACTATGTCATGTCGCAGCGCAAAGAAGAAATCAGTACTTCCGCGTTAATGGCTGCACTCTCGGTGGGCTCGCTCGCACTGCTTGTCCTTGGACTGCAGCCCATTCTGCTGGGTGAACTGCTGGAAGCCAAAAAAGTCAGTCTGGAAGGACTGGGACTGGTGGCGATGGCCGAGATTGTCGCCCTGGGACTGGGCGCCCTGTTTGGCGATCTGGCGCTATCGCTGGCACATCTGCGCCTGGCAACCGCCATCGCGGCGGTGGCCGCCGCTGTGCTCGACCTCGGAACGCTGTATGCGGTCGGGGACATGGGATTCGCCGCGTACCGTGCGGCGGCTGGCCTGGCCGAGGGCGTCCTGGTCTGGGGTACCACCGCAGTGATCGTACGCTGCGCCAATCCTGATCGGGTGGCGGGCATCTTTTTCGTACTGCAGACTGTGGCCCAGGCGTTCGCAGGGTTGATGCTGGCGCATGTGATCATTCCCGCGCACGGCTGGTCCGGTGCATTCGCACTGCTCGCGTCGCTCCTGGTGTTGCCGGTGTTTCTGGCTCTTGCCCTGCCACGAACCCTGCGGCCTTTGGCACTGCCCTTGGCGGGCTCGTTCGCTTGGACGCCGGACAGGGCACTTCCGCTCATCGTGGTCTTCTTGCAGTTGTCGACGTTGGGGGCACTTTGGGCGTACGTCGAACCCTTGGGCAAGAGCGCGGGATTCTCTCCAACCGCCGTACAAACGCTGATTGCGGCATGCCTGGGCATCCAGGTTGCAGGCGGGTCGTGCGGCTCGGCGCTGGTGCGGAGGCTGCACGCTCCCGCAGCGCTGCTTGGAGGGTCCGCACTGCTGTGCGCAGTTGCGCTGGGCGTCTTTTACACCAGGGGGGGTGCCACGATGGCATTCACGGTGCTGTGCTGCCTGTTCGCCTTTACCTGGCTGTTCATCACGCCGTTTCAGATGCGCTTCGCCTTCGACGCCGACACCAGCGGACGCGTGGCATCGCTCATCCCGGCCGCCCAGGTATTTGGCATCGCGTGTGGCCCGCTGGTCGCCTCGTTCTTCGTCGAAGGGGAGCAGGCGCACGCCGTGCCTTTTGTCAGTGCGGCATTCGGCGCCATGGCCACGCTGACGCTTTGCTTGCGCTCAGTTGTCCGACGCCGCGCGCTTTCTCATTGACCGTCGAAGCCTGCACTCGATGCCACGACGCGTCCGTCGTCCCGCCGACCGGGATGACCTGCAGGAAAGTGCCTTGACATGGTTGCGCGGCAACCTTGACAAGGGCCCGCCCATGACCGAACTCGCACGCCATCTGAACCTCGGGGAGCGCACGTTACGCAGACGCCCCGATGGCCTCGGCGTGTCTTGGCGCGAGTTGCATGGCCAGGTACGCCGCGCCTTCAAGCGCCGGACGGGGGCACGCCCGAGCGCGCTGCGCCAGTTCTGAGGCAGTTCGTCCGGCCACTCTTCATCAGGGTTTGTCAGTAAACATTGCCCTTTTCAAAACAGTAGTCATAGCTATACACTAGTCATCACTACCCACTTTCCGAGTCACTGTGATGACCTCATCCACACGTCTCCTTCGCACTGCAGTCTTGCTGGCGCTATTTGTTCGGCCTGCCTTTGCAGCCGGCCCTGACGATGCAAAGGGCCTGTGGTTGGCCGCCGAAAAGGACGCGGTCCTGGAGTTCAAGCCTTGTACCGATACGCCAACGGCGCTATGCGGGCGCGTCGTCTGGGACAAGGACGCAGGCCAGCCCAATGACACCTGCGGTGTGCAGATTGCACGGCTCGAGCGCTACGAGAACGAGGCTTGGCGCGACGGATGGGTCCACGACCCGCGCGATGGCAAGAAATACAAGGGCGCGCTGCGCGTGAAGTCGGGAGAGCTGCACATCCGCGCGTTCCTCGGCACCGAGATCCTGGGGCAGACCGAGCGACTGCAACGCGTCGCCGACCTCCCGGCAACCCCTGTGTGCAAGCCCTGATCCCGTCACGTTCAACCCAACCAGCGAAAGGAACTCACATGAAAAAAGGCTCCCTGGTCTTCCTGGTCTCCGCCAGCGCGCTGCTCGGCGGCATCGCCACGCCCGCCCGAGCCGGCGACACGGCCAGCTATTCCATCGAGACCGAGGTCAAGGTGCTCAGCGACCAACGCACGCGCAGCATTTCCGACTCTCTGAACCGGCCGGGAATGCAACTGGGCGTGCAGTTCGCGCACGAAAGCGGTTTGATCGCGCTGGCGCAGTTGTCCACCATCAGCAACAAGTCATACACCGGCAGCGAGGGTTACAACGTGCTGCTGGCCACCGGGTGGCGTTTCGGCGACCCGGATGGCTGGCACTACGGTGTGGGCCTTGCCACCGAGTTCTTTCCGGGTGCGAAGTTCGATGCACCCTATGCCTTCGACGTGAATGCGGGCGAGCCTACCAATGTCCGGAGGACCAGGTACGACACGTCATATGCCCTGCTCGAGCTTGGATGGGGTGCACTCGATGCGCGCATCATGAATGTCCTGTCCAAGAACTATCGAGGTGCCAGCACCGGCGGCGTCTGCGGACAGATGCTGGCGTTGTCGGTCGATCCCGCGAAGGCCCTTGACTGCTATGCGCGCGGCGACCACAACTCGCGAGGCAGTTGGCTCGTGGATCTCGACTACAAGATTCCCTTGGGCGACAAGACCACGCTGAAGCTGCACGCCGGAACCCAACGCATCAAGAATTTCAAGGAGGCCAACTACAGCGACTATTCGATCGGCGTACTGCACAAGCAATGGGGCTTCGAATGGAGCGCCGAATACGTGATGCCGAAGACCAAGACGCGCGAGCTGTTCCAGGTCGTTGACGGCAACAAGATTCGATCGGTAGACGGCAACCGTCTGGTGTTGGCCGTCTCGCGCAAGTTTTGAGGTGTCGATGAGCCTTGCCCAACGGTTGGTCCTCGCCATCGACCTCGGCACGTCCGGCTGCAAGTGTGCGCTGGTCACGCTGGACGGCACCGTGCACGCCTGGGCATTCAGGCCGGTTCCCCTGCACGTGCAGGGTGTGAAGGCCGAGCAGGATCCCCACCTCTGGTGGCAAGCCCTGCTGGAAGCGGCTGGCGAACTGCTGCAGGCCGATGCGCAGCGGCGACGACGCGTGGTCGCCGTGTGCTGTTCGACGCAGACCGAGGTCACGGTCTGCGTCGACCGGGCCGGCCATCCCATCGGGCGGGCCATCAGCTGGCTGGACGCACGCGGGGCGCCCGCCATTGCCCGGCGGTCCCGCGGCCGATTCGGCAACATTGAAGGTTACGGGCCTCTGAAACTTTGGCAATGGCTGCGGCTGACCGGAGGCGCGCCGTCGAGCACGGGACGCGACAGTGCCGGCCATATTGCTTATGTGCGCGACGAGTGTCCCGACGTCTATGAGGAGACGCACAAGTTCCTCAATGCGCTGGACTACTTGAACTTGCGTCTGTGCGGTCGCCTGTGCGCCACGCAGGACTCCATCCTCACCGCCTGGGTCACCGACAACCGGGACGCCCACAACGTTCGCTATGACGCACGGCTGCTGCGTCTGCTCGGTGTCGAGGCAGACAAGCTGCCAGAGATCGTCAAGTCCACCGATGTGATCGGCACTCTGCTGCCCGAGGTGGCCGAAGCCCTGGGACTGGACCCTGGAACCGTGGTGGTGGCAGGCGCGGTCGACAACTCCGCTGTCGCCGTCGGCGCGGCGGTGGATGACTACGAGACGCACCTGTACCTCGGGACTTCCTCTTGGCTCGGCGCGCACGTGCCGTTCATGAAGACGGACATTTTCCGCAAGATTGCCGCGGTGCCGTGTGCAGTGGCCGGACGCTACCTCGCGATGGCGCTGCAGTCCACCGCCGGCGCCAACCTGTCGTTCTTGCGCGACCGGATTCTGTATCACCCGGACGAACTTGCCATCGACGAAGAGCATCCTGAGGTCTATGAAGCGCTCAATCGCATCGCCGCGCGCGTCCCGCCAGGTGCGAGAGGGCTGATCTACACCCCTTGGCTGTTTGGCGAACGCACTCCGGTAGACAACCCGCGGCTGCGGGCCGGCCTCATCAACATGTCGCTGGAGCATTCGCGCGAAGATATCTTTCGCGCCTTTCTCGAAGGCGTCGCGTTGAACACGCGATGGATGCTTGAACCTTTCGCCAAGCTGCTGGGGCGCAATCCAGGCGCGATCACGGCTGTGGGCGGCGGCGCGCAAAGCGAGGTCTGGTGTCAGATCATGGCCGACGTCACCGGCCAGCCTGTTCGGCAGCCTGCCAGTCCCATCCAGGCCAATGCCATTGGCGCCACCTTCATCGCAGGCGTGGGTATAGGCGCAATGTCTTTCTCCGATCTGAACCAGCTGCGTCACATCCGCCGCGTGTACGAGCCGGCCCAGTCGCTGCGGCGGCTGTACGACGACAAATTCCAAGCCTTCAAGGAGGTTCACACGCGCCTTGCGCCGCTGTACCACCGCTTGAACGCTCCCGCCCTCCCTTGACAGCGAGAACCCATGAAGCACGAACCCCAACGACAGCATGTCGTCGATCTTTGCCTCGAACTTTCCCGCCGCGGCTACTTCGCCGGTACCGGCGGGAACATCATGCTGCGGATCGACGCCGAGCATGTGGCCGTCACCCCCTCTGCGATCGACTACCACGCCATGACGGCAGCCGACGTTTGCGTCCTGCGTTTGTCCGACCTTCAGCAAGTCGAAGGCGACGGTACGCCCTCCGTCGAGAGCAGTCTGCACGCGGGCGTTCTGCGCGGGCGGCCCGAAATGGATTGCAGCATCCACACGCACCAGCCCGTGGCCAGTGCCCTTGCACTGCTGGGCGAAGAGATCGCGGTTCCAGAGCAATGGCAAGCCACGCTGGGCCCGCGCCTCCCGGTGGTGGGCTATGCGCCCTCCGGCAGCAGTTGGCTGGCTTTGAAGTTCCGTCGCACCGTACGCCGCGACGTCAATGCCTACCTGATGCACAACCACGGCATCCTGTGTTGCGGACGCGACAGTGCCGCCGCCATGCAGGCCGTGGATGACCTCGAAGCCCTCGCTCGCATGCTCCTGAGTCAACGCATCGCGCAGCGAGCGGCCAGTGCGTCTCCCGCCTTGGGCAAGGCCTTGCAGCGCACGCACGATGCCTTGAACGGCCGCTCCGCCTCCTGACCTCATCCCCTCCTAGAGCACATCCCATGAGCAACCTCGCAACGATCCACGCCGCTGCCAAGACCACGCCAGAAACAGCTATTTCGTCCTGGCCCGATACACCGTCGCTCTATCGACGTCTGTCCGAACTCGTGAACCAGCCCATGCGGCCGATCCGATCCGACGCCATGCCCAAGATCCTGCGCTGGTTCGACGACAAGTGCGCAGGCTCCAAGCGGCTGGCCGAACAGGCCAAGGCCGTCATTCCCGGCGGCATCCAGCACAACCTGGCGTTCAACCATCCCTTCCCGCTGGCCATCTCCCGAGCCGAAGGCGCTTACCTGACCGATGTGGACGGCAACCGCTACATCGACTTCCTGCAGGCCGGCGGCCCCACGCTGCTGGGCAGCAACCACCCCGTCGTTCGACAGAAGGTGCATGCGCTCATCGAAGACTGCGGCCCCGTCACCGGCCTGCTGCACGAATACGAAGTCAAGCTCGCCGAGCTGGTTTGCAGGCACATGCCCGGGGTGGACATGCTGCGGCTTCTCGGCTCGGGCACGGAGGCCGTGATGGGTGCTGTTCGGCTGGCGCGGACCTACACGAAAAAGAAGTGGATCATCAAGATCGGCGGTGCCTACCACGGCTGGAGCGATCAGTTGGTCTACGGCATGCGCTTGCCCAACACCGGACGCATGGAAGCCACCGGCATTCCGCGCGGCGCCACAGGCCATACCCAGGAATGCCTGCCCAACGACTTGGACGCGCTGCGCCGCAAGCTCCAGCTCAACCGGCTGCGCGGCGGCACCGCCGCAGTGTTGCTGGAACCATTGGGGCCCGAGAGCGGCACCCGGCCGGTGCAGAAGAACTACAACGAGCAGGTGCGCAAACTGTGCGACGAGTTCGACGCACTGCTGATCTTTGACGAAGTAGTGACGGGCTTTCGCATCGGCATGGGCGGCGCCCAAGGCTACTTCGGTGTCACACCAGACATCACCGTCCTTGGCAAATGCCTGACGGGTGGCTATCCGATGGCCGGTGCCATCGGAGGCAAGAAGGACATCATGATGTCGCTGGTCGGTGGCATCGGCACCACCTCGCGCCGGGCATTTGTCGGCGGGACGTTGACCGCCAACCCACTGTCGTGCGTGGCCGGCTACCACGCGCTGCAAGAAGCCGAGCGGAGCAACGCGGCGGTCGTTGCGGGCCGTGCCGGTGACCGCTTGCGCCGCGGTCTCGAGGAGATCATCGGCCGCCGCCGGCTGCCCTATGTCACCTACAACATGGGTTCCATCGTGCACCTGCAGACCTCCGGGGTGTTGCTGCTGGACACAAGCAGCATGTGGAAGCTGTTCAAGGCCAGGAACGAGGCCAAGCAACGCAAGCACATGATGGAAGAGATGGGGGCCGCCTACACGGCGCACGGCCTGGTCACTCTGGCGGGCAGCCGCGTCTACACGAGCCTCGCTGATACCGACGACGTGATCGACGACGCACTCAACCGTTTCGACGACGTGTTCGCACTGGTATGACGGCGGCGGAAATGGAATTGAGCCTGGTACGACTTTGGCTGCAGCTGCGCGATCGGCTGTTGACCAAGCAGTTGCTGGAAGGATCGGCCCCCGCCCTTTCGCTGCGCATCCCCGGCAGCGATGCGATGTGGTTTGGGACGACACGCGATGAGACTCCGAAGCGAAGGAACTGGCGCGGTTTGAACGGGGCCTCCTTTGGTGCAGAGCTGCATGCCCAGGTCCTGGCATCGCGTGACGACGTCTGTGCCGTGGCATCTGGTGGTGGAACGTTTGGCCTGGGTCTGATCGACTTCGGTGGTGCGATGCCGGGCGTGTTCGATGAACAGGTGCGGCACCTCGGTCGCATGGCGTCTCCACAATCGAGCAACAGCTTGAACAAGGCGCTGGAGCTACGCGGCAACGTGCTGCTGGTGCAGGGGCAGCCACTCGTGCTGGGTATGACCGGCGCCCGGCTGGCTCTCAATGCCGAATTGTTCGAGAAGTGCGCAAAGGCCTATCTCCTCGCTGCCGCCGGTGGCGGAAATGTGCGGCCACTGCCGTGGATCGTTCGGTATGTGGCCAACCGCCGTCTCATGAAGGACGAGCACCGGGCTTGTCTGCGCGTTCGCCTGGGCTTGTTGCCCGAGGAAAGCAAGGGCTACTGAACGCTCAGCGGTACCAATCGAAAGGACCATGTATGGAATTCAAGGACAAGGTTGTGCTGATCGTCGGTGCCTCCTCCGGCATCGGCCGGGCTCTGGCGCTGCGCCTCGCCGGTTTGGGCGCAAAGGTCGTGGCCATGGCGCGGCGCGAGGATAGGTTGCGACATCTGGCCGCCGAGATCACGGCGTGTGGAGGACACTGCAGCGTGCAGGCAGCGGACGCACAGGACGCCGCCGCGGCCGTACGTGCCGTGCAAGGCGTTCTGGACGAACACGGCCGCATCGACCTGCTGGTGCTCAACGCTGGCGGCGCACCCGCCATCGACATGCGCCGCATGAACGCCGGAGAAGTGCTCGGGTACATGCGGTCGAACTACGATGTGGCGGTCAACGTCCTCTTTCCTGTGCTCAACGTGATGCGCGGGCAACGCAGCGGGGTGGTCGCCGTGACCAACTCGCTGGCCGGTCTCCTGGGTGTGCCGATGCAGGGCCCCTACTCTGCCGCAAAAGGCGCTCTGAAGCTCCTGATCGACACCTGCCGGGTCGAGTTCGGCAGCTTCGGCATCCGCTTCGTATCCGTCTATCCAGGGTTCATCTCCACTGAAGCGACGGCCGGTGACGGGATGCCCGCACCGCTGCAGATGTCGGAGGACCGGGCGGTGGATCACGTCCTGCGCGCCGTCCGTGGCCGATACATGGACTATGCGTTTCCCTGGCCGATGGCCGCGCTGGTCCGGCTCGCCAACGCTCTTCCCAAAGGTCTGGTGGTGCGCATCCTGCGCCGCGATGTACCCTCCCTGCCCTCGGCGTCTCAACCATGGTGACCGCATCCACCGATACGGATGCAGCGACCATTCGCTCCCTCTTCGATGCGCAGGCTGCGACCTCGTTGGCGCTGCGCAGTTCGACCACGTCGCAACGCCGCGACAAGCTGCGCCGCCTGAGCCGTGCCGTGCTGACGCGCCGAGAGCGTTGGTATGCCGCCTTTCACGCCGACCTGGGCAAGCCGCGAGTCGAAGTGGAGTTGACCGAACTGCTGCCGGTGCTCGATGAGGCGAGCCATGCCATCGGCCATCTCAAGCGCTGGATGCGTCTACACCGCGTGGGTCCCACGCTGACCACGCTGGGGGCCAGCGCGCGCGTGCAATATCAACCGCGCGGGCGCTGCTTGATCATCGGTCCATGGAACTACCCGCTGAACACGGTGCTAGGGCCGCTGGTTTCGGCCGTAGCCGCCGGGAACACCGCGATCATCAAGCCGTCCGAGTTCACGCCGCACGTCAACGCCATGGTCGCCGAAGTGATCGCGGAAATCTTCGATCCTTTCGAGGTCGCTCTCGTGCACGGCGCCGTGAAGACCTCGGAGCATCTGCTGGCACTGCCCTTCGACCACATCTTCTTCACCGGCTCACCGGCAGTTGGGAAGATCGTGATGGCGGCCGCTGCTCGCCACCTGACGTCGGTAACGCTGGAACTCGGCGGAAAGTCGCCTGCGATCGTCGACGCCAGCGCGGACGTCGACGCGGCAGTGCGCATGCTGGCCTGGGGCAAGCTCACGAACGCCGGGCAAACCTGTGTCGCGCCCGACCATGTCTACGTGCACCGAAGCGTCGAGGCTCGTTTTGTAGAGTGCTGGCGCCGGGTGATGGCCGAGCGCTACGGCAAAGATGCGCTTGCGGTGGAAAGAAGCCCCCATCTGGCCCGTATGGTCACTGCACGACATGCCGAGCGTGTGGCCGGTCTGATCGACGATGCGGTAGCGCGCGGGGCAACACGGCTGGATGGCGGCGAACACGACGCCGGGGCGCGCTACGTTGCGCCAACCCTGCTGGGCCGGATCCCAGACGATGCTCGCATTGAGTCCGAAGAGATTTTTGGGCCGGTGATGCCGTTGCGTGCGTTCGACTCGCTCGAGGAGGTAGTCACGCGCATCAACGCTGCCCCCAAGCCGCTCGCCTTGTACGTCTTCGCGCGCGACCGTTCTCGCATCGCACAGGTGCTGACCCAGACCAGTTCCGGCAGCATCGGCGTGAACCTGTGCGTGCAGCAGTACGCCCATGCCAAGCTGCCCTTTGGCGGCGTCAATCACTCTGGGCTGGGCAATGCGCATGGCTGGCATGGCTTCCGTGCTTTCTCTCACGAGAGAGCCTGCCTGTCCAACGGACCGTTCAATGGATTGCGCCTGTTCTTTCCACCCTACACGCCGCACAAGCTGAGGTTGGCGCAGATGCTGGTGCGTCTGATTGGCAGCACATGAGCGTGGCAATGCCGCGCGTTCGGCTCGAGCAGACGCTACATCGCGAATAGTCCGTGTCCCGAATTACGGGGGCAAGATCACAGCGGCGGAAGCAAAACGGCTGGCTCGCTTCAAGTGGACCCGGAGCCTTGGGTTTGAACGCGACCTCTGGCGTGGTCGCAGGCGGATTCTTCGCCGTCCGGCGCGCCCTCGCCGACCAGCTGCCACAGCGCCTCGGCCACCGGGGCCATATGGGCGAGCTGCCGATACAGCCGGATGTCCACCGGCACCCGCCAGCCGCCCGCACCGGCATCGACCAGCGCGCCCTTGCGCAGGTCGTCCGTCACCAGGCTCATCGGCAGCCACGCCAGTCCGCGCCCTTCGAGCGCCATGGTCCTGAGCAGCGCCGCATGGTGCGCCGTGAAGACCACCGAGAGGGACGGCGCGAAATCCTTGCCGAATTCGCTGTCCTGGATCGCCCGCATGATCCGCCCCAGACCGGACGCCTCGCTGTACCCCAGCACCGGGGGCGCCCGGTCCGCGCCTAGCGCGTGCAGCGGCGCGCCGTCCGCATCGGGCGCCGCGACCGGCACCAGCACGTCCCCGCTGAGGCGCTGCATCGGGTATTGCGCTTCGTCGAGCCGGCCGGGCGCGCCGGCGTGGCCGTGACACAGCACGAACTGCACGCGGCGCTGCAGCATCAGGTCTTCGCAGGCTTGCGAACTGTCCGAGATCGTCTGGATCGGCCCCAGGCTCAGCCGCGCCTCCACGCTGCCCAGCCAGCGCGGAAAGAAGGTCAGCGACAGCACGTGCGTGGCAGCGAAGCTCAGGCTCGCCGCGGCCAGGTCGTGCGCGGCCCGGGCCTTGATGCGGGCAGCTTCAAGACCGGCCAGCACCTCCTGCAGCAAGGGCTGGAAACGCTTGCCCGCCGCCGTCAGCGCCGCCGGGTGCGCGCTGCGGTCGAACAGGTCGACGCCCACCCACTCCTCGAGCGCGCGGATATGCCGGCTGAACGCAGGCTGGGCGATGGAGCGTGCCTGCGCCGCGCGCGAGAAATTGCCGCTCTCGGCCAGGGCCAGGAAATCTTCCAGCCATTCGAGGTCGAGGGGTCGGTTGCCGGGGCCCATGCGCAGCGCAGTTG
>Ga0105243_10000696_pt1 | contig 32612 bp, 31 predicted proteins | sample KBSM34metaG_FD_81525 | JGI IMG/M metagenome (GOLD analysis project Ga0105243, IMG submission 81525) | Miscanthus rhizosphere microbial communities from Kellogg Biological Station, Michigan, USA - KBS M3-4 metaG | ecosystem: Host-associated > Plants > Roots > Rhizosphere > Soil | place... | reverse complement strand
TGCAAGGCTTGCTTTTTTCTGTTCTTCAGAATCTACCTGTCCGTCCACAAGATTATTGAAGCCCATTGCTTTTTTGGTTCCTCCTATTTCTACCAATTCCACTTCTTTTTCTTCTCCCGGTTCAAAACGTACTGCAGTACTTGCTACAATATTGAGTCTTTTTCCGAAAGCTTTTTCACGGTCAAAACTCATCGCTTTGTTTACCTCAAAAAAATGGAAATGTGAACCTACCTGAATAGGGCGGTCTCCTGTATTGGTTACTTTTATCTTCACAGTTTCTCTGCCTTCGTTGCAGATAATTGTGCCCTCTTTTACAAAAATTTCTCCTGGTATCATGATGAAATTGGTATTAACGGATTGGGTTATGTACGGTTACCAGCTTAGTCCCATCAGGGAAAGTCGCTTCAATCTGAACATCGTGGATCATCTCCGCAACGCCCGGCATTACATCCTCTTTTGTAAGAAGGTTTCCACCCTCCTGCATCAGTTCTGCTACTCTTTTTCCATCTCTAGCTCCTTCAAGCAGGAAATGACTGATTAATGCTATGGACTCTGGATAGTTTAATTTAAGGCCTCTTGCCTTTCTTTTTAGAGCGAGCTCGCCTGCCAGAAATAGCATAAGCTTCTCCGTTTCTCTCGGTGTTAAGTGCATTGTTTTTTATTTTAAAATTGGATATACAGTATCTGGTCTGCCTTTCAGAAAAGGCAAATAGAAATACTCAGAAATGTTAAAATGAAGAATGAATCCTTGGGATATGCATCTTTTACAAGGCAAATCCTTTCATGGGATCATTAAAAGTTTAAAAAAGAATTAGCAGCCTGCTATTTGCAGAGAATGGTACAGAATATACCTTGGTGCTGTAATATAAATACGGTTTTGAACGGCCGCCACCTGGTTATTATAGGTATACTCTGCAAAGAAATACTGAAACCACTGCTGTGCAAGTATTGAATAATCAAATTTTACCTTTTCCCAATCATTGGAATCCTGAAGATCCTGTGCATCTGAAAAACTATAAATTTCAGGCTGCGTCTGCTGATCCGATTTTTGCTGAAGAAGATGAATTTTTGATAAGATATCAGAGTATGCTTGAGTTTTCCCCTTATGTGCAAAAAGACCTGCACATAAAGCTGCGAAAAACAACAGAAAAGAGAAAAAGACAACTCTTTTTTTCATACCTTTTAATAATGGTGTAAAATTAGAGTAATCTTAAAAACCGGGCTATCAAAAAGATTATTTAAAATGTTCAAAATCGCGACAAATACAATTTTACACAAAATTCACATTTATACCCAAACCACTTATACACAGCTACTAAAGTTCCTTTATCAACTATGACAAACATTTTATCATCTTTCTTGATATCATAATTAAAATCCAGCTCATATTTTCATCTTATTTAAAATATGAAATAAAATCATTGAAAAATATCATTTTTTCATTATTAAAAAAGGGTATTCTCCTCACATCCCTCAATAATAAAGTTTATTCCATAAAAATCTGCTGTATTTTTTTCTTTCCTTATAATTATCGTAAATTTGTATACACATACTTATTTAATTTAATAAAAATAATAAAACGTAATATGTCAAAAGCAATTTCGCAAGTACCATTAGCGGTAAATGAGCCGGTAAATTCTTATGTACCGGGATCTCCGGAAGTTAAAAGCCTTATCGACACTTATAAAAAGATGTGGGCTGAGAAGGTAGAAATTCCAATGGTTATCAATGGAAAGGAAGTAAAAACTGATACAAAAGTACAGCTTCAGTCTCCTCAGGATCATGCTCACGACTTCGGATTTTATTACCAAGGTGGTATGCAGCATGTGGATGATGCTATCAACTCAGCATTGGCAGCTAAAGAAGCATGGAATGCTCTAGGTTGGGAACAACGTGCAGCCATTTTCTTAAAGGCAGCTGATCTATTGGCAGGTCCTTACAGAGATGTAATTAATGCAGCTACAATGATCGGACAGTCTAAAAACGTACACCAGGCTGAAATTGATGCGGCTTGTGAGTTCATCGACTTCTTGAGATTCAACGTAGAGTTCATGACAGAAATGTATTCTGAGCAGCCAGTTTCTGACAACGGAATCTGGAACCGTGTAGAGTACAGACCACTAGAAGGGTTCTGTTTTGCAGTAACTCCATTCAACTTTACAGCTATTTCAGGAAACCTTCCTACTTGTATGGCCATGTTAGGAAACGTTGTAGTATGGAAGCCTTCTGATAAGCAGGTTTATTCTGCTAAAGTAATCATGGATGTATTAATTGAAGCTGGTCTTCCTGCTGGGGTTATCAACATGATCTTTACAGATGGTAAAGAAACAGCTGAGAAAGTATTGGCTCACAAAGATTTTGCAGGTCTTCACTTTACGGGTTCTACAAAAGTATTCCAGGGAATGTGGAAAATGATTGGTGACAATATCCACAACTACAGAACATATCCAAGAATCGTTGGAGAAACTGGAGGTAAGGATTTTGTTATTGCTCACCCTTCTGCGAATGTAGAAGCGGTAGCTACAGCTTTAGTAAGAGGTGCTTTCGAATACCAAGGACAAAAATGTTCTGCGGCTTCAAGAGCTTATGTTCCTAAGTCTCTTTGGGCTGATGTGAAAAAAGTAATGGAAGCTCAAATGGCTACTATTAAAATTGGTTCTCCAGTAGATCCATCTAACTTCGTAAATGCTGTAATCGACAAAAATTCTTTCGAAAAATGTAAAGGATATATCACCAGAGCTAACGAATCTTCTGAAGCTACTGTAGCAATTGGTGGTACTTGTGACGATTCTAAAGGATGGTTTGTACACCCAACAGTAATTGAAACTACAAACCCTCAATACGAAAGCATGGTAGAAGAGATTTTCGGACCAATCTTATCAGTATTCGTATATGAAGATCAGGACTGGAAAGAGACTCTTAAAGTAGTTGATTCTTCTTCTCCATATTCATTAACAGGTTCTGTATTTTCTCAAGACCGTTATGCAATTGCTGAGGCTTACAAAGCGTTAGAAAATGCATCCGGTAACTTCTACATCAACGACAAACCAACAGGTGCCGTAGTAGGACAACAGCCTTTCGGTGGTGGTAGAGCTTCAGGAACGAACGATAAAGCCGGTTCTAAAATGAACCTTCTTAGATGGACGTCTGTAAGAAGTGTGAAAGAAACTTTTGTTTCTCCAAAAGACTACAAATATCCATACCTAGGGTAATTATCAATAATGAGTAATAGGTAATGAGTAATGATTGCCTGTTCTTTTCATACAGCCTCGGAATTTCGGTTTCGGGGCTTTTTTTGGGATACGATATTCGGGGTACGAGTTGCAGGGTACTAGCAAATTCGAAATGTAAGGTATGATGTTACTGGGTACGGGGCTGCTTTTATCATAACAGTAGTTCCTCTCTCCCACTCTGATACTCTAATACTCTAATACTCTCCCGCTCTCCCACTCTCCAAACTACTCACCTAACATTTTTTAACAAACTTTACCTATAATTTACAATTTCATACTACCACTTAGGAATAATTATTGATTTTTTACAATTACACCCCAAAATAAAATTGTATGAAAAAGTTATTGTTAACAGCCATTGGAGTAGGATTATTTGCAGTGAGCTGTGGAACCAAGGAATCAACAATGTCAACAAGTAATACTGATTCGACCGCAGTAGAGCCAACACAAAAAACAGTACCAGCTACTACTGATACGGTACGTACGAAAGTGGCAAATCCTGACAGTATCAAGATGAAAAAAGATTCTACGGCAGCAACTCCTGCCAAATAAGTTATTATAACGTTTAATTTAAAATGGAAAATCTGCAGCTGAAAGTGCTGCAGATTTTTTTTGATTGAAATTTTAGATGATGCAAGGTAAGAGTCTTTAATATAGTTATTTTTGACTAAAGCTATGGGAAAGAGTATTCTTGAAGACGGACTAAAGTTCACTCCTATTGAATTTTAATATCGGTATCTTTTAACTTTTTAATTAAATCCCTATATTTGAGTAAGATCAATCAATAAAAATAGTATTATGAAAAAATTATGGATAGGAGCGATTCTGGGACTTCTCTTTCTTGGAAGCTGTGCTCAAAACAAAGAAAAAAGAGAAGAATTCAAGGATGCTCACAATAAAGATTCTTTAAGAAATAAAATGGGAGATTCTGCTGTTGCCAATTCGGAACCTGTACCCGCAACTCCCGACACATCAAAAACAAAAACCGACACTACAAAAGCTAAATAAAATCACAAATCCACAGAATATCTGTGGATTTGCACTTAAAAAAACTTGACTGAAAAAAAACCGGGCAATCAACCCCGATTATATTGTATTCCCTAATATTTCGATTAGGTAAATTTCCTCGAAGACAAAACAAGGAATCGTGATTATTTCATGGTGAAGAAATAGGCACGAATCCCGGATTAAAATTTTTGGTTTGATAAAAATTAAGTAGTTTCTCTATTGTAGAAGAAAACATATTCCCTAAACAACAATAGAGATTAACTGTAGTATAATAGTGATCATTCCCGTTAAGCTGAAGCAAAGATAGGATAGCAACCCTTTGATATAAAACAATAGGTTGTTCATTTTCATGAAAATAGCAATAGTGATTAAAAAAAATTATTCATTTTTAATCATTTTCCCGAAAACGAACATCTTTATCTGCTTGATTTTCAGAATCAAGATGTTTAATATATGCTGACGGGGAGAAGTCAGTCACCGCTTTGAATACTGCAGCGAATTTACTGTGTGAAGAAAAGCCACATTCATCAGCCAGAATACTTATTTTATATTGTCTGTATTTCTCATCATTGATAATCTTATCCACAATATAATTGATCCTTAAACGATTAATATAAGATTTAAAGTCAGCACTCTTATGCTGATTGATCACATAGGAAAGATATTTTGTATTGGTATTAAGTTCGCCCGAAAGAAAAGATAACGACATACTTTTACTGTTATAGAGGTTACCTTTTTCAAAATCTTCCAACAATTCCAGTAATTTCGACTCTGTTTCGGAAGTCATCAGAGATTCATTCCTTTTTTTATCAGCGTCACTGTCTTTTTCTTCAATTTCTTCTACAGAAATATTTGAAAATTCAATTTCATGAGAGGATTGTTCCTGTCTTTCTTTGGAACCATAAGCCAATTGCTGGCGGGTTCTGATTATACTTCTCAGTTTTGAGCGCTGTTTTTTCTCTTTTGTTCTGAAGAATATAATTAAACCTATAATAGATACAAATAATATAATGATAGCTACATTCTTTACAATATTAAGCCCTCCGTTTTTAACCGTTTTATTGATTGTATTTTCAGGATTTTTAGTGAAAAACTCCTGATTGCGGACCGTAATACTGTCATAAGCTCTTACATATTTCACGGCATATAGAGAAGCTTTAAATGTATCTCCTATGTCTTCATAGTAATCATTAATATTAGAATATACAGCCTTTCTGAGTTTAAGACTTCGGGAGGTATCTGCAATTTTTTCCGCTTTTTTAAGATACATCTCAGCTTCTTTCCAGTTTTTCTGTTTTAGACGGATTCCTCCAAGTCCATTATAGATCAACCCCAGCGTACAGCTGCCTTTTTTCAGTAATGCTTCTGCTTTTCTATAATAATTTTCAGAAACGAGATAATCATTAAGTTTAAAGTATATATCTCCCAATGCCTGATAAGAAACAGCGATTGTTTTGCTTTTATTGGAGATCTTTGCTTTATCAAAAAATTCCAGAGAAGCTTCAATATCCTGTATAGCATTCGAATAATTACCTAATTCCATTTCATAAAAAGCCATTTCCTGATTCAGCAGACCTGCTGTTTCGTTACTTTTTTGAAAATCGGTAATCAGTTTTGAGGATTCAAGTCCTTTTACAATATATTTTTTTGACCTTTCATACAGCCCAACCTGTCTGTATTGTCTGGCAAGAAGTCTGCAGATATATATCATCTGCTCAGTATCATCGATCTGGCTAATTAAAGAATGTGCACTCTCACTATATCCGATAGCTTTTTTAAAATTCCCTGAATACTGATAAAGTTCTGAAGAAAGAATAAGACTTTTAATTTTTTCCTGCGATGTTTGTGCAGTTAAATAGAGAGAGTCTGCAGTTTTAAAAGCTGCGGGTAAATTTTTATGAGAAGTGACAACAGTTGTCTTTTCGCAGATCTGATCAAAACTCGTTTTTTTCTGCGCAGATATCGGAATTGCTGTTGCAAGTAAAAACAAAAGTTGGAGTAAGTTTTTAGGCATAAAAAAACAAATTATTATTCTTATTTTATAATAACTCATCATTTTTTCAACTGGGTGTCTTTTTGTTTTTTACAAAACTACTAATATTTTACTTTTTATTAAAATATTCTCCTGTAATTTAATCATTTAAACCAAATCATCAATTTACATTAATTTTAATAATAAGAACAAAATAATACGTGATCATCTTTCATATCAAAACTATGCCTATACTAAAATCAAGATTTAGGTATAATTATTTCTAAAATGATTGACTTAATTGTCATCATATTTATTACATTTGTATGGAACAAAATTAATTTCATGAAAAGATTAGCTATAATTTCATCTTTATTTATAGGAATTTTTGCATTTGCACAGGGTATAAAATTTGAAGACGGTAACTTTGCGTCTGTCCTTGCTAAAGCAAAAAAAGAGAACAAACTCATATTCATTGACGCCTATGCTTCCTGGTGTGCTCCCTGCAAACTGATGGTAAAAAATATTTTTCCTCTTAAAAATGTAGGTGATTATTATAATTCTCACTTCATCAATACTAAAATTGATATGGAAAAAGGAGAAGGGATTGAACTGCAGAAAAAATACAATGTAAAAGTATTTCCTACCTACCTGTTTATTGATCCGAATGGTGAAGCTGTACACCGAACAGTAGGGTATGTAGAAGAAAAAGACTTTATCCAATTTGCAAAAGATGCTGAAGATCCTAACAAAAAATTGGCGGCATTAAAACAGAAGTTTGAAAGTGGAGAAAAAGATCCGGAATTTTTGAAAAACCTTGCCAACCTTACCCTTTACAGTGATATTGATTTCACTGCAAAAGTTATGGACCGTTATTTTAAACAAAAAAAAGAATTAGATAAGGAAGATGTGCAAATGCTTCTTGCAGGAACACAAAGTACGGCAAGTCCTTTATACAAAACTTTTGAGGAAAAGAAAGCTGATGTGATCAAGTTTTTCCCAGAACAGTATAAAAATATAGAAAAAAACATTAAATTAAATGGAATTGCCCAAAAAGCATATAATGCAGATACCAAAAACTGGGATGAGAATTACTTCCTTACTGAGACTCAAAAATTTTTAAGTAAAGAGGAGTCCGAGAAAATCTTTAAAAGAATGAAAGCCAACAGAGCTTTGAAAAACAAGGATGTTTCTTTATATGAAAAACTGATTCTTGAATTGTACCAGGATTATTCTACTGCAAGCTCTGGAGAATTAAACTCTCTTGCCTGGAACTTTTTTGAAAATGTAAACAATAAAGCATCGTTAGAAAAAGCAATCGCATGGGCACAGGAATCTGTAAAAAAAGATCAGAGTTATGCCAATACTGATACTTTAGCCAATCTCTATAATAAGGTAGGCGATAAGAAAAATGCAAAAATATGGGCAGAAACTTCTATTGAACTCGCTAAAAGTAAAGGACAAGATCCTTCTGACACAGAAAAATTATTAAAAAGCCTTTAATAGATAAAGCATAAAAAACAAAAACCGCAGATAAAATCCGCGGTTTTTTTATATTACAACCTTTTCTCAAATCTAGGGTTCACCATTATATAGGAAAGGAAATTATCACTTTTCAAAGTGCATTGAAAGATTGTGTATATATGGATACTGTGTCTCTTAGTATTCAAATAAAACACTACCCCATGTAAATCCACTTCCAAATGCAGAAAGAAGGACCAGGTCTCCCCTTTTTATTTTACCTTCCTCAATGGCCTCACTTAAAGCAATAGGAATAGAAGCCGCCGTTGTATTTCCATATTTCTGAATATTATTAAATATTTTATCATCGGGCAATCCGAATTTCTGCTGAACAAACTGAGCAATTCTAAGATTAGCCTGATGAGGAATAAACATATCAAGGTCTTCAACTGTTTTTCCGGCTTTATTTAAGGCTTCTAACATGGTTTCCGGGAACCTTGTTACGGCATGTTTGAATACGAAATTACCGTTCATGATCGGGTAAACTTCTTTATTGGTTACATTTTCCGGCTCTTTTCTCATTCTGTCACTCCATCCGAATTTAGAACCTGGAAACTGTGTGCAGAGTTCATCTGCATACTTCCCTTCCGAATGCATATTTACCGCTAAAATATCTCCTGAAGTTTCGTCTTCTGTAGCACAAAGTACCACGGCCCCTGCTCCATCTCCGAAAATAACGGAAACACCTCTTCCTTCGTCAGAAAAATCCAATCCGAAAGAATGAACCTCTGCTCCAACAACAAGAATATTTTTATAGGTACCGGATTTAATAAAGGCATTGGCCACACTCATAGAATAAACAAATCCGGAACATTGATTTCTCACATCCAATGCTCCAATGGTATCACATCCCAGCATATCCTGAAGCAAAACTCCACATCCAGGAAAGTAATAATCCGGTGAAAGTGTTGCAAAAACGATATAATCAATATCTTTAGCTGTAAGACCTGCTTTTGCAAGTGCTTTTTCAGAAGCTTTAAATCCTAGATAAGCAGCAGTTTCCTGAGAGTCATTCCTGTTCTTACGATGCCTTCTTTCCTTGATTCCTGTCCTTTCTGTAATCCACTCATCATTGGTGGTCATTAATTGGGAAAGATCATCATTGGTAACAACATTATCTGGAACATAAAATCCTACTCCTTTTATGGTACTTTTAATCATATAGTTTTTTAATTTTGGCAAAGATAAAACTTATTTAAAACATAGTATTTCAAAATATTAGTATTTTTACTTTATGCCAATTGATACAATATACAGAAGCTCCCAATGTGAATGGGTAGATGTAGAGGCTCCTACAGCAGAAGACCTTAAATTTCTTCATGAAAGATATGAAATTAACAACCTTCTCCTGGAAGATACCATGGACCCTAACCACCTTCCCAAATATGAAGAGGACGGGAATGTAAAATTCTTTCTCCTCCGTGAAAGTACGGAACTGGAAAGAAAAAACCTGAATACCATCAGTGACATCAGCACCAAGATCGGAGTTTTCCTAGTGGATAATACCATTATCACTATCCACAGGATGAAAACCCGAAGTATTTCTGAGACTAAGAAACAGATTTCAGCAATTCAGGAAGATGTTACTCCTCAAAAAGTTCTTTTAATGATCGCCATATTGATTATGAAAAGTTTTGATGATGAATCCCTGAGCTTATTTGAAACTATGGATAATATTGAAAATGAGATTTTCCTCAAAAACACCAATCATACCAGCCAGATCCGAAGACTTTATAAACTGAAAAGGAAGTCCGGATTAAATTCACGGGTATTGGTTATTTCTACCGATGCTATTGACAAATTTAAACTATTGGACCTTCAGGATTCTGAAATTGTCGATTTAAAAGACAAGCATAAGGATGTGGTTGCCGATTTTGACCATTTAAACATACAGATTACCAACCTTATTTCTATGTTTCTTGCACTTTCTGATCAAAAAGCCAATCAGGTCATGAAAGTCTTGGCCATCTATTCTGTTTATTTTTTACCAATCACTTTTATTGCCGGTGTGTATGGGATGAACTTTGATAATATGCCTGAGCTTCACCATAAATATGGCTATTTTATAACAATGGGAATCATGGCTACTGTAGTAATCAGTACATTTATCTATGTAAGGCGTAGACAATGGTAATCTGAAGACCATAAGCAGCAGGCAAAAAAATAAAAGAGGAGCAGTGCCATCAGTCACTGAGAGATTGCTCTATCTTTTCCAACACCACAAAAACAAAAGACTATGAAAACTGAGGATCTAAACAAAATTCTGGAAGATGATTCGCTTTCATCAGGATCAAAAGAAAAACTTGCGGCCCTGCATGAAAATATTTCATCCAAAGAATTCTCTGATCTACTGGACCACCAAGGAAATCAGTATGTAGAGTTTGTCCAGGAAGGTGGCGGCGTCTGGGGAAGTGCGTTGGTAGGCTATCTTTATGGCCTGGAAATCTTTGGAGTCCGTTTTTTAAAGGTAGCAGGAACCAGTGCCGGAGCTATTAACACGATGTTGATTGCAGCGTGTAAAACGAAAGAGGAAGCCAAAAGTGAGCTTATTAAAGAGATTCTTTTTAGCTGGAATTTTGCAGACTTTATGGATGGAAAAACGTATGTAAAAACAACCCTCCATTCTATGCTGAACAATAAAAACTTTTTTACCATTAATCTAGTTATTGCCGCAGCCCTGTTTATTATCCTGATCAGTATCCCTTTCGCAGTTTCATCAGAAACGATACTGAATGCCAAGCTTATGTTTCTGATCCCTCTGATTCCGGCAATTATTCTCTTTTTCTGTATCAAAAAACTCTACAACAATTTCAGAAAAGAAAACAGCGGACTTAACCCCGGAAATGTTTTCACGGATACCATGAAAAACGCGCTCGATAGTTTTGGAATAAAAACTGTTGCCAATCTTAATGAAAAATTTATCCGGAAGGAACACAGTCTCAACCTCAATTACCGCTATGGAAACGGAGAGGAATATTATACGCGGGCTTTGCAGAGTATAGAAAAGATTAAAACTAAAAATCTGGAACATATTGACCAGACCCGATATAGAATTTTCTATGAAAGTGCCCTTAATAATGATTATTATAAAAACAACCCATTTTATCAGTTAAGATCAGAATATATTGTAATCACCACAGATATTAACGCTAAAATAAAGGTAGAGCTTCCCACTATGGCCAATTTGTATTGGTCCGAAGAAGAGCTCAAGCACATCAGCCCTGCTGAATTTGTCAGAGCTTCCATGTCTGTCCCTTTCTTTTTTGAGCCTTTTCAAAAAAGGATCAATAAGGATGAAGATTCTGTGAAATATGCCTGGAAATTCTGGATGAACACCCAACAGCAAGATATTAATCCTGTAGGCGTATTTATTGATGGTGGCAGTATCTCCAATTTTCCGATCGATATATTCCATGCAGATGAAGTTTTCTACCCGAGAATGCCCCTTTTTGGAGTACAATTGACCAATGATTCCGATATTCTTTCTGAGAAGGGAAAAACAAGCGAGGAAATTCTTAAAACACCCTTCAGTTATGCGGGAAATATCATCAGTACTTTAAAAGGCTTTAATGACAAAACCTTTCTTACCAAGCATACTTTTTATCATCTGTTCAGTATACAAACCGTCAATTGCGGAAACAGCAGCTGGCTTAACTTCTTTATGAAAAAAGAGGAAAAGGAAGAACTTTTCAACAGAGGTTTTCAGGCAGCCCTCGATTTTCTCAACCAGTTTGACTGGGAGAAATACAAGTATGAAAGAATGATGCTCTCTATGAAAGAGAAAAAGATCCTGAAAGAAGAAGATACCCCTACCGTGGGATAAGGATTTTTAAGTATTTTTGTTAAGCAAAAATAGATGACGAAATATATCTGTGAATGCCGTGGAGAAAATGCTGAGTAAATAAAACCTTTCCAGAAATGAAAAAAAATATTGCACAAAAATTCTCCATTATTCTTTCAGTTTTAATTGTAATATTGATTGTGTTGAGTTTTGTTCATGAGAGTTTCTGGATAAAACAGATGCTCAAAAAACCCAGATATACAGTAGCAGAGGCTACTACAGACTGGCATCAGAAGAATAACAATGGTGTAGGAACAGATTATAAATACCGGGTTAAAGACAAAATATATTTCGCAACTACAAATTGTTCTTACCAAAAAGGGGATCAGTTTCTTATCATTTTTGATTCTCTAAAACCTAAAAATGCAAAGGTCCTTGGTATCTACTCTATTGAAAACTATCTTATCGATTTAAAGATTCCTGTCAATGGTTGGAAGTATGAAGATGTTCCCTTTAAAATAGACAGCAATACCATAAAAAAATATGTACAGGACGGGAACATTGAACCCTTTGAATACGATCAGGAATAACTATCAAGGAGAACAGTAAATTCGGAAAAAAAATAAGTTGAACTTACTTCAGAAAATCCGAACAAGTCAACTTACTTTTATACCATTATAATGTATCCAAAAAGTCCATATACATCGGAACACTTCTTTCAATCCATTCCTCAGAAGAATTACGTTCTATTCCGTAATATACAAACGGCTCCTTATACTCTGCTTTGATATAGTCAAAGGTCAATTCATAAGGCTGAAAAAGTTCATTCATCGTATATTTATATTCTCCGGACGCACTATAGCCATCTTCATCAATTCCTGCAGTAACAGCCAAAGACATTTTTTTTCCTCCCAGCTTATAACCGCTGTTGCTTCCATAGGCCCAGCCATACAAAACAACCTCATCCAGCCATTGTTTTAACAGCGGTGGACTGCTAAACCAGTAAAAGGGAAACTGAAATACAATTTTATCATAAGATTCCATCAATTCCTGTTCTTTAGCCACATTAATCTTCCCATCAGGATATGCTTCATACAACTGATGAACAGTATATTTTTCAGGAAATTTTTTGAGTTCTTCAATCCATCTTTTATTGATTACAGACTTTTCAATATCAGGATGAGTGACAATAATTAAGGTTTTCATTCAATTTAAATTTCTATTGCAAAAATACGATACGTAACTTACATTTCGTACATTAGCAACCTATTGTATGGTACTATAAAAAATGTAAGTAATGACTAAAATAAAGGAAACCTCGACTAATTTCGCCAATAAAAAGGCTCTTGCTGATGAATGTCCGGAAATCTATGCTTCCAACCTGATTGGAGGACAGTGGTCTTTGGCTATCTGCTGTTATCTGATCAACGGAAAAATGCGGTTTGGAGAGCTTAAAAAAAAGCTTCAGAATATCACAGAACGTATGCTTACCTTACAGCTTCGGAGGCTTGAGGAAGAGAAAATTATTACCAGAACTGTTTTTGCAGAAGTTCCACCTCGGGTAGAATATGAGCTTACAGAGATTGGGTATAAACTGAAACCTATTATTCTGGAGTTTGAAAAATGGGGAAATGAGCATAAACAGCTTATGAAAAAAGCAGAACAAAGATAAAAGATTCTTTATTTTATGTACATTTAATCTTTAAACTAATACTATGAAAAACCTACCTTTTCTGATTTCCTTTACAATAAGTGTTCTCTTCGGAACATGGGCCAATGCACAAAAAATTTCCGACGGCCAGACCCTTGAAGTCAATGGAATGAGCATTACTTTCAATATCCTCAATAAAGAAAGTATAGAATCTGGTGGAAAATCTTATGACCGCTATAAAGTTTCTGCTTCGGTCAAAAACACTTCAGATAAGTCTTATACGATCAGGCTATCCTCTTTTCCGCAGATTGTGAGCAATATCGGACTTGTAGAATTAGACTGTATCAATGCTACCGGCGCAAGACTGACATCCAAAAAGATTGAACTTAAAATGAAGGCCCAGATGATTAATGTGACCTACTCTGCTTATGACAAATCCGGAAAGTTTATAACCAGTACCATTCCCGTAACCGGCAGTTATTATTTTGATCCGGGAGATACCATCAGTGATAATGCTATTTTTATTGTTCCTCAAGGTGAAAAACCTGATGTTTCTGTAAGAAGTCTAAGATAAAATATGAATTGTGCCGCCTGATATTCTGTCGGCACAACTCATCTTAAAATTATTTTTTATTTTTCTTCAGCCTGTTTCCATAATGGATTATGTTCCAAAACCTTATGATAAACAGAACAGCTTTCTGCATGAGATCCTTTCAGATATCCTGTGCTCATTAAAAACTCATTCACAATCTCTCCACCTGTAAATTTGAATGTTTTTTTGAAAAGCTTCATCCATTCCTGTAATGTCTTAGGATGGTGATGTTCCAGCCATTTCTCAAAAGAACCAAAGTCTTTCTGCAGTCCTACAATAGTTTTGGCATTTTCAATCGCAGCATTTACCTTTAGTTTATTTCTGATAATTCCCGGATCACCTAACAGTCTTTCACGGTCTTCTTCAGTATAAGCGGCCACTTTCCGAATATCAAAATTACTGTATGCTTTTCTGAAGCTTTCTTCTTTTTTCAAAACCGTTTCCCAGCTCAGACCTGCCTGATTAATTTCCAGAAGCAGTCTCCCAAACAACTCATTATCATCATGAATCGGAAACCCATAAAAATTATCGTGATAATTTTTATGCAGTTCTTTTCTGCTTTCAGGCTGCATCCCATCTATAGCTAAACAATAACTCATTTAAATATATTTTCTGTTTTCGTTAAAAAATTTTCCAGGGCTTCTTTCATATCAATTCCGGTGCGGTCTGCCAATACAATCAGCCACCAGATATTCTCGCCCAGTTTATGTTCCAGTTCTGCAGCTGAATCTTTTTTCAGCCATCTTTTCTGATGAGACATTATATTTCTTCCCACCAATCCTGCATCGGTAAGGTAAGCAAGTGCATCTTCTTCAAGGGTCCATTCCGTTCCATGATGCTGTATTTCAAGCTGATGATACTTTTCTCTGATATCCAGGGAACGTTCTATAATTTTGTCAAAACTGTTTGTATCCATAATAATACGTATTTAAGAGTAGTTACTCTCTATATCAATTTTTAGAGGATAAAGATAAGGCAGGGTTGTGACAACTGTTAGTCAGGAGTGGTTTAAATTTTATTTTTAATCCTATTTGTCCTATTTTCAATTTTGAAATATACTATAAATTAGATTATTGTAAGCCCGCAGGACAGTATCCCACTATTTCTTTATGGATCAACAGGATGAATTCTTACAATTTATAGAGCTTACATTAAAATAAAGTGTAGTTTTGTAAAAATGTCACACACAGGAATCCATATGAAGACCTATAAAGCCATCATAACGATGCTTATACTGGCATTTTCATTATCGCCCTGTTCTGTAAAAAGGGATGTTCTCGACATTTTTGATATTCAGTACATCAGTGGTTTAAATAAGGTAAAAACAACCTCCGGCTGTGATACCTCTCCTACAACTTCCAGATTTTCAGTTTCAAAAGCTGATGTTAAATTAACCGGTAAAGATTTCTTTTCTCTCAATTTTTCAATAAAAAACACGAAAAGTGAAAGGCTTTCTTTCAACAAATACTCTGGCCATACCACTGGCAACAGCCCTCCAAAGTACATTTTATTTAAAAGATTAAAATTAAGTTTGATTCAGGTTTAAAAACATCAAACTCAATCAGTCTTTTACATAAAATCAATTTTAATGAAACATACCATAAAAAGCCAGTCTTCAGATTTGGCAGGCTTATATACTTTATCCCTCCGAATGGTTATCGGGTGGACTTATTTTTCAGCTTTTTGGCGCAGGCTTATCCTTGAAAACAAGCTGACACCCGATGAAAACGGATATATCGGAGAAAAATTCAATCACTTTCTCCCAAATGCTTTAGGAATAAAACCCATTATCGAATATTTAGTTACCCATCCTGATACCTTACAGCAGTCTATGATGATCTTTACCATTATTGAAGCTATAGTAGGTTTATGTATCATACTGGGTTTATTCACCCGGTTCATGAGTATTGGAATCTTCGGGCTGGCATTAGGAATTCTTCTGGGTTCAGGCTGGTTGGGAACAACCTGTCTTGATGAATGGCAGATAGGTGTCTTGGGTATTGCAGGAGGATTTGTTCTTTTCCTCACGGGAAGCGGTCCTTATTCTCTGGACTACTATTTCATGAAGAAAAACAAGGCTTTCACTCAAAAAAAATGGTTTCAATGGTTGGGTTCCGGCGATTTGCCCATCTCAAAACCTAAAATTATTGTATTGACAGGCTCTTTAGCGATTTTCGGGCTTACCCTTTACACTAACCAATACTTCCATGGCGGGGTCTATGGAACACTCCACAATAAATCGGTAAAACCAAAGGTTGAAATTTCCAATATTTCTCATAATAATTCAGATTTAAAATTTGAAGTATACAGAACCGAAGGTGCAGATGTATACGGTTCTTTCCTCATAGGAATCCACATCCTGGACAAAGACGGAAATATTGTGAAAGAACTGAATCATCAGGAGCTTTCCACACTATCGAAAGAAAACATTCACAACCATTATGTAGCTAAGGTAAAGCCGGGAAAACACAGCTTAATAATTCCATTGGGAGCAAAAGCTGATATTATAATTGATATCCGGGATGTTCTTCTGAAAAATAAAGTCCATACCTTAAAACTTATTGATATAAGCGGTATTGAATGGATAGGAGAAATCCAATAATCAGTTTTTACTATACAATTTGTCATTTTTGGTAAACGTAAAAGCCCAAAATATTTTTAGATTATGCTTACCTCTTTAAGAGGCATAAGTAATGATCACTTTTTGAGCCATTGCGTTTACCAATATTTGACTTCTTTTAAAAACTATGCTATTAAAAAACTAATTATGAATAGATAGCCACAGGATTGCAAGGCGAATTTGAAAGATCTGTTTTTAGGTTTTGGCTAAAGCCAAATTGGATGGGTTAAAAAAACGGGCTAAAGCCCGTTCCTATTGATACAGAAAATGGTGTTTACTGATCACATTATACATTATACATTATACATTATACATTATACATTATACATTATACATTATACATTATACATTATACATTATACATTATACATTATACATTATACATTATACAAATCTTATACACACACGAACTATCCGGATTCAGTTCCAGCACCTCCATTTCAAATAAAACATCCAGCCCCATGGCATCGCATACTCCTTGTACGAAAGGTTTGATCACCGGCCATTTTAATAGATGGGCAATCTCAAACTCTTGTGTTATTCTATGGTAGCGATCCACTCCTTGTATCAACATTTCAATTTTATGGTCATTCAATTCTTTAAATTCAAAACTATATTCGGGACTGGATGTAAAAATTGCTCCTATAAGTATTTTTGCTACAGCTGGAATTCCGGGCTTTAAACCGGGTTTAACGGCAAGGTTTCTCAAAGCCATTTTCGATCCCAGATCATACATAAAGCTATTGGAAAGGAGTTCAATTGCTTCAGCGCCAAAAAGTTTTCCTGCTTGCTTGAGCATTCCTCCGTAAAAAGCTCCTGTAATATCTGAAAGTCGCTGAACCAGCTCTCTAAATGTTCCGGGAAAATAATCCGAAATAATCTGATCCATATCCATTTCAGGGAGATAAATATCATTTTTTCTGAAATCGGATAATGCGACAAACGTTTCCGGCAGTTGTACGTTATTATTCATGGTAAAAAGTTTTTAATATCTTGAAATAGTATACCTGTTTTTTGAAACAAAAGCAGAATTCCTTATTTCAATGAAAATAAACACAGGAATACCATACAATGAAGGTCTGATACAGTCAAAAGATATAGCTAGCAGCTGTTCTTCAGATGGAAGTATATTGTAATACTCCGGAATTCCTCTATTGAAAAGGGAAAGTATTGGTAAGGGAACTTATTCATATTTTTTCATTTTGTACAGTAAAGTTAAAGAAAATAAATAAATTCTCCAATAGGTGATATTGTTTTATAAAAAGCAGTAATCATTTAATTACAAAACATTTACATCAGCAACAAAAAATTTCCCTGATAGACTTTGTTTGAAATAGTCCATAAAAAAACCTCCGGAAAATCCGGAGGTTTATACTGTATATTTACATTTAGTGCATCGCTTCACTCAAATCTATCTTTTCTTTACTTTTTCTTTCTTTTATAAATAAGATAAACGGAATACATATCAGGAATATAACTCCCAGGTAAAGAAATACATCCATATAGGACAACACGGTTGCCTGTTTGGTCACAGATAAATCAAGCATTTTATAAGCCGCATTCAGAGCCGCATCAGGCGTCATTCCTTTGGATATAAAACTGGCCTTTAATGCATTTATTCTTTGCTGAACTTCAAAATCCGTTGAATCCAGGTGAGTAATCAAATTCACTCTGTATTTCTGGCTTGCGTTAGCAATAAAAGTAGTAATGGCTGCAATACCAAAAGATCCTCCCAGCTGTCTCATCATCCCTGTAAAGGCAGCACCTTGTCCAATTTCCTGGCCTTTCAGGGTACTTAATGATAAGGATGTAATCGGGATAAACAATAGTCCGAGCCCTGCACCTCTTACAATCAGCATCCAGAAAAAGGCATCTTTACTGGTATCCGGTGTCAGGATTTTATATCCCCAGAAACTATACACAAAGAAAATGAACAGTCCCAAAGACACTAAAATCTGTTGTTTTGCCCCTTTTGCCAGCAATCTACCAATGATAGGCATCATGAATGCTGTCGTTAATGCTGCCGGAATCATCAATGCTCCCGACTGCAATGCCGTCCATCCCAAAATACTTTGTGTATACAGAGGAACAATAAATGTGGAACCATATAACCCGAATCCTAGCACAAATGACATCATTGTTCCGATCCTCAAATTACTATTTTTAAGTACTCTAAGTTCAACTATCGGGTACTTAAAGGTAAGCTCCCGCCATAGAAACAATATAAATCCTAGAACAGCAGCTATTGTAAATGCGACAATCATTCCGCTTTCAAACCAATCCTCTTCATGACCTCTCTCCAAAATGAACTGTAATGAACCCACCGTCACTGCCAGTAACCCAATACCAATCCAGTCTACATCGGATACCTTACGTTTTTCAGCATATTTCGGACTTCTTACAAACTGAAGCGTCATCAAAGTGGCCGCAATTCCAATGGGAATATTGATATAGAAGATATAAGGCCAACTGAAATTATCAACAATATATCCTCCTAATGGCGGACCTAAAGTAGGGCCTATAATTACCCCTAACCCATAAATGGCCTGAGCCATACTTCTTTTCTCAATCGGATAAGATTCCGTGATGATCGTTTGTGAAGTTACCAATAGTGCTCCCCCACCAATTCCCTGCATTAATCTGAAAAATACCAATTCCCAAATATTCGTAGCGTTTCCGCATAAGAATGAAAATATGGTAAATATAATGATGGAAGCAGCAAAATAGTTTCTACGTCCAAACTGCTGTGAAAGCCAGCTCGTCATCGGTACGACAATTACGTTACCTATTGCATAAGCCGTAATTACCCAACCTACTTCAGAAAGTGTGGCTCCAAGATTACCCTTCATCTCATTCAAGGCAACATTTACAATCGTGGAGTCCACAATTTCAAGCAGAGCACAAAGAATTGCCGTAATCGTAATGATTACTCTTCGGGCTCCATATTCTACTAATGAATCTTGCATATATTTTTAATAGGTACAATGTAAAAAGTATAATATAAAATGTCTTTTTAAACTACATGGATATATTTTGTACTTCCTATATTGTACATTGTATAAATTATTTCAAAGAAACCTCTGCTTTCACGTTCATTCCTGTTCTTAATCTTTTTGCAATATTTTTATCAAGATTTACAAAATCAATTTTTATAGGAAGTCTCTGAACTACTTTTACAAAGTTACCACTCGCATTATCCGGAGGCAAAATGGAAAATGTAGCACCTGTAGCCGGAGAAAATGAACTTACCACTCCTTCAAATTCTTTGTCAGGAAAAGCATCGATTTCAATTTTCACTTTTTGTCCTTCAACCATTTTATCTACCTGCGTTTCTTTGAAGTTGGCCACTACCCATTTTTGGTCATTCTTTACCAAAGCAAACAGCTGCGCTCCTGCCTGAAGATACTGACCCACCTGAGTAGGCACTTTTCCTACGTAGCCATCTTCTGCAGCAAGAATTACAGTATATGAAAGGTTTAATTTTGCATTTTCAACATCCACTTCTCTTTGCTTTGCTACAGAACCTGCAACACTGATTTGTTGTGAACTCGCAGCGGTTTGAGAAGATGCAATATTCGTTTGCTGAGCAATTTGATTTCTCTGATCCACCAAGACCTGTAACTGCTTATCTGCAGATTGTTTTGCGGCTAAAGCCTGCTCATATTGCTGCTCTGTAATAGAATGGTCTTTTACAAGGTTAGCATATCTCTTTAAATCCTGGGAAGTTTTCCACACATTTACTTTCGCTGCCTCGATTTGTGCATTGGCAGTAACTACCGCTGCTTCAGAAGAGCTGATATTTTTTGAAGTGGCTGTTGTAGTAGCTTCGGCATTTGAAATATTGCTTTTAGCAGTAGATAAAGCAGCCTGAGCCTGCTCAAGAGCCATTTTCTGGTCTCTGTTATCCAAAATAACCAACGTATCTCCTTTTTTTACGAACTGATTATCTTTTACTTTCACCTCAGTGATATATCCTGAAATTTTGGAAATCACCGGGGTCATATTAGAAGCAATCTGAGCATCATCTGTTTCTTCATGGTATTGTCCATAAGTAAATGCTCTGTAACCATAGATTCCTCCTCCGATTACTACAGCTGCTAAAATGATAGGAAAGACTAAACTTTTTTTCTTTTTAGGTTCAACTGCTTGTGTATTATTATTTTCCATGTGGGTTCGATCTGATTATTTAATTGTTAAAGTTCCTGTTGTCTGTAATAGTTTTCTATATGCTAATGCGGCGTCTGCTTTTGCATTGATTACGCCCACGTTTGCGGCAATCTGAGCGGCATCTGCATCCAATAATTCGGTCATGGTTGCCAGCCCGTTGTCATATTTGTTTTTTGTGATCCTGTAATTTTCATTAGCCTGCTCAGCTGATTTTTCAAAAACAGCGATTCTCTTCTTTGAGTAATCAGTGTTTTGATACTCTCTGTTGACATCAAGCTTAATATTGTCATTTAACAACTCATCAGTGGCTGCCAACTGCTTCTCTCTCGCCTGTGACTGCTTCAAAGATGAATTCTCTTTCCAGATGTTTGACAAATTATAAGAAATTCCGATTCCTACATTCACAGCATTGTATACGGTAAGGAATTTAGGAATATCTGCCGCTACATAACCTCCGGTAAATGCCAGTGATGGAAGGTTTTCTGCTTTAGCAGCTTTTGACCCTAGTTCGGCAGCTTTTCTTTGCTGAGCTAAAGCCTGTAAATCTTTACGGTTTTCTCTGGCTTCATTTACATAGAAAACAACCGGTTTTACCTCAGACCCTTCTTCTATATAGTTTTGATCCACTTCAAGCTCTGTCGTTTCAGAAAGTCCCAGAAGCAAATCCATATTGATATTGGCAATATTGTAATTATTTTTGGCTTCCAATAGCTGAAGTTCAATATTTGAAGTCTGAAGGTTTGCTTTCAATCTGTCGTTTCTGGCAATCAATCCATTGTTCTCCATTTTCAGAAATGTTTCATCTCTTTTTTGAGAAGCAGCAAGATTTTCTTCAAAAACTTTGATAGACTGATTGGCCTTAAACAGATTGTTGTAAGCCTGGGCAACATTATAAGCAATTGCAATTTTATCGTTTTCAGTGCTTAATTTGGATGCTTCCACCAGGTATTTTGCAGACTGAATCCCATACTTGATCCTTCCTCCACTGTAAATAGGGACGCTAAGATTAGCCGACCCGTAAAGAACCTGATGTATTTCCGGTCCTCCTGCCCCTCCGGAAAGCCCCGGAAGTTTGATATCAACATTCGGTTTTATCGGAAGGTACATATAGCTTCCAGAAACTTTCAATTCAGGAAGCTGCTTGTTTTTAGCTTCCAAAAGATCAGCTGTAGCCTCCTCGATCTTGGCTGCGTCGATCTTGAGATTCTTGCTGTTCTGGATTCCCAGCTGCACAGCTTCGTCAAGAGAAAGTGTTTTTTTCTCCTGAGCATTTGCATTTGCTACTCCTACGAATAGTGATAATGCAATCACTGAGTTATTTATTCTCTTCATAACCTAAAAGGTCTTTTAGTAAATGTTTTATATGTTTATTAAGTTCAGTATAGTATTTTTCGTCAAAAACACTCTCTTCTTCTGTGTCATTAAGGAATTCTTTATACATATCTTTAGCATTGAATGCATAAAACAAAGTTCCGCTGATGGTTGAGTGAAACAGATAAATTGGAGGATTTTTCGTGAAAATCCCCTTCTCCAGCCCACGTTCCAGTATTTGAGAATACATGGAAAGAAATCCCATTTTAGTTTGTTTTAAAAACTCTACAATCTGTGGATTTTCAGTGTGAAGCTGCTCCCTCTGCATAATCCTGTAAAAGCATTTCTGGGTTCTTATCCTATCGGAAAACTGGTCTATTATCTTTTCGATCTTCTGCCATTCATTAAGGTCTGTTCTTTCTACGATATCTTTTGAGAAAAACTGTCCTTCATTCATTCTGTATTCAACCAGTTTTTCATAAAGCTTTTCTTTAGAGCCAAAATAGTAAGAGATCATAGAGATGTTCACATTTGCAGCCTTGGAAATTTCTCTGGTAGAAGTTCCGTCAAAACCTTTTTCTGCAAAAAGTTTTTCAGCAGCAAATAATATATTTTCTTCTTTTGAAATCATATCACTTCCATTTTCAGGGCGCAAATTTACATAAGTTTTTCACAAAATCAAACGATTGATTGATTTTTTAATATAGATTTAATTTATCAGCAACATAAGACCGTTTCTATTAACATAATAAATATAAATAACTACAATAAAAGACAGTAATGCAGTATTCACTTGAATCACCTTAAAAATCAACAGTTAGACAGAAAGTGCAATACCGCTTGTTCCGAATAGATGATGCTCAGGAAGAACCAAGCAGGCAGCTGTTTGTATAGAAAGGAAATAAAAAAACATTCCGGCCTGTTGGTCGGAATTGTATTTATGAGTTTTTATGAATATATCTTGATAGCTTTATCCCAAGATCTGTCCAGACAATTTTAGGATTTCCGTTTCTTGTCAGATGAAGATCAGCAGTATTGATTTCCTCTAAAATACTTTCAATATTGGCACCGCTGATAAATTTTGAAAATCCTGACCAGTTGAACCCATCAGCATTGATCTTTTTATAGACAAGATCCTCAGACTGATAGTTCTGAAGGAGTGCCAGTCTGAAAATTTCAGAACAATAATTTAAAAAATTCTTCTGTTTTTCTCTGTTCCACCCGGCTATTTCCCTTGCCCAGAAAATAATACTTTTAAGGTAAGCAGGTTTTTTCTTTACCATAAATGCATCCCGGACCCACTGCACAAATAATTTTTCAAATTCATTAGTCTTATCTCCGGAGTTTAAAAGTTTGACAGCATCATTTAGATCTCCCTGCGCTTCATGGATAACCTCTCTGATCTTTTCCCCAGAAATAGAAAATTTCTTTTCCAGATACTGTTTAAGATCTTCATCATTAATTCTTGGAATTTCTACGATCTGGGTTCTGGAAAGAATCGTAGGAAGTATATCATTTGTACTTTCTGTGGTAAGGAGAATAATAGTTTTGGCCGGCGGCTCTTCCAGGAATTTTAAAAATTTGTTTGAGGCCGCAATATTCATTTTATCAGCTCTCCAGACAATAAGGATCTTCGTTCCTCCTTCAAAGCTTTTCAAGGAAAACTTCTGATTCTGGTCATCCACTTCATCTGCGGAGATAAAAAGCTGCTTGTTTTCTGATTCTAAAAAAGCTGTCCAGTCATCATAGCTCGCATAAGGAGAGGCCATGATCATCTCTCTGAATTCTTCAAACTTATTTTTACTTAAAGAATTTTTATTATCTGTAAAAACAGGAAAGCTAAAATGAAGATCCAAGTGATTCAGGTGCTCTACCTTTAAGGCAGCATGCTCGTTTTCCCGACTTAGTATCTCTCTGGCATATGCCAACACCATAGGTAATGTTCCATATCCTTCTTTCCCTACAAAAAGCTGGGCATGGCTTACTCTGTTTTCAGCAATACTTTCTCTAAGAAGTTTTTTCAGGTTTTCCTGACCGGCTATGTTCTCCCAATTCATGTTCCAAAGATAAAAAATCTTATCTCAATTTATAAAATTAAGTCTGTTTAATCTATCACGAAATCCTTTATATGTATTTTAACAGGGTCCAACCTTATATCATAGGAAGCATCAATAATATAATTAGAATAAATTTTAAATTAAATTGTGCACAATTTAATTTTCAACAATATATTTGCATTGCGAATTTTAACTTAACTTACTTATAAAATTCCAAACTATTTTGAATCCTTAAAATCAATATGCAATGAACAAAGAATCAGAACAGAAAATAAGAGACGTTTTTCAACAACAAAAAGCTTTTTTCAAAACCCATCAGACCAAAGATATTGAATTCAGGAAAGCCCAACTGAGAAAATTCCGCGAAGTATTTTTACATCACACAGATGCTCTTTGTGATGCTTTATATATAGATTTGGGGAAAAGCAGAAAAGAAGCGGAATATGTGGAAATTCAGATTGTGATCAGTGAACTTGATTATTTTCTGGAGAATATTGATGAATGGGCAAAACCAACTCCCGTTCCTTCCAAACCACATCCGACAGGAGCTGAAGTCATAAGTAAAATAATATATGAGCCGTATGGGGTAAGTTATATTATCGGACCATTCAACTATCCTGTTCAACTGACATTCAGCCCACTTATCGGAGCTTTGGTTGCAGGAAATACCGCTATTTTGAAACCATCAGAAAATACACCTCACGTTGCTAAAGTTCTTGAAGATATTGTAAAGGAATCTTTTGACGAATCTTATGTAGCCGTATTTCAGGGAGCTATTGAAGAAAACACTTTATTATTAAGCCTGCCTTTTGATTATATTTTCTTTACAGGAAGCCCCAATGTGGGAAAAATCGTAATGAAAGCTGCTGCAGAGCAATTAATTCCTTTGGCATTGGAGCTTGGAGGAAAATCTCCTACAATAGTTCACAAAGATGCAGATCTCGATAAAGCAGTGGCAAGAATATCTTATGGAAAATGGATTAACTGTGGGCAAACCTGTGTGGCGCCAGACTATATTTATATTCATGAGTCTGTAAAGGATGTATTTATTGAAAAATTCAAAGCGCATTTAAAGACAGCCTATAACGATGAATCTTTAGGAAAAATAGGAAAGATTGTAAGTCAGAATCAAATTAAACATCTTGCCGGATATCTGGAGGCTGCTCCTGAAAAAGTTATCTATGGAGGTAAATATGACCTTGAGAGCCGTCATTTTGAGGCTACTTTAATGGACAGCATAACCTGGGATGATCAGGTAATGCAGCAGGAAATATTCGGTCCTATCCTACCCATTATGACGTACCACGACATTAATGAAGCACTGGAAGAAATAAATAATCGTCCAAAACCATTGGCATTATATGTTTTCTCGGAAGATCAGGAATTTGCAGATCATGTTCTAAGCCATACAACAAGTGGTGATGCAGAAATTAACAGTACTATTATTCATGTTGGTTCTCATTATTTACCTTTTGGAGGGGTGGGAACTTCGGGAATGGGAAAATACCATGGAAAATATAGTTTTGAAAGTTTTAGTCACAGCCGATCTGTACTTCAGGTAAAATAATTCTATAGGCTATCCTCTTAAAAAAAAGACCGTTATCAAATAAAAAACGGTCTTTTTCTTATAATAGAATTAGTAATTTTATGAATAAAAATTTGCAGTTTTCTTTTGAAGAAAGGCCCTTAACAAACTTTAACCACATATAATTTTTACAATTCATTAATATTTAAGATATTTGCGCATTGTTTTAAAAATAAAGAATGAAAAAAATCTTTGTAGTATCATTCATATCAGCTGGATACTTCCTGAATGCACAGAGTCTAGGTAACTCGCCCTATGCAACATATGGAATTGGAGATGTAAAATATGATAATACGATCGAAACTACTTCAATGGGAGGTATATCAACTGCTTTTATAAGTGATTTCACCAGTAGTTTCAATTTTGCAAACCCTGCAAACAACGCCAATTTCGAACTTACAAGTATCAGACTGGAGGCTACCAATGAAAACAATTATTTCAAATCGAATTATAACGATATGAAATCTACAAAGCATTCTACGTATCTTTCCAATATTGCTTTGGCATTCCCTTTATCTCCAAAGGTAAAGATGGGACTTTCTTATCAGCCTTACAGTTCTAAAAGTTATGATATTTTAAGCACTGAAACAAGAGACGGAATTGCTTACAATAATAGATTTAAAGGAAGTGGTACTTTAAATACAGCACAGGTAGCTGTTTCTTACAAAATAGATCAGCAATTTTCTGTTGGAGCAAGAGCCAATCTTTATTTTGGTGACTTATATGATCTGAACGAATTCGGTACCTCAACTTCTGAGTACGTTAATGGATATGAAACTAAAAATAAAGTAAGAAACTTTAACTTTACACTTGGTACCAGCTATCAGACTCTAAATACCCGTACTGATAAAAAATTAACAATTGGAGCTACTGCTACTTTTGGAAATACCAGCAATATGACTACTGAGTACATCAACAGTACTTACAGATTTGCTGATCAGGCAGGAACTAAAACTGATGAAAAAACTATAGAGCAGAAAAATACAAGCTCCAAGAATCTTCTTCCTTTACAAGCCTCTTTAGGGGTAGGATATGGAAGTGAAAATCATTGGTTCTTCTCAGGACAGATTGACTATAAAAAAGGAGAGGACGTCTCTTATTTTGGAAAATCTTTCGATTTCCAGGATACCTATAGAATTTCTGCCGGTGGATGGTACTTGCCTAACTACAATAACTTCAGAAATTATTTCTCAAGAGTAATTTACAGATATGGAGCTTTCTATGAAAGAGGAAATCTTAAACTGGAGGGTAACAGCATTAACAAATTTGGTATTTCTGCCGGAGTAATGCTTCCATTCAAGACCAGCAGCATCACCAGAATGAGCGGACTTGAAATAGGAGTAGAAATAGGTAAGAGAGGAACTCTTAATGATAACCTGATCAATCAGAACTTCATTAATTTTAGAATCGGCTTTAATTTTGCTGATAAGTGGTTTAGAAAGACTCTTTATAACTAGAATGAATTTTTCAAAAAAAATATCATATAAAAATATAGCATGCCTTTTTAGTTGTGCTATATTTTTTATATTGACATCATGTGAAGAGGATCTTACCAAAAATAAAGGTAGCCAAAGTAAAAACTTCCCCTCACAAATCATTAATAATGCCAATATTGTACAGCGTGATTCCGGTTTTGTCACTTTAAAGGCCAAAGCTCCTATCATTGAAAAATATGAACTTATAGACAGTCCGTATGTGGTAGCAAGAAAAGGGATCAATATAGAGTTCTTTGATAAAAAGAAACCGAAAATTCCTGGAAAGATCACAGCTAAATATGCCCGTATTTTTGAATATAAAAAATTCTACGAAGCAAAAGGTGATGTAAGGATTACCACTAATGAAGGACAAAGGTTTGCCATGCAGAGTATTTATTGGGATCAGAAAAAGAACAGGATTTATACCAAAGATACAGTGTATGTAACTATGGAAGACGGATCTACATTGGTAGGTGCTAATGGAATGACTGCTAAAGATGATTTTTCTGAATATACCTTTTATAACAACTCGGGAGACTTTAGTTCAAAAAGGATTTCTGAAAATAAAAAATAAATCCTATCATCATGAAAACTCTTGCAATTGGCCTTATGTCCGGGACAAGTCTGGACGGTTTGGATATTTGCTTTGCTGAATTTGAAAAGCAAGATACATGGACCTTTAAGATCCTAAAAGCAGAAACCATACCCTATTCTAAGGAGTGGGAAAATAAACTCAGAAGTTCCATTCATTTATCAGCGGAAGATTTATTAGAACTGCATTCAGAATATGGTTTTTACCTCGGCCAGCAGGTTAAAGAGTTTATCCGAAAATATCAGCTTGAAAACATCAGTCTTATCGCTTCTCACGGCCACACTGTTTTTCACCAGCCTCAGAAAAAATTCACTCTTCAAATAGGAGATGGCAGAGCGATCAAACTGGAAACAGGGTTACCTGTAGTCTATGATTTCAGAAGCCAGGATGTACTGATGAAAGGAAACGGAGCCCCATTAGTTCCCATAGGTGATGCGCTTCTTTTTTCAGACTATGATGCATGTCTTAATTTGGGTGGGTTTTCGAATATTTCTTTACAGCTCAATGGTCAAAGAATAGCTTTTGACATTGCTCCTGTCAATATCATTCTGAATCAATTAGCCCAAAAATTAAACCTCAGCTTTGATGAAAACGGAAATCTGGCAAGAGAAGGAAAAATAAATGAGGAACTGTTAAGCCGACTCAATTCATTAGATTTCTATCAGCAGCCCCACCCCAAATCTTTAGGGGTAGAATGGTGTAATGAGTATGTATTTCCAATGCTTGAAAATATAGAAACAGCAAGTTTGCTGGCAACGGTTACAGAGCATATTGCCCAGCAAATTTCCAATATCATCAATAAAAATAATATCAGGAATATTCTTTTTACCGGTGGAGGTGCTTATAACACATTTTTAATTGAAAAAATAAAAGCTAAAACAACCTCTGAAATCATTATCCCATTCAAGGAAATCATTGATTACAAAGAAGCCCTTATTTTTGCCTTTATGGGTGTTTTGAAAATGAACAGCGAGATCAACGTCCTTTCTTCGGCTACAGGGAGTACAGCCGATCATAGTTCAGGTATCATTGTTTAGAGAGACAAAAAATAATACAACATAAAAAAACCTTCAAAAATGAAGGTTTTTATTTATTTGTAAGCTTCGATCTTATCAGTCAATGCATTAATGAAATTTTGTAACGGCTTTTCTACCATCATCTTGATGAATGGATTAAACTTCCCTTCAAAAAGCATTTGTACTTCTGTCTGATTTTCATTAATAGGGTTTAAAGTTGCCGTTAATGTAAAGTCTAAACTTGAACTTGCTGATTTCAAGATTGCTTTCTGGTCATTAACTTCATCTATTTTCAATGCAATTTCCGGCATTCCCTGTAATCCGAATTTAAAACCGTTGTCTCTTGTTTCAAATTTCTGAAGACCATCCGGCATAAATTCTTTATAATTTTCTGGAGACTTCAGTAATTCTGACAGCTCTTTAGATGATTTATTAACAATAATCTTTCGTCCTTCTAAATTCATTTTTTATTTTTGTATTTAAATTCTTAATTCTTACAAATGTATAAAGTTTTTGTGAACGAAAAAAAATTATTAGTATCTAAGCATCCCGAGGAACTTGAAAAAAGTATTGGGTACGAAAGTTTCACAACTTTAGAGATTGCATTAGATATTTTAGAGAATACTTCTGTAAAAGAACTCAATGTTTTCGGTGAGAATATTGATGAGATCTGGAAGGAATTTCAAAAGCTATTCAGGATCATTGAAGCAGCGGGAGGAATTGTAAGCAATCCTGAAGGTGAAATTCTTTTCATCAAAAGGCTGGGTAAATGGGATCTTCCTAAAGGTAAAATGGAGAAAGGTGAATCTCAGGAGGAATCTGCAGTAAGAGAAATTGAAGAGGAGACCGGTCTTAAAGACGTAGAACTCGTACAGTTCATTAATACCACTTACCATATTTATGTGGAAAGAAACGGTGAAAAAATACTAAAATGCACCCACTGGTTTGAGATGAATTTTAGTGGAGAAGATACGTTTAAACCTCAAGCGGAAGAAGGGATTACTGAAGTGGCATGGAAAAAAAGACAGCAAATAGAAAACGAAGTGTTTCCAAGCACTTTTAAAAATATTAAACTGATTGTAAAAGATTTTTGGAATTCGAAAAATCTGTAGCCCTGAAAGAAATAAAAAAGGCTGGAAGTTATTAAACCTAAACTTCCAGCCTTTTTTGTTTTTTTATCAGACTATATAAAGTCGATCACCTTTTCTAGCGCTATCCCTCTGGATCCTTTTAGAAGAATATTTTCAGACTGAATCGGAGTCTGCTTCAGGTATTCAATTAATGATGATGTATCTTCAAAAGCAAGATGTGAAGAATTCACTGCTTTAAAGTGTTTTCCTACCGTAATGATTTCATCAAAATTTAAATCCTGGGCCAGTTTTAAGATGTTCTGATGCTCCTTTTCGCTTTCAGCACCCAATTCCAGCATATCTCCAATAATAATGGTTTTACGCCCCTCAAAGCTGATGAAATTATTCAGTGATACCGTCATAGAACTTGGGTTAGCATTATAAGTATCCAACACCAATGTTTTATTCTCTTTTTTTACCACCTGTGAACGCATGTTCGTCGGGGTATACTGCTCAATAGCATGTTTTATTTTTTCAAAGCCAATTCCGAAATGAAGCCCAAAGCATGCCGCTACACAAAGATTGGTGAAGTTATAATCTCCTGTCAGTTTTGAAAGAGCTTTGACATTCTGATAAGACAAACCTACAAAGTGTTCCTCTGAGAAAGATTCAAAGTTATAATCTGACCCTTCATTTCCAAAAGTGATGGTAGATGGGTAGTTTTGCGTTTTTTCGATCTGGATAGGATCATTTTCATTAACGATAATGGTCCGTTGGTTTGATGTAAGATAATCGTAAAGTTCAGACTTTCCTTTGATCACTCCTTCAAAACCTCCAAATCCTTCCAGATGGGCTTTTCCAAAATTGGTAATATACCCGAAATCCGGCTGTGCAATAGTACACAGGAGTTCTATTTCCTTTTGATGGTTGGCTCCCATTTCTATAACCGCGATCTCATGTTCCGGTTTGATAGAAAGAATAGTCAGAGGAACACCAATATGATTATTCAGGTTTCCATATGTATACTGAACATTGAACTTTTCTGACAGTACCGCATGTATCAGTTCTTTTGTTGTAGTCTTCCCATTGCTTCCTGTAAGCCCTATAAAAGGTATGCTAAGCTTATTTCTGTGGTATATTGCTAATTGCTGTAAAAACTCAAGAGTAGATGGAACATAGAAAATATTCTTATCTCTGTTTTCAAATTCCGGCAGTTCTACGATTACTGCCAAAGCACCATCGTCTATAGCTTTTTCTGCTAAAGTTGCGGCATTGAAATTTTCGCCGGAAAAGGCAAAGAAAATATCATTCTCTGCTATTTTTCTACTATCTATCGTTACTTTACCTGCCTGTAAAACTAAAGGATAAAATTGTTCTATATTCATGTGGAAATATATATATTTTTTTTAAGAGGTCACATGCAATCGCCAAATCTATATGAGTATTTCAGACTTTTTAACCAAAGCGATTTCATGATTCAAAAATAAAAAAACCTTCCGGAAATCCGGAAGGTTTTTTTTAAGTATTTTTTGATAAATATATTATCTTCTAGTTCTGTTCTTATCGTTTGTTCTTGCATCCTGTGCAACACGGAATCCAATCCAACCATAAGCTTTGCCTTGGTTTTTATATCTTCTCTGACCCGGGTCCAGCCAGTATGCAGTATCCTGCCAAGATCCTCCTTTTACAACTCTTACGTCATTAGAGATTCCTGAAGTTCTGTCTTTACCGTCTTTCAGCATTTTCACTTTACCTCCTGCATCTACAATGAAACTCTGACGAGGTGCATTATACATATCGAATGATGAAGCTGAGTCTGATTCTCTTCTGTATTCTAAAGAAGATTGTCTGTCACCGTCTCTGTAGTTTCTGTAGTCAGCAATTGTCTGTCTTTCGAACTGTCCAGGAAGTCCTTTATACACTAATCTACCGTCAGATAAAGTATCGTATTTAATAGTCCCTTCATCAATCATTTTATAAGTTCCGTCACCGTTTCTTACAATAGCCTGAGGCATATTACCTCTGTAATAATTGAAGTCGTTGTAATCTTCATCTATAATAGGTCTGTAAACATCCGCTGTCCATTCAGCAACGTTACCGTACATACCATATACTCCTAAATCATTAGATGGATATTGTCTTACATCTGAAGTTTGTGCAGATCCGTCATTTTTCCATCCTGCGATACCGGAATAGTCACCTTTACCCATTTTAAAGTTTTCAAGGAACATTCCTCTTTCTTTTCCTTTGGTACCTCTTAATCTTTCGATTTCAGGTTTTTTACCTAAGTATTGGTTATATTCTCTGTTCTTAGCCATACCAAGAGCAGCATATTCCCATTCTACTTCAGTAGGAAGTCTGAACTTCTGTACCATGGCAGAATTCGGAGCTCTGTTTGCAGAAAGAAGTCTCTGGTTTGTTGTTTTAAGACCAGTTTTTTGCTGCATTCTCTGCTCATTGATGTAACCCTGCATTTCAGGATCATTCGCTTTGAATTTATCCATATTGAAGGCTGTTCCTCCCTGATTATTAGATTCGTTGATATACAAATCTTTAGCAATAATACCAGCGCTCATCAAAGCTTTTTCGTTTGCTCTGTCTGTCAGCCACTCACAATATCTGTTTGCCTGAGTCCATGAAACTCCTACTACAGGATAGTAGTCGAATTCCGGAGAACGCAGATACGTTTCATTATAATCGTTTCTAGCTAGTTTGTTGTCCCATAATAAGGTATCCGGTAGAGCACCGTTATAGATTTCCTTAAAACTAGGGTCACTTGGTGGGAATACATACTTCAACCATGTCAGGTATTCGCGGTATTCATAGTTTGTAATCTCAGTTTCTCCGATAAAGAATGAACTTACCTGCATTCTGCGAGGTGTGTTATTCCAATCGTGCATAACATCATCTTTCACTAATCCCATTGTAAAAGTTCCACCTTCTACATATACCATTCCAGGC
>Ga0105243_10000693_pt1 | contig 32759 bp, 41 predicted proteins | sample KBSM34metaG_FD_81525 | JGI IMG/M metagenome (GOLD analysis project Ga0105243, IMG submission 81525) | Miscanthus rhizosphere microbial communities from Kellogg Biological Station, Michigan, USA - KBS M3-4 metaG | ecosystem: Host-associated > Plants > Roots > Rhizosphere > Soil | place... | reverse complement strand
CCGGGTCGCTCTGGATTGCGCAAGAGGCGACCGATGTCAAACCCGGCGAGGGCGCGACCGGGCTGGGCCGATCCGGCAGCGGGCCGTGGCGGCTCGCCGTCAAAGCCGGGCGCGACGGACGACCCGGCAAGGACGGGAAGGACGGGCTCCACGGGAAGGACGGGAAGGATGCGGAAACCGGACCGCGCCACCGGTGGTAACCGCTGCCGACGGCGATGCCAGATCGAAACACGGGTCGGTCCCCGGCGCCTGTGACGTTGCGCGCCGGGATCGGGATCTGAGGCGGCCGTGAGCGACTGGAACAACGTGGACCACGACTATGTGCACGTGTGGCGGGCGATCGTGATCGGCGTCGTCCTTATCGTCGCCCTCGCCTGCGCGACGTGCGCCACGATCACGGGCATCTACGTGCGCGGCGGGTTCTGCGAGCGGACGGTACGGCGGGATCTGCCGCCCACCGACGGCGCGGGCGTGCGGCCGAATTGGACCTACGACACGATGTGGGTGAAGTGCGAGGCGGAGAAATGACGACGGCGGTCACCGTGAGTCCGTACGTCACGGTGCCGCGCGCCTGGGAGGGCGAGACCGCCGTCGTGATCGCCAGCGGGCCGAGTCTGACGCAAGCGGACATCGCCTACTGCCGGGACCGCGGGGCGCGGCTGATTGCCGTGAAGGACGCGATTCGCTGGGCGCCGTTCGCCGACTGCCTCTACGGCTGTGACGCGACGTTCTGGATTCGCCATCGCGGCGTGCCCGAGTGCGTGAGCGTCAAGTATTCGATTGACCCCCGCGCCGCCGGCCACGGCCCCCTGCTGCTGCGCAACACCGGCGAGAGCGGCTTGGAGCTCGACCCGACCGGCGTGCGCACCGGCAAGAACTCGACCTATCAGGCCGTCAACCTGGCGGTCCACTACGGCGTGCGGCGGATCGTGCTCCTCGGTCTCGACATGGGGCATTCGCCGCACGGCCCCAAATACTTCTATGGCAATCGCCCCTCGCATCAACAGGTGGTGTCGCCGTTCGCCGCGATGCTTGTGGTCTGGCCGACGCTCTTGGCCCCGCTCACGGCCCTCGGCGTGCAGTTGGTCAACTGTAGTCGGCAGACGGCGTTGCGGTGCGTGCCCCAGATGGCGCTCGAGGAGGCGCTCGAACAATGACCGACGCATCCATGGCCGACCCGTTGCGCGTGTGCATCGGGTGGGACTCGCGCGAGCCGGTCGCGTTCGCCGTGCTCGCGCATTCGATTCTCACGCGGGCGTCGCGGCCGATCTCGATTCTGCCGATCAACGTGCGCGCGCTGCGCCACGAGTACACCCGCACGCGGGGCCCGACCGAGGCGACCGAGTTTTCCTTAACCCGGTTCTTGGTGCCGTTTCTCTCGAGCTATCGCGGCTATTCGCTCTTTCTCGACTGCGACATGCTCTGCCGGACGGACATCACCGAGGTGCTGCTGTACCCGATGGCCGACCCGGGGAAGGCGGTCTATGTCTGTCAGCACGACTATACGCCGCGCGCCCTCACCAAGATGGACGGACACGAGCAGACCCGCTACCCGAGAAAGAATTGGTCCTCGGCGATCCTGTACGCGAATGCGCAGTGCCAGACGCTGACGCCGGGGTATGTCAATAAGGCCACCGGCTTGGACCTGCATCGCTTTCATTGGCTGGCCGATGACCAGATCGGCGCGTTGCCGCGAACGTGGAACTATTTGGTCGGCGAAGACAACCAAGCGACGAGCGAACCCCCGAAACTCATTCACTACACCAACGGCGGCCCGTGGCTGCCCGCGTATGCCGACTGCGAATACGCGGCGGCGTGGTGGGCGGAGTATCGGTCGCTCCTCGAGCCGCTCGCCGCCGCTGATCCGCAAGAGGAGGGCGCACGATGATGTGTTGGCTGGGCTTCCACGCGTGGCGGCGCATCGAGGCGTTCATCGGCCGGGGGCTGCTCTACTGTGTGCGCTGCGGCCGCGTGAGCGCGGAAGATTGATGCCCCGCCTCGCCGTCGAGATCCTCTGCTTCGAGCCGCACTCCGTTCGGGCGCGGGTGTTTTTCAAGGCGTTGCGCGCGACGGCGGCGCTGGCCGCGCTGGCGGTCATCGAGACGACGCGGTATCAGGGCACCGCGGCGTGGTTGCTGCTCTGGGGACCAGGCGCCCCGGACCGGTTCGACCCGATGCGGCGCCAAGTCGCGGCGGGTGGCCACGTGGCCGCGTTTGATCTTGCCTACTGGGGCCGCGACCGCAAGATCCGGGTGTCGATCGATACGGCGCATCCGCAGGCGTGGGTGATGCGACACGACTGGCCCGCCGCGCGCTTCCTCGCCGATCACGTCCCGGTGAGTTCCACGTGGAACCCCGCCGGGCCGATCATTGTCGCGGGGATCGGCCGGAAAGCCCGCGCCCAATATGGGGGGCAAGTGGACGAGTGGGAACGCACGATGATCGCCGCATGCCGCGCGCGCTGGCCGAAACACCGGCTGTACTACCGGGCGAAACAAGTCGATGCGCCCGTGCCACAGCACGTCGTGATCATGAGCCCCGGCGCCGCGATTGATCGCGCGCTCACCGGCGCGTCCCTGCTCATCACGTGGCATTCGAATGTCGCCATCGACGCGATCCGCATGGGCATTCCGGTCGTCTGTCGGGACGGCGCGGCGGCGGCCGTGTGTCCGGCGGAGCTGCCCCCCGACCTTCAACCATTGGCGGCGCCACTCCGCGACCGGTTCCTCCGCAACTTGGCGTGGTTCCAGTGGGACGCGAGCGAGGCGGCGGCGTGTTGGGCGTTCCTGCAACAGGTCATCACATGATCCCCAGCGTGATCGCCTATTGCCCGGAGCTCGGCCGGGACATCAGCCGGTTGCAGGCCGCCGTGCCGACGGCGCAGGTCTATCGGGCGACCCGCACCCCGCAGGGCACGGACGGCTGCCTGTTGGCACACCAAGGGATCGTGCGCCTGGCGCACGCCCAGCGGTGGCCCGCCGTCTTCGTCATGGAGGACGACTGCGAATTGACCGAGCACTTCAGCCCGGCGCGGTGGGAGGCGGATGTGGCGTGGGCGGCCGCCGCCGGCTACACCGTGCTCAGCGGCGGGTGTATTTCGGCCGCGCGGCCGCGCCTCGTGCGCGCGGGCCTCTTCGCGGTGGCGCGGTTCAAGTCGGCGCACTGTATCGTCTATCGGGCCGAGGCCTACGCGCTCGTGCTGCGCGCGACGCCGCCCTACTTGGACATCATGCTCGGCCGCCTCGGCGCCCGCTGCCTGCTGACCTATCCGTTCGTCGCGGTACAGCGGCCGGGGTTCTCGGGGATTCTGAATCGGTACGTGGATTACCGGCCGAAGTATCGGCGGTTTGAGCAACGATTAGGAGAGTTGGCGACCTCATGCGCATTGTGACGCCCTATCGGCCCTTCGTGGCGGAAGCCCACCCGGAAGCGCCGCCCTTCGATTGGCTCGACGCGATTCGGATGCTGACCGTCAGCGCCGAGCGCGCGTGCGGCGTGCCGGTGACCGTCTTGACCGACGCCACCACGCCCATGCCGTTCCCGGTATTGCGGTATCCGACGACGACGACGCGGCTCCAGCCGTGGCTGACCGAGATTCGCCTCGCCTATCTGGAGTCGCCGGACTTCGACGACAACACCATCCTCGTCTCGCCGGACACGCTGCTGCTCGGCGACATCGGCACAGTGTTCGCCCAAGCCTTCGACCTCGCGCTACTGGTCCGCATGCACCCGAAGTTCGAGGGCCAGTGGAAAGCCATCCTCAATACGGTGCAATGGTGGCGGCACAATGCCAAGACGGCGTTGATTGCCTTCTATCGCGAGGCGCTCGCGATCGGCGTGGCCCTGCCGGAAGACCTCCAGGTCTGGGGCGGCGATACGGAAGCGTTGCGGCAACTCCTCGAGCCGATCATGTACGGCCCCGCCACCCGCGCCGGCTTGGCCGTCTACATGCTGTCCTCACGCAGCGTCTTCCAGTCGCTCACGACCGAGATGATCGCGCAGTTGGATGCCGGGCAGCCGATGGGTCGGCCGCACGCGCCGATCTTCGACTTCAAGTATCGGCGCAAGGCGCACATGCGGCAGGCGTTCGAACAATTGTTCCCCGAGGTCGCGCCGTGATCGAGTTCCTGGCGCGGCTCGCGGCGGACGGGCCCGTCGAGGACCGGCGCGTGGGCGTGGTCGTCGCGCACTACGACGACGAGACCCTCAGCGTGGCCGCCGTCTTACAGCGGTGCGCGCATGTCACGGTGATCCACGCCACCGACGGCGGGCATCCCGATCCCCGCATGTGGATGCAGGCCGGCGCCCGGACGCTGAAGCAGTATCTCCGGGTCCGCGCGGCCGAAGTCGCGGCGGCGGCCGAGGCGGGTGGCTGGGCACACCACCGGCACATCGGCTACGGGTTGCCGGATCGCGCCGTCGTCCGTCACCTCCGGGCCACCGCCGCCCAGTTGCGCCGCGATCTCGCCGACGTGGACGTCGTGCTCACCCATCCCTACGAAGGCGGGCATCCCGACCACGATGCGCTGGCGTGGCTCCTCCGTGAGCACGCGGCGGGACATTACGAATTCGCCTCGTATCACTTGGGGCCGCAGGGCAAGGTCGTCGGCCGGTTCTGGGACGATCCGGCCTGCCCGGCGCACACCGTCCCAGTCGTCGGGGAGTCCTTGCAGCGGAAGCAGGCGGCGGCCGCCGCCTATGCCAGCCAGCACGGCGTGGTGGCGTGGTTCGATCTGACCCAGGAACGCTATCGCCGCGCGCCGACCTACGACTTCACGGCGGTGCCGCCGCCCGGCCGCTGCCTCTACGAACGGAAACGTTTCATGATGAGCGCCGACTGGCGGGCGCTCGTACGCGAGCAAACCGCATGAAGATCGCCAAAGGCTGGGCGTTCCCCGATGCCGACGAGCAGATGGTCGCCGAACTGTCCGAGGACGGCCGCTACCAATCGACCCACCTCGACGCGGCAATGCGGTACGTCAAGACGCACAGCGTGTGCATCGACGGCGGCGCGCATGTCGGCACCTGGTCGAAGCGGCTGAGCCCGCTCTTCAAGCGTGTGATTGCCGTCGAACCCAGCCCGGATACGTTCGAGGCGCTCGGCGCCAACATGCGGACGTTTGGCTGCGCCAACGTGGAACTCGTGCACGCGGCGCTCGGCGCCAAGAGCGGCGGCTTCGTGTCGATGGCGCTCGCCCCGGCCGCCGTGGCCCTCAAGAACACTGGGGCCCGCTACGCGGTGCCGACCGCCGATGCCGCGATCCCGGTCATTCGCATCGACGACTGGAACTTGTCCTCGCTCGGGTTTCTCAAGCTCGACATCGAAGGGTCCGAGCCGATGGCCCTGGCGGGCGCCTCGCAAACGATCACGCGGTGCCGCCCGATCATCCTGTTCGAAAACAAGTGGCTCTGGGTGCGGCATTTCGGGGTGCCGAAACATGCCGTCGAGGTGCTGCTGACGCGGCACGGCTATCACAAGCTCCTCCAGATTAGCCACGACCAAATCTGGGGGCCGGTGGTGCAGCGGTGACGGTAGGTACAATTCTCCTGCACGCATGAACATCCTGATTGTCGGCGCCGGACGGGGCAGTTGGCAGATGCGCGGCGTGCAGCTCGGCGCGGCACTCGGCGCACGCGTCACCTCCACGCCCACCGACGCCGACTGGGAGTGGGCGGAACGCGTCGTCCTGGTCAAGCGCGCGGCGCTCCAATGGGCGAAGCGCGCCCACGTGCGGGGCGTGCCCATCGTCTGGGATGCCTTGGACTTCTGGCGGCAACCGCCGGACAACGGGCTGTCGGCCGGGGCGGCGCGCGCGCTCCTGGGCCAGATGCAGGATCGGATTGCCCCCACGCTGACCGTCGGCGCCACGCAGGCCATGGCGGCCGCCGCCGCCAACGGGCGGCGCAGCGCGTATCTGCCCCATCAGGGGCATCGGGACTTGGTGCCGACCGATGCGCGCGAGGTCTGCCAGGTCGTCGGCTACGACGGCAACCCGGTCTATCTCGACCACTGGGCCGCGCCCCTGCGGGCGGCGTGTCGCGCCGTGGGCTGGACCTTCGTCGTCAATCCGCCGACGCTGGCGGCGGTCGATATTCTGGTCGCGCTGCGGGGCGGCATCTGGGATGGCTGGATGTGCCGCGAGTGGAAAAGCGGCGTCAAGGCGGTCAACGCCATCCTCGCCGGGCGCCCGCTCATCACGCAACCCTCGGCCGCCGTGCGCGAATTGCAGCCGCTCGGATCGATCATCGAGACGGTCGCGCAGGTGCGCCAGGCGCTTGAGACGTGGGCGCCTCACGCGCGCCGCCAACAGGTCGTCGACCTCGCCCGGACCCGGACGACTTCGTTCACCGTGGACACGCTGGCGGCGCAGTATGCGGCACTGCTCGCCGAGGTAAAGGACTGCCCATCATGATCATCACCACCACTGACCGGCCCGTCACGTACACGCGCGTCAACAGTTCGCCGGCCGAACGGCTCGAACCGATCGACCTCACGTGGGGCAAGCAACAACTGCGCGTCGCGCCCACGGCGACCAGCGAAGACAATCTCATCGCCGATGCGATTGCGGCGGCGCGCAGTTACTTCGAAGAGCAGACCGGCCGCCAGTGCCTCGATGCGGAGTGGGAGTACGCGCTGGACGGCGTGCCCGATGAGGCCAGCATCGAGCTGCCGCGCGCGCCCCTGGCGCGGGTGGTCGCGGTAACCTACGACGATGCCGACGGCGTGGCGCAGGTCTTCGACGCCGCCAACTACCGGGTCGTGTCGTCGGCCTTAACGGACACCGCCGCGTCGCCGAGCGATCCGTTGATCTTCGACGACCACTGCGCGCCGGGGCGCGTCGACTTGGTGGCGGGGGCGAGCTGGCCGAGCACGAGCGGGCTGACGGCGAGTCTCCGCATTCGGCGGGTGTGCGGCTATGGGCCGACCATCGCCGACATCCCGGCGTCGATTCGGGCGATTCTCGCGCTGCTGCTCGACTTCTACTACAGCCGGGGACTGAATCGCGAGAGCCTGCTGACGGCGAACAACCTGCTTTTGAGCTTCAAGTGGCGCGGGTTGCCGGTGCGGAAGCCGACGACATGGACGCCGAGCGTCATCGTGCCGCCATTAACTCTTACAAATTAAATCGCGAGTCGCGCCGGGCCGTAGGCTCGGGCGGTGCCGAATCCCTCCCGTCCGTACGATCCGGCGAAGCATCGCCGCAGTCGGCCGGACGCGAGTGAGACGCCGATCCAGCCGGGATTGCTCGACCGCGAGATCATTTTGCAAGTGGCCGTCCTCGTCCAGTCGGTCACCGGCGACCCGCAATACGACTGGGAGCACGCCACCAGTCACCACGTCTGGGCGCAATGGCTCCCCGGCAGCACGCGCGAAGCGTGGGAAGCGCAGCAACGCCTCGCGAGCTTCGTGGACGGCGTCTACCGCATCTACTACCTCGACCCGGAGCCGACGCCGGAAAACACACGCGTCATCGGCCACACCGGGCGCGTCTACGACCTCCGCCCGCCCATTGAAATCGGGCGGCGGCTCGGCCTCGATCTGCCCGTCGTGGCGCGCGGCGAAGTCGTCGACCTCACCGCCGGCGGCGCCGACACAGCGTGGACGCAGCCGGGGTGGATGCAGTGAGCGACGTCACCGTCCGTCCAGCCTTCCACTCGACCTATCCCGATTCGGGGGACGCCACGAAGTTTGGCCCGACGGCGTGGAATGCGCCGCGCGTGTTCAGTGGCGGCACGGACGGACAAGTGGTGGCGCGCGACAGTGCGTCGCCGACCGGCGCCTCGTGGGCGACTCCCAGCGGCGGGGCGTCGATCCTCCATCAGGCAACGGTGACGCTGACCGATGCCGACATGCTCGCGTCGGTGGAAGGTGACCCAACGGTGATCGTGCCCGCCACGGAAGTGCTGAACTACAGCGGACTGCCGACGACGATCCCGATTCCGGTCAGTCTGTGGCTGTTTGCTAACCTGACGGCGCAGTACGCCAACCTAGATCCGCTGCTGAATTTGGCGTTGGTGTGGGGGTCCGACTGGTCGGTGGACTTGGCGTACTACGATGCGCCGGGGGTATTCGCTTCTGAGGGGGTCTATGGATGTTGTGCGGAGTTTCCCGCGCTACGGCACAATGTGTTCACCGCTGCGGGGGCAGTGGTTTCTCCGGGTAACCCTCCCACGGTCACGCAGGTGATCATTCAGCCGCGCCGTGCCCAACTGCGCGACAATCTACAGGACAACGCGCTGGCGATCCAGATCAACAATAACAACGCCAATCTGACCGGCGGCGACCCCGCCAACACGCTCCTCGTCAGCGTGACGTATCACATCCTCAATCTCACGACAGGCGTCTTCGTATGAGGCTGGCTCAGCCGCCGCCCGCCCGCGTGCCGCTTGGACTCATTTCAGGCAGCCATGGCGCATGACCATCACCGAAGCCCTGCGCACGCACCTGCTCGGCGATGCCGCGATTGCGGCGCTCGTCGGGGCACGCATCTATCCGTTGCGCTTGCCCCAGAAAGTCACGATGCCGGCCATCGTGCTGAGCCTGATCTCCGACCCGCGTCCCGGGCATCTGCGCGGCGTCGCGGGCATGGCGCGCGCGCGCTACCAAGTCGACGCGTGGGCGCAGACCTACGACGGCGCGACGCAGTTGGGCGGCCTCTGTCGCCAACGCCTCAACGGCTTTGCCGGCGAGTGGACCGATGGCGGCAGTCCGCCGGTGGTGGTCTACGCGAAGGTCTTTTACGACACCGGGCAGGATCGCTTCGAAACCGAGATTCTCGGCGGCCTCGCGCGACACTCGGCCGATTACCTCATCTTTCACTCGACCGCCGGCGGCACGCTCTGACCACGTAAGGCACGTAACAGCACGGCACGACCACAGGAGCACGCACCATGTCCAATGTCACCGACACCTTTTACGCGGGAGACGCCTTCATCGGCTACGGCGCCCAGATCGAAGTGGGCCAGGGCGACAGCCCCGAAACGTTCGTGGCGATTCCCGACATCGAATCGATCACGTTCGGCGACATGACGACCGGCGTCGTCGATGTCACCCACCTGCGCTCGCCGGGGCGCCACCGCGAGAAGAAGGGCACCATCCGGGACAGCGGCCCGATCGCGCTGGCCGGCAACTATCGGCCCGATCACGGCGCGCATCTCCAAACGGGCGGCGACGGCTTCGGAGCCGATCATTCGCTGTTGACCCTGTGGCGCAACGTGACCGAGACCAACTTCAAGATCGTGCTGCCGGCCGATGCCGGATCCACGGTGTTGCCGTTCCGCGGCGTGGTCACGAAGTACCAGATCGGCCAACTCGGACTCGACTCCAAGGTCGGGTTCATGTGCGAGATCACGCCGCTGTCTGATTACTCCGGCAGCCTGCCGTAAGGCGGGCGGGCGGGGGTTCATGGCGAATCAGGAACGCGGCGAGCTCACGCTCGTCGCGCCGGACGCGATCTATACGCTCGCGCTGACGGTGCAGACCGTGTGCGCCGTGGAGACGGCCGCCGGGCGGCCCTTCGCGGCGGTGTGCGCCGCGATGCAGCACCACGCCGTCCGCGATCTGCGGCTGTTGATCTGGGCCGCCCTGCAACCCTACCACGCGGCGATCGCGACGACCCTCGGCCAGGCGGGGGCGGTGATCGATGCCGCCGGCGGCTGGCGCGTGGTCACGCCCATCGCGTGCCGCTTGCTCCGCCTCAACGCTGACCCGCGCCCGCCGCCGCTGTTGGAGGGCGGGCGGCGCCCCGCGGACCCTCGTCGCGCCGCTCAGGGCCATGGCAACGCCTCTACGTGGATGCGCGACGCCTGGGCCTGAGCGGCGCGGAGTTCTGGCAACTCCGGTTGCGCGAGCTGTGGCTCGAGCTGGAAGCCGGGCAGCAACGCGAGCGCCGCGCCTACGAACGCGACGTGACGCACGCGTGGTTCGTCGAGTACATGGCGCGGCAGAAAGAACTCAGCGGGCAGACGCTGGCCAAACTCCTGCGCCGCCCCGGCGAGCGCCAGACCTTGGACGAACAACGCGCCGTCGTCGAACAGATCCGCGCGCACTTCGGCTGGAAGTACGAATTTCGCCCGGCCGCCTGACCCGGCGGCCCGGCCCTTTCCCGTGGAGGACCCGCCCCATGATCCCGACCGTCGTGACTGGCCACAGCGGCAGAGACTACCCGTTCTCGTTCGGCACCAACGCGATGTGCCGCGTCGAAAAACTCAGTGGCGCCCCCATCGGCGTCATCTTCGCTACCTTGAGCACCGGCGAACCGCCCATCGTGCTGCTGCGGCAGTTCGTGCAGGGCACGCTCGTGCTCACCCCGATGCCGTCCGAAGAGGAAGTCGGCGACATCATCGACGACCTCGGGGGGATGTCGACCGCGTTGCTCCTGATCAGTGCCGCGATGACCAAGCTGGCCGCGCCGCCACCGGGAGCGGACCCTGACGGCGCGCCCGTCTCCGCGCCCGAGCCGCCGCCGCCGGGACTCGAGGAGACGCCCGGCCCCGTGCTGGTCGAGGCGCGCTGATGGCCGACGCCGGCGTGACGGCGCCCGGGTTGGCGGCGTTGCGGGCGAAGGTGGACACCTTCCCCGCCGTCGTCACCGCGCAACTGCGATCCGTCGCCTGGCGCACCTCCCGCCGCGTCATGGAGCAGGCCAAGGCCAAGGTCCCGGTCGACACCGGCTACACCCAAGACAACATCTACGTCGCCGAAGAGCCGGACAAGAAGCTGTTTCGCGTTGAGGCCGGCACCGACCGGCCCCGCGTCCGCATCGTCACGCACGCGAAGCCCTCGGGCCGCGTGCACACCCAGAGCGTGACGCTCAACATGCTGCCGGTCTGGCTCGAATACGGCACCATCCACATGGCCGCGCGGCCCTTCATGCGGCCGGCGGCCGACGCCGAATTCGACCGCTACAAAGCCGAGATGCTGGCCGCCGCCGAAGGCGTCGCCAAGCAGGAGTTGGCGGCACCATGAACATCAATATTCGGTGGGCCGACAATACTGCCGATCTCAAACGCAACCTCGCCCAAGGCCTCGATCAGATCGAAGCGACGAAGGCGGCGGCCGACAAGCTGGTGCGGTCGCTCGGCGGCGACACGCTGATCGCGGCCGCCCACAAGTACGCGGCGGCGGTGGAGCAACTCGGCGGCGCCTCGAAGCTGACGGTCGCGAACCAGGAACGCGTCCACGAGGTGATGACCAAGGCGCTCGGCGTGCTGACGGCCGCCGGCAAGGGCACCTCCGACCTCGCCAAGCATTTCGCCGATCTCGCCGCCGCCACCGCGTCGGTCAAAGCCCCGCTCGATGCGGCGAAGGGCATGATCGCCGGGATGAGCGCGAGCTACAAAGAGTTCGCGAAAACGCAGACCGACTCGGCGCGGATGGTCGCCGGGATGGGGGCGAGCTACAAGGACTCCTTGGCGCGGCAAGCGGCGGCGACCAAGGAGTTGGCGGACGCCGCCGCCAAGGCCAAAGTGCCGCTCGACGCGATGGCGGTCGGGCTGTCGAAGGCGGGCCAAGCGGCCACCGACTCGGCGCGCATCATCGTCGGGATGAGCGCCAGCGGCAAGGCGGCGCTCGACAAGGAAACGGCGTCGATCAAGGCCATGGCCGACGCGGCCGAGCGCGCGAAGGCGCCGCTCGACAAGATGGCCGCGGGGATGAGCCGTGGCGGCAATGACGCGCTCGCCTCCGGCAAGATGATCGCCGGGATGGGCGCCATCGGGCGCACCACCTTCGTCGACCTCGAGAAGCAGGCGAAGGACAACGCCAACGCGTGGGGCACGATGGGCCAGCAGTGGAGCGCGCTCGGCACCGGCGCCAAGGCGCTCGGCGGCGTGCTCGTCGCGAGCCTGACCGTCCCCATCGTGGCGATGGGCGCGGCGGTCACCAAGGCCGCGATGGACTTCGACACCTCGTTCGCCGGGGTGCGCAAGACCGTTGATGGCGTCGTCGGCTACGGCGGCAAGCTGACGACATTCGGCGTCCAACTCGGCCTCGACTTCCGCCAGCTCGCGAAAGAGATTCCGATCACGGTCGATGAGATCAATCGGATTGGTGAAGCCGCCGGGCAACTCGGGATCCGGGCCGAGGACCTGCTCGAATTCACCAAGACGATGGCAATGCTCGGGACGACCTCGAACATGACGGCGGACGCCGCCGCCACCGGGATCGCGCAAATCCAGAACATCTTCCGGGCGGCGGGCAAGGACACCGCCAACTTCGGCGCGGCCCTGATTGCGTTGGGCATCGACAGCGCCGCGACGGAAAGCACCATCCTCGAATTTGCGACGCGCATCGCGGGCGCGGGCCACATCGCCGGGATGACCCAAGCCGACGTGCTCGGCCTGGCGACCGCCATGGCCTCGGTCGGCGTCGAAGCCGAAGCGGGCGGCACCGCCGTGCAAAAGGTTCTGATTTCGATGGTGACAGCCGTCACCAACGGCGGCGCCAAGCTGGAGGAATTCGGCCGCATCGCCGGGATGTCGGGCGACGCGTTCAAGCAGGCGTTCAATACCGACCCGGGCAAGGCCTTTAATCAGTGGGTGGAGGGGCTGGGGAAAGCCGGTCGCGGCGCCATCGCGATGCTCGAGGAACTGGGCCTGAACAATCAACGCACCATTCGATCGTTCCTCTCGCTCGCCGGGGCCGGCGATTCCGTCAACCGCTATCTGGATCTGAGCCGCGGGTCGTGGGCGGAGCACTCGGCCCTCGTGAAGGCCGCCAGCGAAAAGTATCAGGCGTTCGGCGCGCAATTGCAGTTGTTCAAAAACCGCGTCAACGACATCGGGATCACGCTCGGCGATGTCATGTTGCGGATCGGCCGCAACCTGCTCGACGTCGTCGACCCGCTCATCAAGAAAATTGACGGCTTGGCGAAGTCGTTCGCGGATCTGCCCGTGCCGGTGCAGAACAGCACCGTCGCCGTGGGCGGCCTCATCGCCTCCCTCGGCCTCGGCGTCTTCGTGGGCGGGTCGCTGGTCGGGGCTATCGGCAATATCGCCACCGCCATGCAAACGCTGGGGTTTGCCACCAAGGCGGGGATGGTGAGTTTCGGCAGCGCCCTCGTGCTGTGGCTGGCGATTCCGGCGGCCATCGCGGGCATCGTCTATTCGATCAAGGAAATGACCGGCAGTTGGACGACCGCGTTCACCATCATGATGCCGCCCGTCGGCGCCCTGATGGCCGAGGTCGAACGACTCCGCACCAACATCGCCGCCCACCCGAAGGAGGTCGAGGCGCTCACGTCGAGCTACCACTCCTTGGCCAACATGCTGCGTGACGAGGTCGTCATCGCCGCGGACCAAGCGAAGACGGCATTCGGCAACTTCACGCAGGGTCTTCGCGACACCAATCCGCTGCTCGACACCTTATTCACGAAACTCGGCAGCCTGAGCCGCCCCGAGGGCGCGGTCGCCAAACTCAAGCAAGCCTTCGCCGACACCTATCCGTTGCTCGCCCTCGTGGTCGCGAAGCTCCAAGAGGCGGCCACGGTCGACTACGAGAAGATCGCCAAGGGCTTGAGGGCGGCAGGCGGCATCGTCAAGCGCGAGGCCGACACACGCACCGGGACGATTTCCGGCACGACCGACCTGTCGTTCAACAGCGGCCAACTCCCCCCGATCAAGCCGCCGCAAATCGATGGGCGGAAACTCCTCGACGAATTGCGCGACGGGCAGGACAAACTCGCCTACAGCACGTCCAACCTGCAAGAGAAAGTCGACGCGCTCGACGAGTCGCAGAAAGCCGACATCGTCCGGCTGCGCCTGTCTGGCGAGGCGTTCTCCGACATCGCGAAGGATGTCAAATCCGCGACCAACGTCGTCACGCTGTACTACAAGCAACAAGGCGGCGACCCCGCCGCACGGGCGCGCCAGAAAAAGGACCAAAAAGACTTCAACGACGCGTGGGCCGAACTCAACGCCTTGGAAGAGACCGAGTCCGACCTGACCGGCAGGGTGGACGCCGGGCTGCGCGGGCTGATCCTTCACTACAAGGACCTGGGCGCCACCGTCGAGACGATGGTGAAGGCGCATGTCGCCGAAAAAGGCGTCATCGAGGGGGTGCTCAAAAGCAACGACAAACTCCTCGTGCAGAAGAAGCGGCTCCTGGAGATCGAGAAGGACCACAAGATCGAGCCCGACGAGTTGCCGGGCTTCGTGCCGCAGGGCTACTTCGACAGCCTCGAGAAGGCGCTCGCGGCGCAGAAGACCTTCCGCGAAAAACTGGCGGAGATGAACGACCTCGGGCTGAAAGGCGAACTGGCCGCGATTGAGCGGAACCGGACGGCCCAAATCGAAGCCCTCGGCACCCCGCCCAAAGTGATGTCGGCCGCGTATCGCGACGCGGTGGCGGACATCAACAAGTATTTCGACGCCTTGCGTACGAAGGCGATCGTCACCGGGGACAACATCGAGCAGGTGTTTGCGGAGGCGGCGGCGGGGGCGGATCACGTCACGCCCAAACTGAGTCCGATGTTCGATGCCGTCGCGCAACTCAGCGACGCGTTTACGAAGATGGGGCAGGCGGCCGGGGGCGCCTTCGGCTTGGCCTTGGCCGCCGCCGGTCAGTATTCCGGCATCATGGCCAACGTCCTCAAGTTGCAGTGGGAGGCGTCGAACTTGCCCGACCCCACCGGCGAGCGCGCGCGGTCCGCGTCGGCGGCCCGCTACGCGGCATTTGCGTCGGCCGCCGGCATCGGATTAGCCGCGGCCGCCGACGCCATCAACACGCAAGGCACTCCGGTGACGTCGCCGTCGCAGCCGGTCAGAGCGGGCGGGTTGCCCGGCTACGGCTACCAGCCCGGCACCACCGTGGGGGCGCCGACGAAAAATCTGGTGGCCGCCGGCGCCCTGCGAGGCGCCTCGTACGGGGCGGTGGCTGGCCCCATCGGGATGGGCGTCGGCGCGGGCATCGGGGCCATCGTGGGTTGGGTGCAATCCGGCAAAGAGTGGCGCAAGGTCGTCAACGACGTCGGCATCGCCTTCGCCGGGCTGCACGTCCCCGAGGAATTCGCCAAGGCGATCGAGGACATCGAACAAACCACCGGCCTCCAGCGCGCCCAAGCCATCGCCACCCAACTCGATCAGTTGATCACGATGGTCGGCGGGTTGAATTCCGCCAACTTCGATCTGTTTACGGCGAAGCTCCGCGAGATTTTTGTCTTCGTCGCGCGCGGCGAAATGACCGTGGCCCAGGCGACCGAAGTGCTCGACAAGAACTTTGCGAACTTCGTCGCGGCCGGCACCGACGAGATGGGGTTTTTGGCCGACGGCATCCGCGAGATCATTCGCCTCGACGAGCAAATGGGGACCCATTCCAAGGCCGTCGCCGACTATCTCAAAGGGCAAGGCGCCGCCGCGGTCAACGCCTCGAACGCCATCATCGGGTCGCTCGAGCCGCGCCTCACGGAATGGGCGGCGCGCGCGGATCGGATCGCGAAGGCCCGCAAGGGCGGCGCCGATAAAGGGAAGTTCACCGAGGACGACGGCACCGTCCGCGACATGAGCAAGAAGGAGCGCGACGCCTTCACGGCCGATCTGGTCGCCCAACAGGCGGCCGCCGCCGCGACCAAACACGAGCTCGAAAACTTGGGCATCATCGCCGTGGCCACGTTTGCGGCGGCGGTGGCATCCGGGGCGACGTTCAACGAGGCGATGGCGGCGGCGGGCCCAGGCCTCGAGCAATTGGCCAAGGCGTTCGAAACCTTGGGGATCAGCACCGACAACGTCGCGCTCAAGGCGCTGCTGATGCAAGCGACCCTGCGCAAGGACAATCCGGCGCTGATCACCGGGATCGCCGGCCTGGCGGCCGGGTTCGCCGCGCTCTCCAACATGGGGCTGCTCAACGTCGAGACGTTCAAGGCGATGACCGAGACCGGCGCCGAGATGTACAAGCGGCTGCTCGATGAAGCGCAGAAGCACGGCGGCGGCGCGCGCGACGCGCTCCTGCCGATGCAGGAGTATCTCCACAACGCCCAAAAAGCCGCCGAGGAACTCGGCATCCCGCTCGACGAGAACACGCTGCTCCTGATCGCGCAGTCCAAGGAACTCGGCATCTGGAAGGAGAAAGGCAAGAGCGCCACCGACAAGATGATCGACGCCATGGAGACGCTCGCGAAGAAAGTCGAGCACTTGGTCAACGTGCTGCTCGGCATCCCCGATGTCGACTACGACGTGACGCAGCACAATCACACGGAGAACGATCCGCCGAAGCCGAAGAAGCCGGACGTGCCCCGCGGCCCCGACGATCCCCCAGACATCCCGGACATCCCGGACTTCGCCACCGGCGTGGACGCGATCCCTTTCCCCTTCCGGCCGACGGGCACCGACATCATCCCGGCGATGCTGTCGCCGCGCGAGCTGGTCATCACCGAAGCCCAGACCGGCCGCTTGGGGGCGGCGCTCGCGCAAGGCAACTTAATGCGGCTGGACGCGGCCACGCCCACCGCGACCGAGTTCGGCACGCACGGCGCGGGCGGCGGCGCGGCGCACCACGGCCCGCTGGAGATCGTCATCGAGATCGACGGCCAACGCCTCGGCAAGACCGTCTTCGACCCGCGCAACTTGAGCGGCGCGACGCGCCAACGCTTCCGCGCGGCGGTCCACGAAGTCGGCAGCGAGGTGGCCCGGTAATGCCCGCCAGCAACACGATGTTCTACCTGCGGCCCGATGAGAATTGGGCCTACGGCGGCAGTGTGGCGGGCGTCGTGGCCGCCGACTACAACCCCGACTGGCTGGTCGACGGGCTGCCGGGGCGGCCGGTGCGCAGTGTCGGCGGATCACCGGGGGGCCTGGCGTTGACGATCACGAACGCGGCGGGCCCGGTGGGCCTGATCGTGATTGGCCACCACAACCTGATCGTGCCGGTGACGATCGGCGGCGACATCACGGCGACGCTCACGCCCGCCGCGACGCGCACCCCGCGCGGCCTCACCCTGAACCCGTTCGCGATCGTCGACACGCCGGTGACGACCGATACGCTCACCGTCACGGTCTCGGGGAACGACGTGCCCGAGATCATCGGCGAAGTGGCGGCCGGGGTGCTCCGGGAAATGACGCCGATCATGGTCGACGACGCCGCGTACGTCATCACCGACTTCGCGGACCCGGCGCGCGGCGTGGCGCTCTCGGTGCTCCCCTACGACCGCGGCCTCGAGCGCCGCACGCTGAGTGGCAAGCAGTATTACGACGGCACCGACCTGGCCGACCTGATCGCGTGGTGGCAGGCGCAACGCGCCAGCTCGCGGCCGTCGGTGCTGATTCCCGATCCCGATGTCAACGATGCGTGGTTCGTGAACTTCCAAGGCTTTTCGTACAAGCCGATTGGCCCGAAGTCCCGCGACCTCTATCTGGTGCAGTTCACCTTCGCCGAATATCCACGCGGGCGCTGGTAGATGGCGATCATCTACGAGGAAGACTTCTCGGCGGGACCCAGCACGTGGACGTCGATGAACGTCTACCACACGCCGACGGGCGTGGACATCGGCACCGACCCGTCCGATCCGCTCTATCCCTATATCGTCGACGCGGAGAGCATGAAGGTCGCCTCCGGTCAAGCCGATTGGAGCGGCACGTACGGCGACTACGCCACGAGCGGATTCGTCCTGCGTGGGTTCCCGGCATTTGATGGCACCCGCGCCCGCGTGCAAGCGACCTATACGCCGAACGCCACCTCGCTCAGCCTCGCGGCCTTCCACCTGCCGATGATCGTGGTGGCCAACGGCGATCTCGTGCTGCAAGTCTCGGTGGAACTGATCGGCGCGGACTATGAACTGGCACTCCGCGCGTACCGCTGGGGCGGCGTGGAAACCGAGACGGTAAATTACCCGTTCGTCGCGGGTGTGCCCTATACGTTTCGCCTCGACTGGCAATGCGGCAGCGTCGTCGGCGATTTCGATGATGTGTTCGCCGATGGCTGGGTGCGGCTCTACATCAACGACGTCTTGGTGCTTGAGCGCCTCGCGCTGGCGGTGTACATCGACTACACGAACGCCAACTTCGTCGATATGGTCTGGTTCGGGTACTACGGGTTGTTCGGCGCGATCGACAACCTCCTGCTCGAGACGACCGTCGACGAGGACCCGGACGACCCACCCACGCCCACGCCGACGACGTTGCCGACGCCGATCGTCCCGACTTCGGAACCCTGTTGCGGCGCGACGCCCAATCCCACGCCCGGCGACGGGCCCATGCCCGCCGGGCCGGTGGTGGTCCCCATCTCGCCGGTGTGGGTGCGGAGTTGCGCGGGCGGGGGCGTGGTGCCGAGCGCCGTGGATCTGACCGACGCCGAATCGTGGGACTTCTAGCCCATGGCCATTGCCGTCCTGAACGACCTCCAGCGTGCGGCCCCCGCCGCCGGGGCCAACGTCACGCTGACGCCGAGTGGCACCGCGTGGACGAGTTCCGCGTGGGTCGAGTTGATTGCCGCAGTGGGCGCCGAGAGCATCCTCACCGGCCTAGTGGTGTCGACCGCGTGGGGGAATAGCTCCGCCGTCGATAGCCACTGGGAAATCGACGTCGCGACCGGCGCCGCGTCCTCGGAAGTCGTGATCGCCACCTTCAAGGGGCGGATTCGCGGCATCTTCGGGAACACCCAAGACAGCACCCAATGGCTGCCGACGGTTCTCGGCATTGATGCCATCGCCAATGGGGCGCGGCTCTCGGCGCGCATTCGCACCGGCTCGACCAACACCACCGTGTGGACCTGCGCCGTCACCTATATTCACAAGCCGTTGTCGGGCACGATTCTGACCACGGCCCAGCCCATGGTCGCGCTGCCCGCGGCCGCCGTGGCGGTGTCGGTCACCGCCAGTGGTACGCCGTGGGCGAATGGCGCGTGGGTCCAGATTCGCGGCGCCACCGGAGCCGCGCTCGTGCTCACGGGGTTGGTCTTGTCGGCGGACGCAGATGGCGAGTGCGAATTCGATATTGGTACAGGCACGGCCGCCTCCGAGGTGGTGATTACGACGGTGCGCATCGTGGCGAAGGCGGCGGCGATCTACTTCGGCACATTCCCTCTGCATGTCCCCTTGGACAACATCGCCGCCTCGGTGCGCGTCGCCGCCCGCCTCCGGCACGCCACGGCGTCCGCCGTCGGACTGGTCGCGCTCATGGGCTTCGAGAAACCCCTATGAGCATGCTCGCGGCGACTCCCCTCCTCTCCGCCCCGGCTGCGGCCGCGGCCCCGACGGTCGCCGACGCGGCGTCGGTGTGGGCCAATACCGCGTGGGTCGAACTGATTGCCTCGACGAGCGGCGTGACCGCGCTCGCGGGCATCACGCTGTACGTCGTGTCAGGCGGGAGTTACTCGGGTCTCGATCTCGAAGTCGACGTGGGGGTCGGCGGCGTCGGGGCGGAGGTGCGCGCCGCCACCATCCGCTTGCGCATGGAGAACAGCGGGACCGGGACCTACAAGGCGTTCCTGTTGCCGATCCCGGTGGGCGGCATCGCGGCGGCGTCCCGGATCGCCTTTCGGATTCGCAATAGCAGCAACGCCGCGCGGGTGTGGAGTTGCGGCCTGCTCTATTACCACGACCTCGCGTCGGACCAGCAGACGACCGAACCCTTGCTCTGCGTCCCGGCGGCGGCGACCGGGGTCACCCTCACGCCGAACGCCTCGGCGTGGGCCAATTCGAGTTGGGTCGAAGTGACCTCGGGGCTGGCCAGTCCGATTCATGTGGTCGGCGTCGTGATGAAGTCGTCGTGGGCCGTCGATTACGAGCTCGACATCGGCACTGGCGGCTCAGGGTCGGAAACCGTCATCACCACCATCCGCGATACGTTTTTTGGCGCGGCGGCCGGACGGCAGAACTGGCATCTCCTGCCGGGGCCGTTTCCCCTCGCCACCTCGACGCGCATCGCGGTGCGGCTGCGCAAGGCGGGGACGTCGGTGTCCACCGCGCCGGTGGCCCTGCTCTACTACACCCGCATCGCCGACCTCGATGTCGCGGGCGCGACCCTGTCCAGCGCGAGCGCCGTCTTTGCACCGACCGTGGCGCTAGAACAAGACGTGGTCGCCACGACGCGCAGCGCCGCGGCCGTCTTGACCGCGCCGAGCGTCGGCTTCGCGATCCTCGGGGCCACCATCGCCAGCGGCAACACGCGCACGGCACCGACGGTGACGCCGGGCGCCGTCACCAACCTGGGCGCGACCATCGCCAGCGGTGCCGTCCTCACGCCGCCGACCGTCAGTCGCGACGTGGTCCTGCTCGCCAACACGATTACGGCGACGATCACGGCCGGGGCCGTGCTCCGCGCGCCGCGTCGCATCTATGACCCGGCCGCGCCGACGCACTTGGCGCTCGACCCGGACATCTGGTGCGAACTCCGCCTCGCGCAATTCCCGGCCGACCTCGAGACGCTGGTCTATCGCTTTGCCTTCACCCCACTCGCCGATACCACCTACAAGGAAGGCCGCCTGATCTCGGTCGGCCCGTGCAGCCGGACGATGAGTGACATCGACGGCAACTTTACGCCGGGCAAGACGATCATCGTGCTCGATGACGGCGACGGGGCACTCCGCACCTTGCTGGCCCAGGACACCGGCACTGAATACTTCGTCAATCGCGAGGCGGTGATCTATCTCTTGTCCGCCGCCGGGCGGGCGGCCGGTCTCACGCCGCGCTCGCTCTTCCGCGGCTGGATCAGCGACGTGCAGGCGCTGAAGGGGCGGCGCGTGCAGATCGAAATCAGCGACGCCATCGGCGCGCAATTCTGCGGCTTCAATCTCGACAAGACGATCCCGTCGGTGACCCTCCAAGACGTGTCGCCGATCACGCCGGACGCGCTCAAGAATCAGGTCTTGCCGATTTATGTGGGCGAGCACTCCGACAAAGGCGCGCGCGGCCCCGGCGAGCCCGATCCCCACCATGACACCAACGGCGTGTCGGCCGAGAAAGGCTTGGTGCCGGTCTTCGACCTCGGGGATTGGCCCCTCGACGGCTCCTCGAGCGTCAGCACCGTGCTGCGCGCGCCGACCAACCTGGTCGCGACGCGCATCGGGGATGTGCCGCCGGTCAAGACCTTGGCGACCGTCGTCGCCGAGTTGCAGGCCTCCGTCACCGCGTTGACGACGGCGGCGGATTGGGGGTCCATCATCGGGTTCGCGGACGCGGACGCCCTCGAGGCGCTCGGCACCGTGCCGGACACCTACGTGGCGCTCGCGCAGGTCATCGGCTACGGCGACCTCGAGGCGCTGCTCGGCGGATCCGCGCAGTACACCTACGCGGTCTCGGCGATTACCGCCACCGGCGAGACCCGGATCTGCGAGCCGGTGACCGTCGTCGGGCCGCGCGTGCTCGACTCCGCGCACTGCATCCGCCTGACGTGGACCCATGCCGACGCCACCGCCCAGGCCGCGACCGTCGCGTTTCGGATCTGCGGGCGCGCCTACAAGCCGGACGACGAGCTGCCCTCGACGTGGCTGACGGCCCTCAACAACCGCGGCACGTGGGTGGACCCGGAAACCACCTACGACGACGATGGCCGCGACAGTGAGAAACCGGCGCCCGGCGGCGCCTTCCACACCGCCAACGCCGATCCCAATATGTGGGGACTGATGGCGATCTGCCTCGGCTACGGCTACGACCTGATCGACATCTTCGCCTCGAACTTGTCGCAGTACCACGAGCCGACACGCATCGCGCTGCCGCCCTCGGCCCACGGCACCGAAGTCGTGACGTGGACCGATCCGCACTGGCCGCACCCGGACCCGTGGATCGAAATGAACGGCATTCGGTTCACCGGCTTCTATCTGCGCGGCCACCGCTTGGCGGCCCATCGGGACGGCACCGTGACGGTCGCGGTCAATCTCTGCGGCCCGCACGACACCGCCAGCCCGCCGCGCCTGATTGACCAGGCGTATCGCCAATTGCTCTTTGTCCTTAACGAGCACGTCGCCAAGAATCACGGCACCGGGTATCGCGCCGGCGCCTACTGGCCGCTCGAGACCTACGACAACGGCGACGCCTTGTTCCAGACCTCGCAATTCGAAGCCTGCCAAGCGACGACGGTTGGGTGGGTCGGCGGCCTCGGCCATCTCGGCGCGATCGCGATCACCGAACCGACCACGGTGCGCGAATTCCTGCGCCGCTTCTGCCGGACGTTCGGCTGCCACCTCACGACCAATCATCACGGCCAAGTGTTCCCGTTGCTGATCGACCCCGGCGTCCTGCCGACGAGCGGCCGCGCCCTGCGGGAGCACATCGAGATCCTCGACATCAACGACGCCGTGTTGGCGCACACCGAAGTCCTCAATCGCATCGTCGCGCAATTTCACTGGGATAGCGACGGGCAGAAGTTCCGCGTCGAGAACCAGCTCACCGAGGATCTCGTCTCGATTGCCGCGCACGCGCCGGGGGCCGTCGTCGGGAGCCTGGATCGGCGCGGGCTCCGCAAGGAGGAGCGCGAGCAGCACTACACCAACGATGCGACGACGGCGGCGGATGTGACCGCGAAGGTCCTGGCCCGCCGCTTCCGCCGCCCGCGCTACGTCACCGTCACCGTGAACCTGATGGGCCTCGACTACGACATCGGCAGCGTCGTCTTCCTGACGCACTCCGACGGGTTGGGCGTGGACGGCGATGTCGCCGTGCCGATGTTGGTGATCGAACAGACGGTCGATGCCACGCCGCCCGCCTCCGTGACGCTGCGGTTGCAAGACCTGCGCACGATGATTCAGCGCCTCGAAATCGAGTAAACCGGGTGTGCGAAACAGCACACCGTGGTGCCGCGCAACCGACTAGGCTTATCGCAATTCGCCTACGCCTGCGCGAAAGGAGAACACCCGCGTGCCGAGTGATGCCAGTTGGACGCAGATTCTCCTGTTCTTGACGACCGTGGCCGGCTTCATCTACACGGCGTGGCGCGAGAGTCGCACCCGGCGCTGGGCGACCGAGGACCGGATCGCCAACACCTTGGAGATCGTCACCAAGGCCCAGGCGGAAGCGGAAGCCACCCGGATCAAGACCGAAGCGGTCGCCGAAGCCCTGCGCGTCGAGGGCGTGCGGGTCGCCGCGCAACTGCGCGAGGAGGCGCGGATTGCCGCCGAAGTGCTGCGCGTCCAGACCGCGACCAACGCCGCCGACATCAAGCGACACGGCGTGATCGAAGCCGCCCGCATCCGAGAGACGCAGCAGCAGGCCGCCGATGCCATGATGCTCAAGATCGAGGAAACCAAGGACGCGGCCAACGAAGCCTACAAAGAGGCGAACCACGTCAACCGGAAGATCGAGAACCTGAATGACCGGCTCGTCGCCCAGAGCGAAAAACAGGACGGCCTGAGCGCCGACGCCGCCACGACGATCGAGCACATCGACCAGCGCGGCGCGGCGCTCGCCTCGCAAGGCGCCGACACCAACATTCGCGTGCGCGCGATCGAGCAACAGACCGGCGCGACGACCGCGCCGCCGAAGCCCAAGAAGTAGGAGCCTCATGAAAGTCGCCTTCCGCGATCACCGCGGCAAATACGGCACCACGTGGGACGGGCCGACGCTCGTCTTCAACCGCGACGCGATCGGCCTCGGCGAAACCTTCGAGATGGTCGTGCTCGAGGGCGGGGGCGTCGTGGTGACGCCGCCCGGCCCGCCGGCGCCGGCGCCCCCCGCGCCAGGCCCCACGCCCGAGCCGTCCGCCCGCTACGTGGCCGCCGTGAAGGCCCAGCTCGAAGCCGAGGGCGTCAATTTGAGCGGGGCGTGCGGCGCCTTCGCGATCACCAAGCGCGTCGCCTGGGGGCTGCGGAGCTTCGGCGTGGGCCTGGTGGCGAAGCCGGGCGGCAACCAGTGCGAGGGGTACAGCACCGACTACATCTGCTTCCAGAACGGCGACGGCGTCGACCTGCTCGGGGACGCGGGCGGGCAAAACACGCCGCAGTGGGCGGACAAGCCCGGCGAATTCACGGGCGAGAACCGCTGGCGCGCCCCGCTGCCGCAGTGACCACGCACCGGAGGAACGCCTGATGGATCTCCCCGTCCTGATCCGCACCGATCGCGGCGTCCTGGCCTTCTGGCCCAACGGCTGTATCAGTTATCGCGACACCCCGAGGCCCGCCTGACATGAAGCTACTCCTCGCCGTCGTCGTGTTCTGTATAGGGGCGATCCCGATCCGCGCCCAAGAACCGGTGCGGCGCGTCCCGGATGCCGTCACCTGGCTGACGGCCTCGGCCAATCCGATCGTCGCCGTGATCCTCGCTGCGCGCTCCGACGCGCCGCGCTGCCGCCTGACGCAACTGGGGATCTCCGGCGGGATCACCACGACGGTCGGGCTGCTCGCCCAGCACTACGTGACGTCGCCGCGGCCCTGCGTCGGGTCGCCCGGGTGCAGCGGCAATGGCGCGCCCTCGCTGCACACCGCGTGGGGCGTGCTCGGCATCTCGCGCGGCGTCCATTCCGGCTTGGGCATCACCTTCAGCGTCGCCATGGCGGTCGGCACGGCCGGCGGCCGCGTCGATGCGAAGCGCCACACGCCGTGGCAGGTGCTCGAGGGGCTGGCGCTCGGGAGCGCGGCGGAATGGGCGGGGCAGCGGCTGCTCCGGTGTGACACGCCATGACCTACAAACTGACGCTCGTCGCCTTGCTCCTCGTCGCGTCGCGCGTCTCGCCGGCCGCCAGCGGACTCTGCGGGATGCAGCTCAATCAAGCCGCCGTCGTCTTCTGCGAGACCTTCGACACGCCGCAGCCAGACCGCACGTCGCGCACCGGCGACCTCGACGAGAACGTCTGGGGCGTCTCGCGCGCCGTCGGCCAGCAGAACGGCCCGAACCCGTGGCCGACGTCGAAGCACGGCGGCTGCGACCTGATGACGACCGTCGTGCCGCCGAACGACGTCCGCATCTGCAACGGACGGCTCGTGAACGTCGTGAACGACGCGCACAACGTCATCGTGCTGGCCATGTACCCGAAGCAGCCCTTCGATTGGGCGAACCGCACCGGCACGGTGAGCTTCGACGTGACGAACGATACGCAGGGGACGCACGGCGCGTGGCCCGAGTTCTGGATCACCGACCTGCCGATCCCCGCGCCGTTTGCGCACTTCGGCTCGTGGATCGCGAACCCGCGCCACGGGTTCGGCCTTCGCTTCGCGACCGCGGCGAAGCCCGGCGACGTCGGGTACTGCGACTACACGCCGCCGTTCGACTCGTGGCGGTTCACCGTCGACAGCGCGATCGTCATCCGCGATTACGTCTATGAGGACACGGCGGCCGGGGACCTCGGCTCGACCGCGTCGACCCCGCCGCTCACGGTGACGCCGCTCGCGTGCGTCAAGCAGACCGCGACACGACAGGCGTGGGGCGACCCGCTCGGGCCGCTCAACCACATCGAGATCCGCATCGCGGCGAACCTGATCGAGGTCTGGGCGTCCGACGCCGGGTCGACCGTGCTGCGACACATCGCCGACGTCACCAACGCGCGGCTGCCGTTGACGCGGGGCCTGGTGTGGCTCGAAGACGCCCACTACAACGCGAGCAAGGGCATCTGTCCGCAGGAAGACGGCACGGGCGGCAACCTGCCCGCCTGTCAAGACGACCATGCCTTCGGCTGGGACAACCTCGCCTTTGACGGCCCGTTCGTGTATCGCGACTTCAGCTACGACGCGCTGGATGCGGCAGGGGTCGGCCCGACGCTCGGCGACGGCAGCGCCTCGACGCTGCTCGGCCAAGACTCACCCGCCAACGGCGCCAGCGCGTGGAGTGTCTTGGCGATGCCGGCGAACCCGCAGGCCGCTGCGGTGCGCGTGCTGTTCAACGCGTTCGTCTCCACGGTGCCGTCGATCCTGACCGTCACGGTCAACGGGCACGCGCACGTGCAGGCGTGGCCGTATCCCAACACGCCGTCGGGCCCGTTCGCGGGGCCGCAGGGCGGCACGTGGCGCACCGACGCGCTCACGATCCCGATCACCGACCTCGTTGCCGGGACGAACGTCGTCACCATCGGCGCCGATCAGGGGATCACGATCGCGAACGTCAACATCGTGCTCGTCGACGTGCCAGGCGGCGTGCCGGTGCTGCCGAACTCGAACGACGCGTACCCAGGCACCACGCCGCCGCCGATCGTGCGGCCGGCGACGAACGTGCGGATCGTCCCATGAACGCCGAAAGCATGTGGACCTCGGCGGGCCTCGCCAGAGAGCTCGCCTTCATTCGGACGATTCTCGAATTGCAGGTCAGCGTCGCCCAACGCTTGGGCCGCTTCCCCTCGCCGGCCGAACTGCAACACGCCTATCACGAGGCCAACCCCGGCCCGGACCGGGGCGTGCCGCCGACATGAGAGTCGTGCTGATTGTGTTCGTCGTCGTGGTCCTCTACTACCACTTCGTGTTTCGTGAAGACGAGTGACGGCAGCCGGTATATGCCGGTATATGCCCGTATATCCCCTTTGCCGTCTCACCCGTTGGGCGGGAGGCCTCAGCATCTTCCCGTGCGGCGGCCCTCATTCCGAGGGGCAGGGAGTTGACCGATACCCTGTGCGGAGACGGCAAACCCACAACGCGCGGCCGGGACACGTTAAGACCCCCCCGCATTCCAGCACCCGGTTGGCTGGCGCTAAGGGATGCCCCGCTTTTAGGCGGTCAAAGCCCCGCGCTGGCAAAGTCATACGGCGTGTCCCAGCACGCCCAACACATCAAGCGGGCCACGGTCCGCCTAACGCCCGAACCCTTTCTATTCTGACCCCCATCTGACCCCCAGCCCCGCGAGCGCGGGACCGAGGGTGTGAAATTGCTAAGGAATTTGGAGGCGCCGAACGGATTTGAACCGTTGATCGAGGTTTTGCAGACCCATGTCAGGGATTTTGGACCCTTCAGATCGGGCCTGATTTTAGAATTTCCTAAGCATTCTGCCGGGTCGTATTCTCCGTGGCTATCGCTATGCGCGCTTTTTCACCCCTGTATTTTCCTCATTCTGACCCCCAATCTGACCCCCAACCGGCGTCGGCGCCCCGAGTCCAGCCAGCTTATCGGCCGCCTCGAGGAGGTCGCCTGGGCTGACGATGTTGTATCGTTCGAAGACCGACCGGGTCAGGTGCCCGGTGAGTTGCATGGCCACCCGCTCAGGCACGCCCCGGCGGACCATGTTGCGCACTGCGGTGCGCCGAAGGTCGTGCAGCAAGTGTCCTGGCTGACCGGCGGCCCGGCCCGCCTTGTCCCATGCGGTCTTGAATCGCTTGACCCGTTTCGCCCGACGAGGTGAGGTTTTCGCGGCGCCCCCACGCTTCGTCGCGTAGGTTCGGAAGAACACATACGGCGTGATTACACCAGCCGCAGCCAGTCGATCTGCCTCGTCGCGTTGATCCCGCAGCGCGTCGTACAACTCGGCGGTGAGCGGGAAGATTCGGCCCTCGTCGTTTTTTGTCGTGTCAGGGTCGAGCGTGAGCGTGCGCGCCGTGAAGTCGACCTGCCGCCACTCGAGCGTCAGGAGCTCGGCGGCCACCCTCCACCCGGTGATATAGGCAACGGTCAGTAGGTTCTGGAGGACCTTCTCCCGCAACTTCGCGCGGACGGCGTTGAACGCCGGTTCCTCGAAGAACCCTTTGCGGGTATTGCGCTCTTTGTGCTTGGGGATATGAGGCACCGTGCTGAGGCGCTTTTGCTTCTGCGCCAGCCGGAACATGCTGCGCAGGTTGTCGGTCTCACGATTGACGGTCGCCCTCGACGCGCCCTCGTCGAATCGGTGATCGATGTACTCCACGATCCGGCCCTCTGTGATCTGGTGCATCTTTGTCCCGCCGCCGAAGAACGGCTTCAGATGGCACCGATACCGATACTCCAGTTGCCGCATAGTTTTACGCTGGTTGTGTCGGTAGTCGGCGACCCTTGCTTGGTACGCCTCGTCCAGCGTGATCTTGTCCATGCCAGGGCCGACCGCCGCGCCCTTGTCGCGCTCCGCCATTACTGCGGTCCATACGCGCATGGCTTGGCGTTCGTCCGCCGTGCCAGTCGTACGCTTCACCGGCAGGTTGGTCGCCGGGTCGTGATACCGCATCATCCATTTCGTTCGGCCCTTGTTTCGGAGGATGCCGGTGCCCTCGATGATCTGCGTGCCGTCGGGGCGTGTGATGATCGTCAGGTCGTGTCCGCGTGCCATCACCGGCCTCCTTGATCCAGCGCCGCCATGATCTGCGCCACGCGGAAGACGTAGCAATCCTTGACGCGATACTGGCCTTTGAGATGGTGCTCAAGCCCGGCTGGCCATCGGTAGCCCCAGTCACGCGGCGTGCCGTCTTGGTCGCTGTACTGCCCCGCATGGCACAACGGGCAGGCCGCCCGGTCGCCTGCCGGCGGACGGCCGTGCTCAACGATGACGCGGATCGCATTCTGATACCACGCGGCGGCGTCCGTGTTGTGCCCCCACCAGAGCGCAAAGCGAAGCGGCGGTGGGTACACGTGCCAAATCACATCGCGCTGAAGACGGAGCAGCCTGTCGCGCAGATCGGTGATCGTTTCCTCGGCAGTCACGCCTTGCCCCCTTTCGGTGCCGCGTTTGCGTCGTCGACGGTCTCGAGCGGTTTCCCGGTGGCGGCCCGGACGGCGTCTTGCGTCTTACCGCAATAGCCGCAGCGGGTTTGATCGAGACGGCTCGTGTTCCGACAGAGGCACACCCAATACGTCATGACTGCCCTCCTGTAGGCGGCGGTGCATCTTCTTGTGCGGCGAGAGCTTCCTCGCGGGTGAGCAGGCGATTGAGCCGCACCCCGGGCGGGGGCGCGGGCAGCTCCGACGAGAGGACTTGTCCGCCGGGGTTGCAGCCCATGTCGTGGGCCTTGGTCATCGCCGCGATCCCCCATTCCGCGCCTGGCAGGGACTGCGGCAGCAAGAGCGCCCGGGCGGCCTCGGCGTCGTCGTCATCGACTTGGACGATCGCCACCCCGAGGAAGCCGCCGCGCGCGGAGTCGGCAAACGAGAGCCAAAACGTTTTCATCCCCATCCCTCACGCCCCCCTTTTCCAGCGCGATCCTATACCGAGGCAGCCTTAGAAGGCTAGCATGGTAAGATAGGCAACTTTCCAGCGAGGGCCGCGCCATGACCGACGAGAACCAGACCCGACGCCACGCCGCGATGTTCCAAGCGGCGGCCGAGAAATACGGCTTCCCACAACCCACCGTCGACGAACTCGCCGACGAGGCCCGCGGTGCCGCCTACTTCCGCGCACTCGTGGCCCACGTCCACAAACACGACTGGTCCGCCGCGCACGAGCTCCGCGTCGGCCGCCCGCAAGCCGAGTGGACCCCGGCGGACGTGGAGTCCTTCGACCGGTTCCTCCTCGGGAAGACGCGCCCGGCGCACGAACTCGACCCCGGCGTCCACGTGTTTCAGGGCGTGGACCTCGGCGATCAGTTCCCCGTCACCGAGGCGTGCCTGCGCGAGCTCGCGCACGACAGCCTCGAGCACCTGATGGACATGCGGCGGCGCGGCCCCGAGAAGCCGCTGCCGATTCTCGCCGTCGTGCTGCTGACGACGGGCCAGGCGAAGCTGGTCATGCCGCCGAGCGATGACCGGATCGCGATGCTGAAGACGCTCGCGCGGACCCAGCCGGTGTTTGGGTTCGCGCTGACGTTCGACTGTTGGAAGCACCACGTCGAGCGTGCGACCGCCGACGCGCCGCCCAAGGCCGGGAAGGTCGACGCGATCGTCCAGCACGTGATGACGCGGGAGTTGCGCGTGGTCCGGCAGCGGACCTATCGGCTGGAGGGCGCACGGCGCAAGCGCGTGGTGTTCGACGACCCGCCGCCGCCCGATATGGACCCGCGCGATCCGACCGGCCCGACGCTCGACGATCCCTACGCCGAGATATTCGTCACCGTGCCGCCGGTGCGCGGCCCGCAGTAACAGAGGACCCGATGGACCTTGACCGCCTCTACGACATTCTCCGCGCCACGACGGTCCAACTGCGGAAGGGTGCCGAAGTCGAGCGCGAGCGCGTCGGCCATCTCGACGTGACGCACGTCTGGGCGATGCCGCACGAGAGCGAGGCGCAGCCGCACGTCGAGAAAGTGGATTGTGAACTGCTCGTGATCGGCGTGGACCGGGCGCGCGCCGAGCCGCTCAAGGCGGAACTCCAGACGATTTTGGATGACTACCCGGCGCCCGAGCGGCTCGCCGGCGGGCCGTCCTACATCGAACTCGGCGCGGCGATCGGCGACCAGGGCGCGGCGTTTCAGCTCTTCGCGCTCGGCCAAGTGCTCGGCCTCTGGAAAGTGATCACGCCGACGATGTTCGGGATCACGGGCGCGGAGGCGAAGACCCTTGCCGGCCAAGGCTTCGTGATGATCTCGGGCTACCGGCGCAAGCCGTAAAGGAGCTGGTTATGGACGACGCCATCCTGCGGGAATTGACCCTGCTCCGACACGGCCTCTGTCCCGCCTGCCTGCACCCGCTCCCGGCCCAGCGCCCGCGCACCTACACGTGCTCCGAGGCGTGTCACGCGGCGTGGATTGCGCAGATCATCGCGCGCCACGGCGAGACCCGGCCGATCACGTCGAGCGCCACCGGCAAAACGTACTTGGTGCCGACGCGCGTCATTCTCGAGCAGGGCATTACCGGCGCGGATCTCCCGCGCTTTCCCGAAGCCCCCCCGACGAAGCCGTAATGCTCCTGCATTGGATTCTCGACGAGGACGGCGACCCCCAAGCGGTCGACCTGTTCACGTGGGCGGCGTGGATAGAGGACCGCCCCGCCGAGCGGGTCATCCTGCAGGATCGCCCCACGCCCGGCTGCATGGTCTCGACGGTGTTCCTCGGCCTCGATCACAGCTTCCGCTTGGAACCTGGGCCGCCGGTGCTGTGGGAGACGATGATTTTCGGCGGGCCGTTCGATGGGTTCCACGATCGCTACACCAGCCGCCTCAACGCGCTCCGCGGCCACGCGCGGGCGCTCGCCTTGGTCGAGGCGTACTACCGCGTGCCGCGCAAAACCAAACAGGCGATGCAGAAGTTTTTCTGCGGGGACCAGCGGCGCGTGCAGCCGTCCGAGGCCCGACGGCTGCGGCGCGCACTGCGGCGCCTCCAGTGGGCCGCCTAAATCACCAAGCCATTGATCGACAGGGGGCGGTCCTCATAGGCGTCCGCCATCGTTTTGAGGAGGACGCGCACCGTGGTGCCGCCCGTGATCCCCGCCGTCGAAATCCCTTGATCGGCGGCCGTGTCGGCCAGTGCCGTCCGCACCGCGAGGGGCAGCGATCCAAACGTCGAATCGAGGGTCACGCCCCCACTGAAGAGGGAGGGCGGCGGACTGCTCGTCGCCACCGCATAGATCGCGCCGAACCGCTGGACGAAGCTGAACACGCCGAGCACCGTCCGCACGACGGCCGCCCACGTCAACGCGGTCGTCACCCACCCCGCCGGGAGGTTGGCCGCTTCCAAGAACGCCTTCGTGGCCGTCACTTGTCCGCCGGTCAGCGTCGCCGTCAGATCCAGCGGCAACGCCTGCACATCCACTTGGCTCGCCAACAGTGCATGGTCGCTCGCGGAGAGATCCGCCCCCACGACCATCCACGGTTCCACGCCGTAATCCATGGCCCCATACGCGCCGGCAATGACATCCCGGAAGTATTTCGGCCGACGCCGATCCGCGTCGGTCCCCGCTCCGACCACCGGCACGACGTAGAGGCGATTCGCCATCCCACACTCCCATGACGCGGCGGATTACCGGACGCGGTTGTCGCCTCCCGCACCCCGCCGCTTGGAGTCGGCGAGGTGCGCGACGTCAGTTCGTCGCGGCGTCCGGTAAACTTGGATCGACGGCGCGCCGTCCAAGCGGCCAATCCATGTCAATGCATGTCAATACATATTCACCTTTCAGCGGCTCCCCGGATCGCTATCCGGCTCCGGCGCTGAAGGCGTTTGCGACCACGGTTTGGATGGCGCGGGATCGAGCGCCTCGAACAGGGCGAGGTCCGGGCGCGCGTCCGCGGGCCGCTCAAACATATCGAGGAAGGTCGCCGTGGGACAGATCAACGCCGGCGATCCGACCAGCGGTCCGTCCGCGAAGTTCACCAGCCGGTGTTCCACCTTGGTGGTGCCGCAGCGCCCGCAGCGAATCATCGCGTCCTTCATGGGGTGCCTTTCAGGGGCAGTTTGCGGACGGGCTGCAATCTAGGCACTCCTGTAATACCTAGTTCCCAGCCCCGTTGAACAGGTGATGTCCCTGAATCGCTGCCTGCGTTCAATCAGGGTACTGTTGCCCGCAAGACCTTTCACAGAAACTCTTGGGCGAACCGCTCGAGGCGCTGGCGGCGTGACAGCGTGTCGACTTCCAAGGCGGCCAGGACCTCGCCCACCGCCTGCACCTCGGCCGCCAACTTGGCGAGCGTCGCGCGCGCCTCGCCGAGCCTCCGCACGAATTCCTCCCCGCGCACGATGTCCTGCTGGACCGCTTGTCCGCCGCCGTGGCCTGGTGCCTGTTCGCGCCACTCTCTCTCGAACTCATGCTCCGGTTGTGCCGTCGCGGTGTGCCCGTTCCCCCCGTGGCCGCCGTTCCCGCCGTTGCCATGCGCTCGCTCCACCGCGAGGGCGCGATACGTCCGCACGGCTTGCCGCAACGAGTTGACCGTGGGTTTCAAGCCCGCCTTGCGCGCGAGCGGCATCAGGCGGTCGGCTTCGGCGTGCACCACGGGCGCGGTCGGGTTCACGTGCGCGATGACGAACTCTTTCAGCGATCCTTTTTCCAACATGCGTGGCTCCTTGGGGTTACGGGTTGACGGTCGGCACATGGTCGGCGATGAAGCGCACGAGCGCGGTGAGGATCACCGCCGGCGGGATCGGGCCGAACCGGG
>Ga0105243_10000669_pt1 | contig 33511 bp, 30 predicted proteins | sample KBSM34metaG_FD_81525 | JGI IMG/M metagenome (GOLD analysis project Ga0105243, IMG submission 81525) | Miscanthus rhizosphere microbial communities from Kellogg Biological Station, Michigan, USA - KBS M3-4 metaG | ecosystem: Host-associated > Plants > Roots > Rhizosphere > Soil | place... | reverse complement strand
AGTACGTGAGTTTAAAGCTAGAGTTCGACATGTTGCAGCGCGAGGAAAATCAGCTGCTGCTTCAAGCCGATGATGGCCAAATCAAGCTCGCCGAACTTGAGGCCCAATTCTCGCAGGCCGACGCGAAATTTATTCTTCAAGCGTTGCCTACGCTTGGGGACAAGGAGCGTTTTTTGATGCAGGGCTATGCCACGGGATGCGGCTGTTTCATCTGCGGTGCAAAGTCAAAAAAACTGCTGTCGGGTATCAGCAAGAAAATCCGCAAAGGACATTGCTTCGTCTGCGATTCTCAAACCCCGGCCTCGACCCCAGCAGACGTCATTCCCATAAGCGCAAACGAAATTCATAAAATCGAGGCGAAACTGGATGCTATTCGAACTCACTTGGTTGCGAACGACGTCAAGCTAAATGATATAGATGAACGTACTGCCAGAATCGCACCGCTATTAAGATCTGCCGCGACCAAGCGTGCGCTTACTCTACAAGCCGTCGAAGCCTTGGATATGTTGCGGCCCACTGATGATGGGCAGCAGGCCTATGACGTTTATTCGGAGATTGACCGAGAGCAAGCAGAGTTGGATGTACTGGCTGACAACCGCAAGCGTTATACATCGGAGTACCGAGCAGCCGTCGACAATGCGCAAGAAGAGATGTCCGCACTTAAGGCAGACCTCGAAACACGCCTGACGAATTACGCCATGGAGTTTTTGCAGGAGCGTGTCAGTGTTGCGTTCAATCGCCAGACTCCGTTCAAGATCGCCACTGGCGCAGACCGTGTCAACATTCCTGCCTTCACCGTCAAGATGACTTCCGGCACCCATAAACTCCCTAGTGAGCGATCAAACAGTAGCAGTGTTTCCGAATCCCAAAAGGAATTTCTTGATCTGGCATTTCGCATGACTTTGCTCGACATGATCAATAATCAAGGCCAGAAAATGCTGGTGATTGAGACCCCCGAAGCGAGCTTAGACAGTTGGTTCATGCGTCGAGCGGCGGATCTGATGCGCAGCTTTGCGCCTGAGGACTCTACGGCACCGAGAAAGGTAATTGCGACCTCAAACCTTAATGGCACGGAGATGATTCCTGCTCTGTTAGGCCTGGTCGACGCAAAAGGCAAGATTTCGAAACTACCGAGTCATCGATCCAACCATTTTATAAATCTGCTTGAACTGACCCCTTCGCCTGCGGCGCTTGCTGAAAGTCGAGCGGCGCAGCTGCTGCAGGAAGAACTTGGGAGATTCTTGGATGCTAAGTGATAAGGCGCTTCTTAAGCGTGATTATGAAAAGCTACAGTTTGTGAGGTGGGTACTTTTCCTGATCACAGCGGCAGAATCTGCGGGATTGAACTCATTAAGCCGAGCTAGATTGCATGCGCTGTTGTTCATGTCTTTTGCCTCCGCGCGATTTTATGGATTACAGCCGTTGCGCCAGCGTGCGCAACGAACTCCTCATGGGCCTTACTATCGGGCAGCCCATTTGGCCTTGGGATATCTTGTATTTGCCGATCTTGTCTTCGTATCAGACTTTAAGGCGCATCCGTCGCCTAGGGATCTGCAATTTGACGGGGTATTCAAGCTTACAAAAAACGGCTTGCAGGTCTGTAGGGCGCTTCGACAAACCGACATGGGTCGGAGAATTTATAGTTTCCTGCTCGATATCTGTCTTGGCGCAGTGCAATCACTAGAGGCGGAAGGTATTCCGGAGGAAAAGGAAGACCAATCGCTCGAGCGGATGCTGGTTCAGGATCTAACGTACGTATCTGCCTTAAATCGGCCGGGAGAGATGCTTCTGATCGAAGAAGACGGCAGCGAAAGCACGCCGACCGTAGAAGGGCTCAAGAAAATTCAATCCATGCTTAGCCAGAAACTTCTTATCAACAGAAAGGACGTGCTCAGTGCCTATCAGTCGATCTTGCAAGTTCGAGCAGAGGTGGCATGAATGACCATTGAACCGACGTTCACTTCCTCTGAGCAAGGCCATCTTGAGAGGCTTCGCCCTGGCAATTCTGGCAGTCCGGAAGATCAATTTATCCAAGAAGTTATCGATTTCTATCGCTATTGGCAGAGCAAGCGTTCTCTTGGTGATTACGGAGACACGCAGCAGGCGCTTTTGATGATTTTTTCGGAGGCTCCAGACGTCGACTGGGGGCTAAATGATTATGTCCCGACAAAAAACTCAGTGATAAGAAGGCGCTCGGGTACGGTGAGCCAAGGCATAGCCGTTTGCAATCAGAACTTCCGCCTGATGGTAAAGCTGCACGACGCATTAACCGTTGATGAGGCGTATGACTTCGTTGAGCGCCACCTTGCTGACCAGCACACGTTCGTAATTGCCAAATTCGGCCAGCAAACAATGCAGGTCCATCGTGCAGGCCAGCCGCTGGACGACTGGATTCACACCCCGGATGAAATTGTGATCAAGAACACGGATGAGCAAATTACGCCGGACAGCTTGGCGGAGGATCTACGCCTTTTTCACCATGAATGGCTCAGCACTCCGCTTGCTATTGGCGCGCGAAACATGTGGGAGCTGAATGCGACCAAAACCCAATACGAACTGCGCAGTTGGCCAGAACGTAATGTTCAGTCGTACTTATTGACTTACTTGAGAGCCTCCTACCGAAAATCAGGAGTGTTTATTAATGAGGAAATTAGTAATCAGGGAGGGAGGACGGATTTGTATGTGCAGCGAGAAACCAGCCCAGGTTCAAACAAGCAAGTCAATACAGTCATAGAGTTGAAGGTGCTATCACCTAAGAAGTCGTATGAAAGCAATCTACAATGGGCAAAGGATGGGGTTACTCAGGCCAAGGGATATGCAAATGCGAATACCGACGCGGCTTTCGCATGTTTATACGATGCTCGACGCAATAAACTTGCTATGCCAGATCTGCCGGATTTTGCGCAGGCTAGTTCCGTTCGGCTTGAGCACTACGAGATGGCGGTGCCCCTCGCGCCGGCAAAGGAAAAACCTTCCAAGGTGGCCAAAGCGCAGAAAGTATCTGCCCAGAAGGTGGCTAAAACTGCCAAGGGTCCATAAGCCGCGCTACAGTTTGCCCATCCCCGATATTGGGAGGGGGGAAGCCGATACTATATGAGCAAACAATAGCGGCTTCGATTAGTGTCACAGGTGCTGTTCCTCGTCCTGTACCAAGAAGGCAATTCAGCCATCCACTGATGCGGGAGGAACAACTCCAGCGCGCGCAGAGGTGCCGGCGGTTACGACTGCCGGAGCATCAAGATCTGTAAGGATTTGCCGAAAGGGTCTATTGCTTGGAGAACGATGATCGTAGGTGAGACGGATTCAAGGGTGTACTCGTCGGACATGCCATTAGGAAAAGCGTCACTCAGTACTGGAGAGGGCTTGCCCGAAAGTTTTTCTATCAACTCTGGCTTAAAACCTATCCCTGCGACCTCGATTGACTTCGTCGTCGAGTGCATATTTTTCATCGTGATAGACATCCGTTTGCTGTCGGCGGTCCAGTTGCCGGCACCTACTACGTTGTAGCTGAACTTATAGCTTTGCTCCTTGAGCTTGCCCTCTAGTGAAATAACACCGGAAACATTGTACTTACCCTCATAGAATAGGAGCGTGCGGCCTTTAAAGCTAAGGATTCCATTCATTATTGGGTAGGAGTAATTGGGTAGGAGTAATCGCTGTCCCAGCGCCCGACGATACGCGGATTGAAATTGCTGATGGGGTTGAAGATGAAATAGACGGCAACAATACCTGCTAGGCTACCGAAGAAAGAGATGGTAGAAGCCACGACTTACATGGCTGGAGGAAAGGCTTTTGAAACGAGCAACGAGCAACGAGCATGGAAAAAGTCCTCTTAAACATTAACAAATGATTTCTGGTATATAAAGGCCCCGTTACTGAGCTTTATTTATAAAGCTATCGGCTAAGATGTGGATTGCTACAGGCTCAAGTGTCCGATTATTTCATAGATTTTTTAGCTGACGCCCCTCAGCCCCTCCAGTATTCTCGTTAAGTGGCCTTACCGCTTTTTAGGGTGTTTACGGCACCAGCCTCTCAACTCGGAGAAATGTGAGAAACGAGAGCCGGAACGTGTTCTGTCGGGCGCCCTACTCAGCACAAGTCCAAACTGCTCGGATAAGCAACTTTCGTGGATGTAATGTGTACGACGTAATCGCCGGATTACAGTGCCATGATTGGAATCTCGACAGCCGGGAAGATCACACCGAAGTGCCGATCGACAGCAGAATTCTAGGAAATGCACAGTGCGCTCACTTCGGATTTCTTATTGTCGGCTTTGGTACTGTCTGAAAAGGTGACGGTTCGTCTACCGTCTGGAGCTGTCATGGCCGCATACGAATACCACACCGAGTTCACCCCACTCACCTACAAGACCAAGACCGCGGGCATCTCACTGTTCAAAAGAGACGAGCCGACTCTCGATCCTGATGTTGAAGGTTACCTGGAAGATCCAGGACGGAGCGACCGCCTGAATGACCTGGGCCAGCATGGATGGGAGCTGGTCGCTGTGCAGCCAGTATTGCGAGGCGAAACCAAGGTAGGTAACCAAAACGCACAGGGATGGGCCTATGGCTTGGCTCTCCCTGTCGGATATCTAATGTTCTTCAAGCGACCTCGTAATCTCGGCTGACTTCGGCGCCCCTCAAGAAATTCAAACGACTTCCAGTATGGATTTCTTGCGGCGCCCTCCCCTCCTAAGTCGGCAAGCTGGGCTCAATAGTTTCTAAAGAGCACAGCCGTGAAACGATCCCTGCGCTTACCGCACAAACATCGCAGCCCCCGTATGGTCAGCCTTGCTTTACTGGTCATCGTCGGCTCTGCGGCCTCTCATGCCCTAGCAGCCGGTGCCTCAGAGCAAACGAACCTGGAAGTCGTGCTACGCCAGCTCAACGCGCTCGAGGAGACCGCAAGAAGAAGTGCTCAGACCGAAAACGAGCCCGGGCAGCGATATTTCTTCGACTACCAGAGATTGGCAGCCGACATTCAACGGATACGCGGTGGTGTCCAAGGCTATCTCACACCGAGTCGAGCACAGCCCCGGGATCCCTCCGAACTATCAGGCCAATACACCCGGAAGGGAGGGCCCACGCCATGAGCATGAGCGGCGCTCAGTCATCGGCTTTCCAAGCCGCGGGCGGTTTCTCCCCTCAAGCCAGCTACACGCTCTTTGTAGGTTGTGCAGTGGCAATCATTTTCACTTGGGGAGCCTGGGCCATTTACAGCACCTATCGAGGTTGGGCGACTGGAAACCTTGATCGCTCGATCGCATTGCCTTCAGCCATACGCATCATCGTTCTCTGCATGATCGTCACCGTTTTTGTACTCAGCTAACCCACCGGAGTTAAACCATGTCTCGGAACCCAAAAATTTTATGCGCGCTCTCTGGAGCCTTCGCCCTTCCACAATTGGCATCGGCGGCGCTCCCACAAGCGCAAACCCCAACCCGTGGCGAAGGCAGCAACATTCTCCAGACCATTCAAAACTGGGGGTTCGACGGTTTTATGTTGATGGGCTTGATCGTCCTCGGCGTGATGTTTCTGGGTGTGGCATGGCATGCATTCGGCGTCTATCACGAAATCCATGACGGCAAGAAAAAATGGCGAGATCTGGGTGCTACAGCGACGGTCGGCGTTGGCATCTTGGGGGTAGGTATCTACCTGGTAACCAAAGCCACCGGCATTCTGTAAAGGGCGCTGGCCATGGCAGATCTTCTGGATGACGGCACCCTGAGCTTCCTGCCGGTGCGCCTCAACAACCAGCCCGTTGTGATGGGGGGCCTGACTGCAGACGAAATGTGGGCCACTGTCGGACTCAGTGCAGGATTGGGGTTTTCACTTGGAATCCCGATGGCGATTCTTTTCCATAACTGGGCTCTGATCATCGTAGGTGCACTCGTCGGAGGAGTCCTGGGGCTGACCATAGCTAGCCGTGTCTTGCGCCGCATGAAACGTGGCCGGCCCGAAACCTGGGCGTACCGCCAGCTCCAACTGAATATCGCCATCCACTTTCCGTCCTACTCATCTCGCCTCATCACACGCTCTGGTGCGTGGACCTGCCGACGTACGGAGTAAACATGGCATATCGAAAGAAAGTGGACGCTCAGAACGGCCACATTTTCAGCCTGCGCTTGGCGCTCGGCTTCGTCAGCGCATTGTGCCTAGTCTTTGCATACGGCTGGTGGGCAGCCCCGAAAGACCTGACGATCCATGTTCCGCCAGACCTAAGGACAGGCAGTACCCGCAAATGGTGGGATATCCCTCCCGAATCCGTTTACGCATTTGGCCTTTATATCTTCCAGCAAATGAACCGCTGGCAAGCCAATGGGGAAACGGACTACGAGGACAATATTATCCGGTTAGACGCCTACCTCACGCCAAACTGTAAGACCTACCTGCAGAAGGACTTCGAGCTTCGCCGCAATGCGGGTGAGCTACGCAAGCGAGAACGTTCCGTTTCTGAGATACCGGGCCGGGGCGTCAACGACGACCAGGAGCAGCATGTGATTGTTCATTCAATCAATGAGTGGACCGTGAACCTGGATATAACCGCTGACGAATACCTAAACGGAGAACGAGTGAAACGCGCACTCGCTCGCTATCCAGTGCGGATTCTCCGCGATGACGTTGACGCTGAAAAAAACCCCTGGGGCCTGATGTGGGACTGCTACTCGAGCCCTCCTCAACGTATCGAGATCTCCAATGCGGAGGATTCGAAACAATGAAACGCGCCGTTCATTGCATCATCCTCTGGGCTGCTCTTATCGGAACTGCGCATGCAGTGGAAATTTTGCGCTGGGAACGCATTCCTCTCGCGGTACCGCTGGTCATCGGCCAGGAGCGTATCGTTTTCGTCGACCAGAACGTCCGAGTCGGAATGCCCCGCACTCTCACCGGTAAGTTGAGGGTGCAGAGCACAGGCGGCGCCCTGTATCTGCTGGCCACAGAGGAAATACCACCAACCCGTCTGCAACTGAAAAACATCTCGAGCGGCGAGATCATGCTGGTGGACATTGCCGCGATCGCACCCAAAGCGACCCAACAAACTTTGGAGCCCGTCAGAATTGTTCCCGGCGAGGAGCATTCACCTCGATATGGTCAGCAACGATCGGCCTCCCGCCCCACCTCTGGCAGCAACCCCGTCCCCCGTGAGCGTGAGCAAAGTCAAGATCTGGACACAGAAGACCAATCATCGAGCAGGACCGAAACGCCAGTACCGGTTGTGCTGACTCGATACGCGGCGCAGATGCTTTATGCGCCGCTGCGCACCGTTGAGCCTGTTGCCGGTATCCGCCAAGTCAACCTGAACCGAGGTCTGAACCTCAGCACCTTGATGCCTTCAATGCCTGTCGAAGCGACTGCGATGGGCTCGTGGCGGATGGACGGTTACTGGGTGACAGCGATAAAGCTGCGAAATCTGAGCCTTCAGGAATTGCACCTGGATCCGCGCGACCTGATGGGAGACTTCACCACCGCGACCTTCCAGCACCCTGGACTCGGCGCACAAGGTAATCCCAGCGACACGACCACTCTGTACCTGGTAACCAAAGGGCGTGCTTTGGCTGAGTCACTCATTACTGGTTCAGTGGGCCAAATTGACCCGAAAGGAGGCAACCGTGGCGGTGCTCAAAGGTAACCCTCTACTCAAAATTCTCGCCCTTCCATTTCTCGTCGGCGCCCTCGTAGTAATCGTCAAGGTTGCATCCTCTGGCGGTAATCCGGCCTCCACCAAAAACGAGAAGCCAAAGGTGTCCGCCACTGAGGCCCAGGCGTTGGGTGTGGATGGTGATACACCTGCGGATACGTTGCGGACGATGATCACCGAGAGCCGGCAGTTGAAAGATCAGATCACTCAGTCGCTGAACGAAAACAAAGACCTGAAACTGCAGAATGAGGAGTTGAAAAAACGCTTTCAAAACATCGACCAAAATACTGAAAACCGTATCAGCGGTGCTCTTCAACAATTTGAGCAGAAGTCCAACGAGCGTGATCAGAGCATTCTGAGCAACCTCCAGCAGCAGCTCAATACGCTGGGTAAACACGATACAGGCAGTGGCGACATACCCATCGGCTTCGGTGTGAGCCCTGGAGACGGGCAAGAGTTCAAAGGTGCACCTGAGCTAGATATCGTCTGGATCGATCCCCAGGACGGTATTGCGGTCGATGCATCCGGTAAGCCCATCGCTCCTGGCTCCAATCAGTCACCCAATGGGTTTAGCTTTCCGACCTCATTCGGGGAGTCCCTTGATCGCGGCCAAAACATACTGAACACCAGCGCCCAAAGCATTGGAGGAGAGATCTATCCCCAGGATGCGCGCAAGCACGTCCGCAAGGTCTATACCTTGCCCCAAAACTCTACGCTCATGGGTTCTGTTGCCATGTCAGCCCTGATCGGTCGAGTACCGATCGATGGCACCGTGAACGACCCTTATCCCTTCAAGGTGCTGATTGGCCCGGAAAATCTGACGGCCAACGGAATTGATCTACCAGACGTGTCCGGAGCAGTAGCGAGCGGCACGGCGTCGGGGGACTGGACGCTATCGTGCGTGCGAGGGCAGATCCGTAGCCTGACGTTTGTATTCAACGATGGAACGGTCAGAACGTTCCCGGCGCCCGCCGATGAGACAAACGCCAACCAAAACAACGCACAAACCAACGGCCAGCAAACAATTCAAGGCGGGCTGGGTTGGATCAGCGACCCCTACGGCATTCCCTGCATCGGCGGTGAGCGCCGCTCGAACGCCAAAGAGTACCTGGGCAACCAGACTCTGGTGACCGCCGCCGGCGCCGGCATTGCAAAGCTACTCAAGGCCGACGAGAACACTAGCTCCACCGCCTTCACTAGCGGAGGAACATCGTTTGGTACGACAGGTAGTCAAGGCAACTCCGCCCTGGGCACGATTCTCACTGGGGGCGTGAGCGACATCCGCTCCTGGATGAACAAACTCTATGGCGAAGCATTCGCAGCTGTGTATGTCCAGCCTGGAGCCAAAGTATCCGTGCACCTGGATCAGCAGTTGGCAATTGACTACGAACTCAAGGGCCGCAAGGTCGATTACAACGCAGGAGCGCCCAATGTCTCTGCAAACCTCGATTAAATACCTGCGACCGGCATCGCTCTTACTACTCGTACTCCTCGCCGGCTGCTCGACCTCGAAGGAAGAAATGTTGCCACACGGTGAGTCGACCATGTCGGACGTCTGGGATCAGGGTACGACAGGCTCCTCCAGCAAGGGAGGCAATCGAACACTGCTCGATGCGAGGCAGTCGCTGCGCCGCCCTCTGAACGCCGCGGACGTCACTGCTGATCAAGCCAGCTACTCCAGAACAACTCAGAACGAGATCTACTCACAATTCAAGCGTCTGCCCAACCCCGACCTGGTCATGTACGTGTACCCGCACCTCGCCGGATCGGATCCAGCTCCCGTTCCTGGTTACACCACAGTTTTCCCTTTCTATCAGCGAGTGCAGTACGCAATGCCCGGTGAGCGGACGGAGGAATACTGATGAAACTGAATCTCTTTAGGGCATTCCGCAACCGAGCAGATACTGAAAGGACCGAGACTAACGACTCCATTACCCAATCCATCACCGGCAATGGCAGCGAGAGTTTGGTCAGTACTGAAGAGGCAATTGAGCGGTACCACGAGCGTCTGCAGCGAATGGGGATCCCCTCTCCCACCGACTGGAGGGATCCGAAGAGAAAGCCTGCAACTCGAGGGGATGTTTCGCGACTGTATGACGTTGATCCATCCTTCGTTGATCTTCTTCCCTGGGTAGACTTTGAACATTCTGACAAGACGATGCTGCTTGAGGACGGAGTATCACGGGCGGCATTTTTCGAACTGACCCCAGTAGGAACCGAAGGTCGGGATCCACAGTGGCTCCAAAATGTCCGTGACGCTCTCGAAAACGCAATCCAGGACTCCTTCGACGAGCTGGAGACTTCACCGTGGGTCATGCAGATGTACGCGCAGGATGAGATCAACTGGGACGACTACCTGGAACAGTTGAGAAACTACGTCAAGGATCGCGCCCAGGGTAGCGAGTTCACCGAAATGTATCTCAAGTTGTTCAAGGCGCACCTAGAGGCCATTTCCAAAGAGGGTGGCCTGTTCGTCGACACTAAAGTGAGCCAACTACCTTGGCGAGGGCAGCAACGCCGTGTTCGCCTTGTCGTTTACCGCCGGGTGATGAAGCAGGACAACGAGGTGCGCGGCCAGGAGCCCGGGGCGTACTTGAAAGTGATCTGCAACCGTCTGGAGGGAGGCTTATCGAACGCCGGCATTAAGGTCAAGCGAATGGATGGAGCCAGCATCCGAAATTGGTTGATCCGTTGGTTCAATCCCCATCCTGATCATTTAGGCACCACGGCTGCTGACATCCGTCGATTCTATGAACTTGTAAGCAGTCAGCCTGAAGGGCTACCAGAGGGTGACCTGCCGCTGGCCAGCGGTAGCGACTTTGGACAAAGCCTGTGTTATCGAGAGCCAGTCTCGAGTGTTGAAAGAGGCCTTTGGTACTTCGATGGCATGCCTCATCGCGTAGTGGTTGTTGACCGCCTGCGCTCTGCCCCGAAAACCGGGCACCTGACCGGAGAAACCAGGAAGGGTGGCGACGCTCTGAATGCATTATTCGATCAACTGCCTGACGACACAACCCTCTGCATCACGCTGGTGATCACGCCACAGGACATTCTGGAGGGGCACCTGGAGAAACTGTCCCGCAAGGCGGTGGGAGACACACAGGCCTCGCTTCTCACCCGTGAAGACGTTTCGACAGCACGCCAACTGATTGGACGTAAACACAAGCTCTACAAGGGAAGCGTAGCGTTCTATCTGCGGGGCAAAGACAACGCCGAGCTCACCGAACGAAGCCTGAACCTTAGCAATGCGCTCCTGGGGGCCGGTATGGTGCCGGTCGATCCCCAGAACGAGGTCTCGCCGCTGAACAGCTACCTACGGTGGCTCCCATGCAATTTTGACCCGAGCGAAAAGCGCGCGATGGAGTGGTATGTTCAGCTTATGTTTGCCCAACACGTAGCAAACCTGGCTCCCGTGTGGGGTCGGTCGACAGGCACAGGGCACCCTGGAATAACCCTGTTCAACCGCGGCGGAGCCCCCCTAACCTTCGATCCGTTCAACAAGCTCGATCGCCAAATGAACGCGCACCTGTTCCTGTTCGGCCCGACGGGCTCAGGCAAATCAGCAAGCGCGAACAACATTCTGAACCAGGTGGTGGCGATTTACAGACCACGCCTGGTCATCGTCGAAGCGGGTAACAGTTTCGGCCTCCTGGGAGATTTTGCTCAACGGCTGGGTTTAAGCGTGAACCGAGTCCGACTTGCCCCTGGCTCTGGAGTTAGCTTGGCGCCCTTTGCGGATGCAGTGAAACTCATCGAACCGACCAAAGAGGTGAAGATCCTTGACGCGGACGACCTCGACGCTTCGGACGAGCATGTCGTAGACGAGACCGAAGATGATCAGCGCGACATCCTTGGTGAAATGGAGATAACTGCGCGCCTCATGATCACCGGTGGAGAGGAGAAAGAGGACGCCCGTTTGACCCGAGCCGACCGCAGCGCGATCCGACAGTGCATCTTGAATGCTGCGAAAAAGTGCGCTGCAGCGGGACGAATCGTGCTGCCGGAGGATGTCAAACACGCTCTTCATGACATGGGCATGGAAACAGGCATCCCAGCAGTTCGCAGCGCTCGCTTTCTGGAAATGGCGGAAGCCATGTCTATGTTCTGTTTCGGGACAGAGGGCGAGATGTTCAACCGTCCTGGAACACCGTGGCCAGAAGCAGACATCACAATCGTCGACCTTGCCACCTATGCCCGTGAAGGCTATGCCGCGCAGATGGCCATCTCATACATTTCGCTGATGAACACGGTCAACAACATCGCTGAGCGTGACCAGTTCAAAGGCCGGCCGCTGATCATGTTTACCGACGAAGGCCACATCCAGCTCAAAGTCCCTCTGCTCTCTCCCTACTGCGTCAAAATCACAAAAATGTGGCGGAAGTTGGGCGCCTGGTTCTGGATGGCCACACAAAACGTCGACGACGTGCCGCCCGAAGCGTCAGCACTGCTCAACATGATCGAATGGTGGATCTGCTTGAACATGCCGCCAGACGAAGTAGAGAAAATCGCCCGCTTCCGAGAGCTGAGCCCAGCTCAAAAATCCATGATGCTTTCAGCACGCAAGGAAAGCGGCAAGTTCACTGAAGGAGTCGTCCTTTCGAAAAGCATGGAAGTCCTCTTCCGTGCAGTACCGCCAAGCTTGTACCTCGCGCTGGCAATGACAGAGCCAGAAGAGAAGAAGCAAAGGTACGACGTAATGCAGTCTGAAGGTGTCGACGAGCTGACCGCTGCGCTGCAGGTGGCGGTCGATCTCGACAGGCTGCGAGGGATCGAGTCGAAACGAATCATTCTTCCAAGAAAAACAGCGGCCACGGAGCGCCAGGTATGAGAACACTGAACACCCTGACCCAGAATTTAATCGAGTGCCTGACCCAGTTGCTCAGAAACCCCGGGGCGGAAGCACTCCAAACTCTCGAAGTATGCGCCCCGGTGCTCATCGAGCAGCTGCAACAGGTATTAGATCGCGCGGTTGATCGTCGAGACATTGACGCTCAGATCCGTGAGGCTCTGGGTGAATGGCTGCAACAACATCCTCAACCCCAAGCAGCTCAGCAGGCGCTTCTTGACACTCTTCGTAAGCAAGCGCTCATCTCGTCGCCGTCTACGGGTGAGCGCCAATGACATGGCCATTTAGAAGGAGACTCCTCGTCGTCATAGCTTGCATAGGAGTGGTACTAGCGGCCGGCCTGCTGCTTTCTTCGACTATTCGTCATGGAGAAGACACACACCATGAGTCTAATCGTGTCAATAAGGGGCCCTGGCTACTCGGTCCAGCAGATGCACGTTGGACCATCGTCGAGTTTGCCGATCTGGAGTGTCCTTACTGCAAGACTTATACACCCGAGCTCAAGCACTGGGTGATCCAGCAGGAAAATATGAACCTGCAGTGGCACCACCTGCCATTACCGGGGCATGGCCCTACAGCTATTGAACAGGCCCGCACAGTCGAATGCGCAGGCGTTATTGGCGGAGGGCAGGCGTTTTGGAGTGCCATCGATCAAGCTTTCCAGCGCACGCTGAGTAATGGTCAGGGATTCACGAAGTCACTGCGGGTTGAGGGAGTTGACGGTCAGGCACTTGCTCACTGTGTCGACGCGAACACAGTAGTGAAAGATCATGTACTCCAACAATACAGAGAGGCTCAAGAGCAAGGAGTCACTGCAACACCAACCGTGCTGATCCGTGACAACATCACAGGACGGTCGATTAAGATCGAAGGTCCTGCAGATGGATCAACCCTGCTTTCCGCCGTGGACTGGCTGATACAAATTGCCAACTCAAAGCCTTAACCACCTGGCCGGACGTAAGGATTACTACTCAGGAACTCCGTCTTTCTTGAGCGTGATGAACACCGGCTAGGTCGATTCATTGGCGCTCTTAGAGATCCAAGTGTAATTGTCGATGGCCCCCATAAGCTCCGACTCGACTACTAACTGTCGGCGGGTCTGCGCATCAACAGCCATGATCTCGAGTTCATAGAGCGGGAGCCCGGTCTGTCGGTCATATGGCCAAGCAGTGCGACGAAACGTTTTCCCGGTAAGATCTGAATCTTCTAGCTATCGGTTCTTCGCAGCGCCTATCTGATATACCAAAACACCTATAGCCCTCCTTACGAGGGCTATTTTTTTGCTCTACAAAGCGATCTTGACAGTCCTCCATCCAATACCTCTAACAAACAGGCAGTTGAGCGAGGACTACTCAATCGTTGTGGTGGATACGTAAGCTGAGGTCGTAATTGGTGACTCAGGGTTTCAAGGCGAAATCCAGGTTCCTTTGACCGAGAGCGGGATTGTGCTGCCGCTGCTGAATTATCTGATGAACGAAGCGACTGTGCGCAGCCTTACTTGGCAACACAATGTCTGTTTAAGCGACAAAGCTGCTGCTAGTGTACTTGGAAGCCAATCAAAGCTCTGTTTCAGTCATTCGCGCCCCGTCTTTCTACCGGCACCATTGGAGATGATGGCCTCGATCCCTTTTCAGCAGCCTGAAAAAAGAACGTATCCGTAGGAGAGTCTACAAAAACCTGGACATGGGCCGTGCGGACGCATTCGATTACATTGAAGCGTTTTACAATCGAGTGCGTCGTCACAGTCAGCTCGGCGGAATCAGTCCTGCGGACTTCGACAGTACCTAATTTTGAAACTGGAAAGTTTCTACGGTGCCGGGAATAATCCAAAAAACTCAACTCTGCGCCCGAGAAATATTGGTCACTACATAATAAAACTTTCCATTTAGTTAGGCTCCAATAGTAAGTTTCGGCGCCCATCGGGCAGGCGCATCCACAGCCTATCACCCAACGAAATTAGCGTAACTTCTCTTCTTGGTAGCCAACTTGCTTGACGAGTTCTTGCTCCAGTATGCCTATTGCAGAATATATGTCCTCGACGGCCTTCATGCGCCCCACTCTATTTTCGCGTACATGACAAGCAGCCTCTAGTTTTTCACAGGCTTCAATAAGAACACTTCCCCTCACCATCCGAGCAGCGCCTTTTATACGATGCGCAAGCTCAGATAGGCCTTCGATATTATCCTTTGCGAGAAGGCTACTCATAAGCTCACGGTCTCTTTGATTACTATTAATAAGCTCTCTCAAAATATTTTGTACCTTCATAGGGGCGTTATTAATCAGTGACTCAAGATGACTAATATCGATCAGGTCAGAAGTCGATATTTTCGATGATTGCTCGTCGACAGTCCTTGTTCTAGACTCAACAACGTCATCACAGTGTAGCTCCCGCAGTCGACGATCCAACTCATCAAGACTGAGCGGTTTAACCAGACAATCCATCATGCCTGCTTGGATACACAATTCAATCTCTTCAGGTTGAGCATCTGCGGTCAAACCAAGAATCACAGTCCTGTCAAGGCCCTGCTCTTGCTCTACGGCCCGCACGGACCTGCTCAACTCAGCACCACCCATAATAGGCATATGACAATCGGTAATGATGATATCGACCGGGTTTTGAATCCAATAATTGAAAGCCACTTCACCATTTTGCGCTTCAATGACCTCATGCCCAAGGAAAACGAGCTGTTCATGTAGGACCTTACGGTTCACCGCGTGATCGTCAACGATCAGCACCTGAAGGCAGTAGCGTTGCTGCGGTGGCTGCGAAAAATGCAGAGGGACGACTTCTAGTTTGTCTAGAGATTGCAGGTGCAAGTCGACCTCAATTTGAGTGCCTCGACCGATCTCACTGTGCATAGTGATGTAGCCACCCATCATTTCACACAAGGAACGGCAAATAACTAAGCCCAAACCCGAACCTTCGATTTGATTGATATTACGTCGAACTTGTGAAAACGGTATGAATAAACGCTTCTGATCGACAGCGCTGATACCCACGCCGGTGTCTTTGACGCGCAGGTTTACATGGAGCACAGAATCTTTTTTAAATGTGCCAGCGATATTTACTGAGACAGTACCCGCCTCAGTAAACTTAATCGCATTACTGAGAAGATTGGCAAGTATTTGTTTAAAGCGCATTGCGTCTACCAATACATCACAATTAATACTCGCATCTATTTCCAGAGTTAAGTTCAAGCGTTTCTGACGCGCAACTCCGTCAAAAACCTGAGCAACAGATTCAACCAACTCACGCAAATTTGCTCTTTTTGGCGAAAGACTAAGACGACCGGATTCAATCCGAGCAATATCTAGTATATCACCGATGAGGTCCAATAACCCCCGTGCCGAGGTATACGCGATCTCAATACTGGAACGATCTATAGGCGTTTGAGGATCGCGTTTTAGTGCCAACTCCAGCATACCGATTATGGCATTCATTGGTGTGCGTATTTCATGACTCATAGTTGCGAGAAAAGTGGTTTTCGCAACGCTGGCCAGATCAGCAGTTTCTTTTGCGACTTGTAATTGCTCAACGATTCTGTGATGCTCGGTAATATCGACCCAGCCACAAATTCCCACCCTTAAATCCTTTGTTGAATCTTGCAACGGTTGAATCCAATAACGAATTTTTCTCTCATGATTCATGAGTTGTACAGAGTGATTGGCCTCGATCATTTTTCCACTCTGTATCGCATGATGAAATTTTTGATCAAGCTCAAGATTGTGTTCAAAGCAGGCTGCCGGCAAGTCTTTAATAGACTTATTCAGAACTTGCTCAGCCTGCAAGCCTAAGCTACTTAGATAGCTGTGATTACAAGATAGTATTCGCCCTTGCTCACTTCTCACATACAGAGGCAAAGGAATACTTTCGATGAGCGCTTGTAAAAAATATAACTGTTTTTTTATATCTTCTTTTTTTTGCATGCGGGCGATAAAATTACGACGCTGAAGAAGAATAAAGACAAGCGCCACCAATAGGATAAAGGATGCTATCGCAACAACTTTAACGATCACTTTTTGATAATCCACCCAAGTCTGGCCGCTCATACCGGGAGGCGAGCGCCAGCGCCCGACGATAGCAGTCAGTTCGTCAGGAGGGATACTTTTTAGAACTTTATCGAGAATTCCTTGCAACTCTACATCACCACGGCGCATTGCAAAGCTTGTGGTGGGTGGAGCAATATTTAACATATAATTAATTGCCAAACGGCCTTGGAAGAATCGTTCGTTGTAGTAACGAGCCGATGGCAGTGATGCAACAGCCGCATCAGCATTTCCGTTATAGAGTAGATTCATGCTGTCAAGTGCACCGCCCACTTCAATCAATTGGGCAAGCGGAAACTGCTTGCGCATCTCCTCCAACCCCACGTGCCCCGCTGGAATAGCGATTCGCTTCCCATCTAGGTTTTGAAGTGTCCCTTTATCTTCAAGCTTACTAAGCAGCACGAAAGGCCCCGCAGGCATTGGACGAGAAAAACGCAGGTATTCTTCGCGAAGAGTGCTCTCTGTCATGATTGCCAGATCCGCCTCCCCCTTTTCTAACGCCTCCTTGATGTTTGGGAGCCCACCGCTGCGTGAAACTGCGTGGAAGCGTAAGCCTGTTTTTAACGTCACCAGATCCAAGAGGTCCACGATAGCTCCTGAAAACACTCCATTCTCATCAAAGTATGCACCTGGAGCTAAATCGTCATTGACGATCAGGCGTACGACGGGGTGGCGATCAATCCATCTTATTTGTTCCGACGTTAAATCAAGTACGCCTTCCCCTGGCAGTGTAGTGTTGCCGACCCAGCGCTTGGTTAGTGCGTTCAAGTTTTCGCGCCCGACTGCGGCGAGAGCCGCATCGATTGAGCTGGCCAAACGGGCGTTATCTGCACGCACGGCGTAACGGTGATCGACTGGGGGCGAGCCGCTAATTATTCGTTCAAAGCGCAGCACTCCATAAAATAAATTATTGATCCGATAATAAGCGCTGTACACATCATCGACATAAATGTCAGCCTGCCCAAATGCAACGGCCGCAAGCGCTTGGTCCGAATTAGGAAATATAGAGAAATGAGCATGGGGAAATCGTGATTCTAACTCCATCCGATACTCGGCTGGGATCGCAATAGTCAGTTGGGAAAAATCATCTGGTAAATATCGATACTCGGTGTTGCGTACAAATGCCGCGAGGTGGTCCTGGACATAAGCTGTGCTGAGCTTCACATCTGCTCCAACAACATCATAGCCATGACTATCAAATACATCGATTGTCCCACTTTGAAGAGCTTGAATGGCTTGTTGGCTAGTGGAAAACGCTACTACTTCTACCTGAACTCCCAGTAGTTTTGAAATAAGTGATGCAGCGTCAGCGCTGATGCCCTCATATGTACCATCATTGACTTTGAAAGAAAACGGCGGGGACTCCGTTTTAGAAATCCCTAACTTCAACTCGGCTTTCTGGCGCAACCACAACCAGTCTTCGTCGGGAATCATTACTTTCTGATTTTTTATACGTACCAGACACGATTGTACTTGAGGTGAATACGGTAGTGTACTCGCCAGCAATTGGCCACCAAAAACGAACGAAAAAAACAATGTTATTAATAACTTTAATGGCATAAAAAAACCAAAAATAATAGAAATCAGCTTAAGATGTTAATGCGTTGCAAACCTCGCCCTTTGGCTGGTCTATGACCCACACTCCCGGCCCTCGCGCAATAACGCACCTGCGCGATGCGTACCACAATAATCAACAAAGTGCTGTGCAGGAAGAGGCCTAGCATACAAATACCCTTGCGCATAGACAGCGCCCAGCTTAATCAAGCGATCCTGTTGCTCGACCGTCTCAATACCTTCGACCACCAGAGAGATACTCAATGACTTCGCCAGCGCAACAGCACAACTGATGATAGCTTCACTACGAGACTGGGTTTGTATTTTTCCTACGAAGGACCGGTCCAGCTTGATCTGGCTGAAAGGTAACTCACTGAGCCTGTCCAACGATGAATAGCCGGCACCAAAATCATCCATGGCAAGCCCGCATCCCATGATCCGCAAACGCACTAGATTCTCTAAAGATTTTGCGGGCGCGGTGATGAGATGAGTTTCAGTAATTTCGAAAGTAATACATCCAAAAGGGACTTGCATAGCTGTAAGTATTTTGGCGATACGCTCTGTCAGCCGGCTACAGGTAAGTTGCGATGGATGTAGATTAAACGCCAGATTGATGGGCAAGCCGTGTGCAGATAATTGCTTGTGTACGCTCAGCCCTTGAGCAAAAAGCAGCCAAAATAGTTTATCGATCAGGCCATGCGCTTCCATAACAGGCAAAAAATGAGCAGCGGTCAGCACCCCCATCTCCGGGTGAATCCAGCGCGCGAGCACTTCCGCTCCAGCCAGACGATTACCTAGCAGGCAAACCTTGGGTTGGTAATACGCTTCTAATTCACCACCATCCAGACCACTCTGTACGTCCTCAAGGGAAGGGTATTCGCTGAGACCTTCCGGAGTTGAGGCACAGACACAAAGGGCATGATAGCGATTGACCATCTGAGTAAATATCTCGAGGTTGAACGGCTTCCCCAAATCCCCAAGAAAGCGCATTCCCAAGCACTGGACCATCGCGACAGTGGCTTGTCGTAAAACCGGATCTAGTTCGCTGCACAGCACAACGGAACAAACTTTACCGGTCGCGCTAGCATGACGAAGGAATTCCAAGCCGTCCATCCCAGGCATCTTGAGATCACATAGCACGATATCCACAGGGCCGCTGCTATGGAGTATCTCCAGCGCCTCGCTCCCATCTGCTGCTTGCAGAATGGTCCCGGTCAGCAGGCTTTTCAAAGCTGTCACAGTGACCAGGCGCTGAATAGGTTCATCCTCCAATACCAACACGGTCAGATTTTTCATGATAGCTCTACTAGCGAAAAGAGAGCAAAAGTGTGCTTGGATGCCCATACACAGCACGATAAGAAATTTCCTACATGATTGCAGAAATCTCCTAACATTGCTTACCCTAACGGACTATTCTTCCGTCCATAAATTGAAGCTAAGACTTGGCAGATCGTCTCGTCTCGCTTTCTAGGTAAAAATAAAGGCCCCCTTGCTATGCATAGTGTTTTGATCGTGGATGATCATCCTGTTATCAGACTGGCTGTCAGAGTTCTGCTAGAGGAGCATGGAATGAGCATCGTCGCAGAGACGGATAATGGCGTAGATGCAATCCAAATGGTGCGCGAGTTAACCCCTCATGTGGTGGTCTTGGATATAGGAATTCCAAAGCTCGATGGATTGACCGTCATCTCTCGGATCAAGGCACTGAACGTACGGAGCAAAGTGCTGGTGCTGACTTCACACACTGCCGATGATATCTGTCGGCGCTGTATTCAGGCGGGCGCGCAGGGGTTCGTCAATAAGGAAGAAGATATTGGAGGGCTGGTCACAGCGATCAAAGCGGTACAGTCTGGCTACACATTTTTTCCGACCCTGAGCTCAGATAGCGTAAACCCAACGGACCGGTCGACTGAGGCCGAGCAGATCAGTTCTTTGACCGACCGTGAGGTGGTAGTGCTGCAGTACCTCAGCCAAGGTTGGACCAATAAGGAGATAGGTGAAAAGCTACTTATCAGCAACAAAACTGTCAGCACCTATAAAACCCGGCTACTGCAAAAACTGGGAGTTAGCTCTGTTATAGAGCTATCCAATGTAGCTAAGCGCCACGCGCTGATCCCATAACAGCCCCCCTTTCCTGTAGGAAATTTCCTAGCCATATGTGGGCATTGTCCTACTGATTCCTCTGCATATCAGTCCCCATACTGACCTCGGCTTAAAGGCATATATGCCTTGGCTGTGTTTTTATGCGTCCCGTTGGGGACTAAAATTATATGTTTAGGAGTGTCAAATGAAAGTTTCCTCGCTGGCAAGCGCTATCATGACTGTTGCGGTTACAGCAATCTCGACTACTGGCATGGCTGCTGATCAAGGGCACGGTGTTGTTAACTTTAAGGGTTCAATCATTGATGCACCCTGCTCCATCGCTCAGGAGTCCAAGTACCAGACCGTTGATATGGATCAGGTCTCCAACGTTTCCCTAAAAAATGGCGGTAAGTCCAGTCCAACAGCTTTCAAAATTGAACTGCATGGTTGTGAACTGGGTGCATTGAAAAGCGCCACCGCAACCTTCACTGGTGCACCTTCGTTTGGCAACTCTGACCTGCTGGGCCTCAAAGGCACCGCCAAAGGCGCAAGCTTGGCCATTGCTGACCACTCCGGTGAGCTGATCAAGCTCGGGACCACTTCGCCAGCACAGAGCCTTTCCGACGGTAATACAAGTCTGCAGTTCAATGCATACCTGCAGGGCGACATGCTCGCCGAAGAAGGTGGGGCAGCCGAAATCGTTCCAGGTAGCTTTGAGGCGGTTGCCAACTTTACTCTGGCTTATCAGTAATACGTTAAGGTAACCGGGAACACTCCATAACCAGGTAGTCTTTGCAGTAGTGCGCAAGTTTTTAGATGCGCACTACTGCCACTGCTGGATATAAAAATTTTCCGCACCATAGCTGCTGCTGAAAAATTTCAATTAGCACATCTAGAGCAGATGTCGCTAACTTTCAAGAGAACGCAATAAAGCACCCCTTAACTAAGCGATTTCATCAATCGTCCATGACTCTCCCTAAAAATTGGAGAGCAGCTTTATCTCGCTACCGCTGGATAGGAAATTCCAGCTATTAAAATTTTCCCATAACGCTCAAGGATATTCATCTCGTGGATCGCCGTAAGGTACTGATCAGCGCGGCACTATATTGTCTGGCACCATGCTCGGACGCAGCCGAAGCCATTCAGTTTAATACCGATATGCTCGACGTAAAGGACCGCCAAAACCTCGATCTTAATGTCTTTTCGGTGGAAAATTTCATCATGCCTGGTCAGTACAGCTTAAGCGTGAAGATCAACAGCACCTTGCTGGGCGAGCAAACGGTAACTTATATTGCTACTGAAGGTGACCCAAAAAACAGCCAACTTTGCCTGAGTATTGATCAAGTCGACTTATTTGGTTTGAACGCCTCAGCTAAAAAAGCGCTTACTTGGTGGAATGGCGGAGAGTGCTTGGACTTGGAAAGTATTCCTGGTATGCAGGCACGCGGCGAATTAAGCACCTCGACGCTGCACTTAAGCATTCCCCAAGAGTCCCTCGACTATGTCGCGCCTAACTGGGACCCTCCCTCCCGTTGGGATGAGGGAATTCCCGGGATTTTGTTTGACTACAGCGTCAATGCCCAGTCCACTGATAGCAAACAGGCCCATGGACGTAGAGAAAATCTGAGCGGTAATGGTGTCGCGGGGCTCAACATTGGTTCCTGGAGGTTACGTGGTGATTGGCAAGCGCAAATAGATCGGGGCGCAGAGCAGACTTCACGGCAACAGTTCACATGGAGCCGCCTCTATGCCTATACGGCGTTACCGTCGCTACGCTCGAGTTTGAGTGTGGGTGAAGACTATCTGAACTCCGAGTTGTTCGGCAGCTTCCGCTATACCGGCGCTAGCCTGAACAGCAATGAGAGCATGCTGCCGCCGAATTTGAGGGGTTATGCGCCCGAAATCAGAGGCGTTGCTAAGAGCAACGCACGCGTTGTGATCCTCCAACAAGGCCGAGTTTTGTATAGCACTCAAGTGCCACCAGGCCCCTTTCGTATCCGGGATCTCAACGATGCGGTCAGCGGGAAGCTGGATGTACATGTGGAAGAGCAAGATGGCAGTCTTCAGGAGTTCCAAGTCGACACAGCAAGCATTCCGTATCTAACACGACCGGGCACCGTGCGCTATAAGTTGACAGCTGGTCAGCCTTCGGATTGGCAGCACAATCTAGAAGGCTCTTCATTTACCACGGGTGAGGCTTCCTGGGGAGTTGCCAATGGCTGGTCATTGTATGGTGGTGCACTTGCTGCCAAAGATTATCAATCGATCGCGGTCGGTGTCGGTCGAGACCTTTCAGCGTTTGGCGCCATCTCGTTTGACGTGACTCAGTCGCAGGCAAACGCACCTGAACTCGGAACAATGACGGGTAAGTCTTACCGTACCAGTTATTCTAAGCGTTTCGATGAGTACGATAGCCAAGTCACCTTTGCCGGTTATCGTTTTTCGGAAAAAAACTATTTGAGTATGGGGGAGTTCCTCGAAACCCGCCGCGACCATCAGTTGATCAAACAAAGCAAAGAATTATATACCGCAACTTTCAGCAAGCAGTTCGTTGATGCCGGATTGAACGTATACTTTAACTACAATCATCAGACTTACTGGAATAACCAACCGAGTGACCGATACAGTGCGTCTTTGTCGCGCTACTTTAACATCGGTCGTTTGAAGAACGTAAGTGTGTCCCTCAACGCCTATCGGAGCCTGATGAATAATGGCACCGATGACGGCGTTTATCTATCCATGAGTATTCCGTGGGATGGAGGAGGTTCGATTAGCTACAGCGCTTCGATCAATCGTGGAGATAGCTTGCAGAACTTGAGTTACTACGACCAGATCGATGAGCAAAATCACTATTCGCTCAGTGCTGGTACATCAAAATCAGCTGAAAGCATCAGCGGGTTCCTTAGCCACAGTGGCGATCTGGCGCAAATTGTTGCTAGCGCCAGTCACCAGACAGACTCCTATTCATCCATGGGTCTATCGATACAAGGCGGCCTGACGGCTACCACGAAAGGTGCTGCTTTACACCGTAATACCGTCATGGGCGGCACACGATTGATCGTCGATACCCAAGGCATCAGTGACGTGCCGGTCCGCGGCCAGGGTAATACCACTCGAAGTAACGTGTTTGGCAAAGCGGTTATTGCGGACGTCAATAACTACTACAGAAACCAAGTCAGTATCGAGTTGGATAAGTTGGCCGATGACATTGAAGCTACGCGCTCTACCAGCCAGGCTACCTTAACTGAAGGGGCGATTGGCTATCGCCAATTCGACGTGATCTCGGGCAAAAAGGCGATGGTGCGTATTTTGTTGGATAACAATGAGGCGCCTCCATTTGGCGCTACCGTGAAAAATAACCTTGGCCAGGAAACCGGAATTATTGGCGAGGCTGGTTCAACCTATCTCAATGGTATGGGCCCTGGACGAATCATGTCTGTCTATTGGGATGGTGAAGAGCAATGCCACTTTACAGTTCCGAATGAAAGTACGGCTGAGGAACATGAACTGGAACTGCTTTGCCAGACTAACCACCAGGCCGGCGACGCCTGATTATTATCGATAAGGATTGACTCAATGATGCTGTTATCGCGTTATACCCTTCTGATTTTCGCAATGTTAAGCATTTTTTGTACTCAGACGAGCTCTGCGGCTGTTGCGCTGGACCGTACCAGAGTGATTTTTGACGGTACAGAAAAGTCCGTCACCCTTAGTATCAGTAATCAAAATACTCAACTGCCTTTCCTCGCCCAAGCCTGGATCGAAAATGAGCAGTCGGAAAAAATCACCAGCCCGTTAGTGGTATTGCCTCCTATACAGCGGCTTGAGCCCGGTGCTAACAGTCAGCTCAAAATTCAGGGGCTGCCTGCCTTGGCACAACTACCTCAAGATCGGGAGTCAGTGTTCTATTTTAACGTACGTGAAATACCCCCGCGTTCGGAGAAACCTAATACCCTGCAGATAGCCCTGCAAACGCGCATTAAACTGTTTTACCGGCCGTTGTCCATCGCCAAAATACCGCTCAATGCGACGCCATGGCAGGAACAACTGACTCTCACCCGGCAGAAAGGCCGGTACGTGGTCAATAACCCGACGCCCTATTACATCACGCTGATCGACGCCGCTCGTGACATCAATGTCAGCGCGGCAAGCAATTTTAAACCGATTATGATCGCGCCGATGAGCCAGGAAGATCTTGGTCTTGATAGCAAAGCAATTGGCGAGCACCCCGTGGTGACATATGTGAATGACTTCGGCGGTCGTCCGCAGTTGCAGTTCGAATGCTCGGCTGACAATTGCAAGGCAAGCCCCATCACAGCTAAACGCTGACGCGCGTGATAAGACGGTGAGGGGGACCATGAATAATTTATTTGACTTGTGCAATGTAGCCCGCCGTATTTCCCTTTTCTGGGATGTGCGTAATAAGCTCATAACTCTGTACCTCGTGGGATGGATAACGATGTCATCAGTGAGCGCCTCTGCTGCTTCAGTAGAGAAAACCATGATAATAGTCGGGACAATCTATTCGGCTATTCCATGCATAATCAACGAAAATCAGCCCATCCTGGGAAAGTTTGACGAGGTCATCACCACAGAAATTGATGGCAGTTATCGCACAATCACCTTGGGTTATACACTCGACTGCAAAAGGTCGGGCATGAACGAACTGCGTCTAAAGATACAAGGGGTACCCGCCAACTTTGACTCTTCGGCGCTTGCAGTTCCCTCTCACGAGAATTTAGGCATCGCCTTAAAAGCCGACAGCAAAAAACTAGCAATTAACACTTGGTACAACTTCGACAGAAACACCAAGCCTTTATTGCAAGCAGTACTGATTAAAAAATCTGGCGGGGTACTTGAAGGTGGCACGTTCAGCTCTAGCGCAACGATGATGGTGGATTACCAATGAAACCTGATCACTTTATTATCGCGCTGATGCTACTTACCGCGCTGCCGATGACAATTTTTGGCAGTGAAAATTTGCAGTTTAGTGGCACACTAATCGTACCCCCGGTCTGTACCGTCAGCGATCAAGGGGGGCGTATAAATGTCCACTTCAAACAGAATATTTCGACCAAACGAATTGATGGTGAACAGTATCGCCAAACTGTTGGATATCGTATTGACTGCACCGCAGGCAGCTTCGTACCCGGCACCTGGCGCATGCATCTGACAGTTCGAGCTATTGGTGCGGATTTCGATAAAAATGCAATTCAAACTTCGGTAGCGGACCTAGGAATCAAGTTGATACTAGGAGGTAGTAATCTGCTGATCAATCAACCTCGGGAAATCTCAATAGACAGCCCAACAAACGTTCCAGTACTTGAAGCCGTCCCCGTCAAGCGAGCGGGCGCAGAGTTACCAAGCATCGAGTTTACCGCCTCGGCGCTATTAATAGCAGAGGTTTACTAGGGATCTTCATGAATGAGTTTCGCTTATTAAAGTATATACATATAGTTTTTGCGTTGAGTATTTCTCATATCAGCGCAGAGGAAAATAATATGTTTTTCTACGGTACGTTGACCAATGAGCCCTGTACGCTCGCGCCCGAAGACCAGACTGTTGACGTCGACTTTGAAAGTATTGTGAACAAGGATCTGTACCTGAATGCGCGAACCGCCGGAAGGCCTTTTACTCTACACTTGCAAAACTGCAGCGTGCAAGATAAGCCAAAGGTTAGTGTGACCTTCACTGGAAATGAAAGCAGCCTCTTCCCTGGCTTGCTATTACCGGCAGGTGGAGTTGAACGGGGAGTGATGATTGGTATAGAGAGCGACAATGGGAAGTTAGTCATGATCAATAAATCATGGCCGATCGGCGAACTAGTAGAGGGTGAAAACAACCTGTCATTTAAAGCATACCTAGTGGCCACTCCTGAGGCCAAAGTAAGTCGTTCTATCGCTTTAGGGCCACTGACTGCATCAGTAACCTTTGAATTCAGCTACGACTAATTTATCTCAGCGCTTTCGACCATTTTAGCAATGTCCCATCATGCTTTTTTTATGCAATATCGGCAAAAACCTTACATACAGAAAATTGACTTGAGAGGGTCGATTGTGCACTCAAAAACCCTATATAATACTGCAACTCCTGAGCAAGAGCTTTCACTAAAAAAAATAAAAATACTGATTGCCGATACTCAGCATTTCAACAGACTGCTTATTGAGCGCCGACTTAATCAGCTAGGTCTCCATAGAATTGCCCCAGTACACGACCTCAATGACATGCTAAAAATCATAGAGTATGCAAGCACACCATTTGACATCGTTATTGCCAATACCTCATTTGCCAGCAAGCAGCTTAATCTCACTGAATATTTTATGGATAGCGCACAAGTCAACAATGCTTTCTTATATGCTTCAAAAAATACAAATAAGATATACCACCCATACAACCAACAACAAAAAGTCAAGTTCAACTCTTCAGCATTGCCTGAACTGGATACTCTCGCCGAGTTAATAGCACTATTACCACTAGCGTCATGAGGCTGGATGGATGCTTTAGCCTTCACCGCACACAATAAGGCCTCTGTAGATCATGAACTGGCTAGTATAGTTTTCTCTGGTAAATATTATATGTGCTTGTGAGCACAGATAGGTAATAAATACTCATCCTGCCTTGTAAATCGTACTAGGCGCTCTCGAAAGCCATTCAATTTCATGACATAACAATTTTTCGATCGTGAATATAAATCCGTGCGCGCGACAACCTAAACACGTAGCCCCAAGAGCACGCTCACACTGATGAGAAGTTGTCGAATGCGCCCATGGTTTTAATAAGAGGGTTCGCTGAGCACGCGATGTGTGAATCCCAGCAAGATCAAGCTGCTAGCCAAAGGCCTGGAGAGGTTTCTGACCTCTCCGACCACAATCCGAATAAGCGAAGACAGCTTAGAAAATAAGACAGATATAATCTAGGCGCCCCAACACGAGCTCTAATCCCGGCATCACTTCTTCCTCTTCTCCTTCTCCTTCTCATTTTCGACCTTTTTCTTCCCATCACTAAGCCCAATAGAATCTATCGAATTCGTGCCGCTATCATCATATATCGTGGCTTTTTTAGAACTCTCAGCTTTGCTGTCACCGCGTGGGTCTGATCCAGCAAATGCTGAGTGACCGACAAACAATACCGCAAAACTAACGCACCAAACTAGTAGTTGCTTTTTCATGGCAGGACCTTCCTTAGTTAAAGAGGAAAACTGAAACCCATCATGTTGCAGCTTGATAATATATAAATTCCCTACGCAAAAAAAATAATACATTAGCAATATACCAAAAGTATTATTCCAGCACTCTGCACGAATATATTTCTTGGGTATAGCCCTGTATTCGTGGGTGAAGGAGACAGCCAATTAGCGTTTTATAACGACGCATGCCTGACAAGCATGCAAGGCAAATAAGGCGTTGCCCCATGATCGGCGATTCCAATAATTCTTTGAGCATGCGCTAAGTCAAGTTTCGGTCGATGGATTGCATGAACCACGCTGATGGCGCCTGGGGCTGTAGGCGCGTTTATAAACGAGCGAGCTTCGTTTAAGCACCACTCAGGGCTTCACCTCACCTGCAGGCGATCCTCCAACTCCCCGCGGACTTGCTACTGGTCGTCCTGCCAATTACTCAACGCGGTGGCGGCCTGCTCGCGGTCATTAGCCAGAGCAACAAGCTCACGGTTATGCCAAGCGGGAAACTCGCTCTCGAGTTGGGCCCGGGCAATGGCGGTGCCATAGTCGCTGTAAATTAGGAATAGGACCTTTCCCACAGCAAACTCTTACCTGGCCCCAGGTAAGCTGCTCGTACTGCATCCAGACGAGACTCGTAGTGCTGATCGTCCCAGCCGGTTGCCGTTTATGCCTGCTCCAACGAAACTGGAAAGGCCTCGAAGGCGCCACTGGCCTAGGCAGCAGATTCGTCCTTGGTCCTATCTAGGTCACCTTTCCTATCGAGATCATCATCGGCCACCATCAAACGAACATCGGGGAGCTGACCACGAAATGTCCGAGCAACAGCAGGTAAGTTGCCCGAGACGACAACAATCGCCAGGGGCCAGGCTAAAGCCCTATGCGCGGGTAGAGGCGGCATAACCCTCGGCTAGCGAGACGTCTAGCGAGTCATTGACCATGCCAAGAACATAGAGGCATCCAGACTTACGTCTCGTACCAGGGAAATAGGTTGATACTCTGCGCGTTGACAGAACGCAATCTCCAGAGCTTTCCTGAAGTATCTCGTAACTGCGCAGCAACTGGGCTAGGCTTAGCTGCCTGACCAAATCTGATAACGCTTCTTTTGATTATCAATCGATAGAATGCTGGTGGCTCTTGAAAAAGACGATACCTAAAGTACAGACCTGTTTTCGATTCAGGTTCAAGGCCTAGGCCGTAAGACTAAAAACAGATTTTGCGGAGTTCTAGCCTCGCGACGTAAGTCCTAGGCTCGTCGCGAAACTCAACTGGCTGGATTAGTTATCGTCAACATATATACACGGACTCACAGTCCAAGCGACTAAAATAATACCTCTAAACGATGACTACTTAGGGGGCATCTACAACGACAACAAATGCAGTAGCAATCGGGCCCGGATCAACCGTCTCGCCATTGGTTGATAACGTTGATTCCACCAAGAAACTCCCAATGCCATCAGAAATTCCGACCGTGACGCCTTCGGTAGCGTCCAAGGCATTCACCCTAATAGTTGAGTAAAGACTACCATCGTCCCTAAGCGGAATACGATTACTGTTACTTTGGTATGATCGTGTCCGCACGACTACACTTGATTTTCCACTACAAGAAACGCTCAGTATTTGAAGGGCTCTATTGCCCTCAATATTATTTTCATTAATCAACCCATGATTGAGTACCGTGTCGCCAGATACTACGCACTGAACGGGAATTGGCACAGAAACTAACGGTACACACACACCCCATTGAGATACAGTGTATGGCCCACTGCCAGGGTCATACCCCACACCTAAACTCATACAATATTCACTCTGATCGTGCTTGGCGCGAACCAGCACAGTGTCAGAAAATGGAATAGTAATCCGCATATCTTGTAGCATGTTACCAAACGTCGATGGACGACGTGGATTTATATCCCAGTACTGCGCCATATACCCTACATCAGTCGTACCTCTCTTATATGCGGAAAAAGCAATAGTACATTTCTTTACGCCTGGATTTTTATCACATAACCCGGGAGTAGTGTCCTGAGTGCTCCAATCAGTGACAGTATAACTATAGCGTATCCAATCGCCCTCACGTTGAGCTCCCGTTACCTGAATATTGTACGCCTGCGCTTGATTAGCTCCCCACATCATGGCCAGAAAAGCAACCAGCTTCGCTACCTTCCTTAACGCCAAATTACTCATAGACCTCTCGCTATATACATGTAGCCATTTATGGTTAATCGCTGCCGAATAAATATAGAGCAATTTTCCAGTTTGGGTGGAGGACAAACACGCAATGTATTACTCCACACATAAATCGAGGTCAATCTACCTCAAACAGCAACTTCAGCCACATAGGAAATTTCCTACAAAAAACGTAGATTTTTCTTAAAAATCTGGTCGAGTACTGTCGAAGCTATTCTATTTCGGCGCATGCTAGTTTTTTGCCACGAATACAGATCTGCAGGTCGTGCAAAGCATAGATTTGATGCACCCGCATAAGAAAATGACCAATATCCGCAGAGTTTCTTGAGCGTTCATGTCGCCCCCATCCAGCTCTAAAAGACCCAACTTCAAGTTGTCCACTGCTACACCCTATACTTTTTACTAGCTTGCCGTAACCGCGCTACCGCACGACCCTCTCTTGAGTCGTAGGATGAGCTCAGCGGATCATCACATTGCTCTAGAGCAAAGAAGCGCTGCGGGGTAGAGAGCCAGAGCCTCTGCAAGCTGGGTTGCCTTCTCAATTGTCAGGCCCCTCAGACCTCGCTCCAATGTGCTTAGGGTCGGGGACTCTCGCACGACTCCTCAGACAGAGTTTTCGCCCCTCAGCCCAAAAGATACTAATAACAAATTCCGCTGCTTCCACAGACAAAAGTATCTAACGACTAGCAAGCCCACCCCAATCTTTTAAGCGTTTACCACACCCTCTAATTCCTCACTCCCTTCTTGGTCAACGACACACACACTTGACATTAAAGTAAACTTTAATCTTACAGTGATCATACAGGCACTACGCTGAGGTTAACGCGGATAGCCAACCACCAAGAGCGCTGATGAAGCGGCCACCCAGCCCACCTGACACCTCAACCGAACCGAATTATTGATCTTCTATTACTTCTTCAAGGAGAGCACATGCAAACCGTTCTAGGAGCAACCGGCCAGATTGCCATCGAATTAGTGCGAGAACTGGGTCGCACATTCACGCAAGATATTAGGCTCGTAAGTCGTAACCCTCGAAAAATCAATGCCTCTGACACCTTGGTACCAGCGGATCTGCTGGATGCCAGCCAGGCTGCCAAGGCCGTCAAGGGCAGTAGCATCGTCTATTTCACGGCCGGCCTACCGCCAGACACACAGCTCTGGGAGACCCAGTTCCCGGTAATGCTGCAAAATGCGCTCAATGCGGCTCGTGCCGCCGAGGCCAAATTCGTCTATTTCGACAACACCTACATGTACCCTCAGAATGATCAGGTTTTGACGGAGGATGCTCTGTTTCAACCGGTCGGTCGCAAAGGCCAAGTCCGTGCGCAAATGGCATCCATGGTGCTGCAAGAAATGCAGCGAGGCGACATCCCTGTTGTCATTGGCCGAGCTCCTGAGTTCTACGGGCCAGATAAGACACAGAGCATCACCAACACGCTAGTCATCGACAGCATCAAAGCTGGCAAACCCGCCCGCATCCCTGTCCGCGATGACACCCTGCGCACGCTGATCTGGACGCCAGATGCCAGCCGAGCACTGGCCGCCCTTGGGAATGCCGCAGACACTTACGGACAAACCTGGCACCTTCCTTGCGACAATGATCGCCTGACCTACAGACAGTTCGTCTCCCTCGCAGCCGATATTGCGGGCAGGCCAGCGTCCTACAAAGTGCTCAGCAAATGGACCTTGATGGCTTTGGGTCTGGTATCTAAGCAGGTGCGCGAACTGCGCGAACTGCTGCCACGGTATGAGCATGACAACCTGTTCGACTCATCGAAGTACAAACAGCGTTTCCCGGACTTCAAGGTCACAACATATCACGAAGGGCTAACTGAGCTACTGGTTACGCTTAGCCACAGCTAATACCAGACTACGCTCTGACTGCCGAGCCAGCCTCTATGTAATCTCTAAAGGACCTGAGTCCGGCAGTCGGCTGACCAAGTCTGCCCCCCATCAGTCTGGCTGGTGTGTAGCCCCCCCCTGCCGGGGTTAAACCTCATCAGGTAGTCGACCACCGCCAGCGATCCCGTGATTGTTAGGCTATAGCCATTGGACGTGAGAATACGCGCGCATTTACTTTCGCCCCGCAGATTGACAGCCTCCCCACATACAAAAGTGGGTTGTCGAGCATGCGCCTGCTCACTGGGGCTTTTCACTTTCTTAGTAATACTCGCCTTGATCTGCCTTTGTATCCAGGCAATCCTCAGCAGGGGTCGAAGATAATTATCACGTCTAGCGCTGGCGATCATGCCCCTGGATCCAGAATTGAGTACCTCAATATTGGAATTCCCGTCGTATAGTAGGCTGTCGAGACGTCTCCCCATGGAATCGTCATCGCCTCCCTCTCGCCGTCGCCGAAATCGATTCGACGTACTCTATAAGCCAGCGGCACACTGACGATCCTACCGTCGCGGGGTATTTTGCCACCCTGCGCTAAACCTTCGACCGACGTCTTGGTGTGCTAGGCGAAAAACCTGAGCGGGAATCGAAACCTAACGCCAGATAGGTGGCGTTGGGCAATGCTGCCTTGAGTGCCGCCGCTACGCAGTCCGTCGGGATGACATCAAATCCCAATCCGGGACACAGTACGACATCCGCGTGCTAGGCAGTAGTAAGTCTACTCAATGAAGAACATGTACATCATTGAGCGGCCTGTTGATCCTCAAACCGCCTCTAACTATTCCTGACCGATCACCTGAGGGATGTCGCTACGAGAACATCTATGCGGGACCCAGGTACACCCTCTCGGATCGGCCCTTCACACTAAGCCGCTCGGGATATTGACATTAAAGCTTACTTTAATACTAGGCTTAGATCCGGGCGGTTTCCCTAACCCAAAGACGTCACGGGGACATCGCGGGATACGCCAGCAATCCTTCGGCTCACTTGTCGGCTCCAGTAGATAGGTACGCCGAAACCTCCTGCAAATTTTCAGCGCAGAGAAGGCGTGGGAAGCAGGATTGCATGTGGCAGATTGCGTTATTCCGTCAGCGAGAGGCCAACGATGAAACGAGATCCCCAGTCGTTTTTTTCAGCATGACGAACATGTCGATATCTTCCGCCGTAGCTTGAGCATCGACGGCGCGTGGCGGGGAGCTTAGCGCTCCCCTCCTGGGCACTCGGCGGCACTTCATCCACAAGCGAAGATCAAAAGGAACTCAGATTATGGGCACAGTTACCACCAAAGACGGCGTTGATATCTATTACAAAGACTGGGGTCCGCGTGACGCCAAAGTCATCCATTTCCATCACGGCTGGCCACTCAGTGCGGACGACTGGGATGCGCAGATGCTGTTCTTCGTAAACAAGGGATTCCGCGTAGTAGCACATGATCGCCGAGGGCACGGCCGCTCGAGCCAGGTCTGGGCTGGTCATGACATGGACCACTACGCCGACGATGTTGCTGCGGTCGTCGAGAAACTCGGAACTCATGGTGCTATGCATGTCGGGCATTCGACTGGTGGCGGGCAGGTGGTCCGCTACATTGCTCGCCATGGACAGGACAAAGTTTCAAAAGCGGTGTTGATCAGCGCAGTGCCACCGCTAATGGTCAAGACCGCAAGCAACCCCGGCGGCACCCCTAAAGACGTATTTGACGGTTTCCAAGCCGCGCTAGCCGCTAACCGTGCCCAGTTCTACTATGATGTTCCGGCAGGCCCCTTTTACGGCTACAACCGCTCAGGCGCCAAACCATCGGAGGCTGTGATTTGGAACTGGTGGCGCCAAGGCATGATGGGGAGTGCGAAGGCTCATTACGATGGTATCGTCGCGTTCTCTCAAACCGACTTCACTGAGGATTTGAAAGGCATCACCATCCCAGTCCTGGTGATTCATGGTGACGACGACCAGGTCGTGCCTTACGCGGACTCCGGAGTGCTCTCCGCCAAATTGGTTAAAAACGGCACACTCCACACCTACAAGGGAGCGCCGCATGGTATCCCGACTACGCACGCAGATCAGGTCAATGCCGACCTGCT